>OIZI01000339.1_pt1 | contig 24945 bp, 19 predicted proteins | sample 1588441 | NCBI WGS metagenome assembly OIZI01 (sample SAMN03283284) | human gut metagenome | biome: human-associated habitat; material: feces | host: Homo sapiens | place: Peru | collected 2012 | reverse complement strand
CTGGCGGCGGAATGGGGTGAGATGCCCCGCGAGAAGGTCACTGTGATGCCCGCGCGTAAAGCGCCGGGATAAGTCAGATACGAGATGCGCTGCTCCTGGGCTATCGCCATTCCCGAAGCCGAAGCGAGAAGTGTTTGTTAACGCACGACCTGCTTTGGCCGTGCGCTTTTGTTTTGTGTGGAGCGCACGGCCGGGTTTGGCTGTGCGTTATTTTTTGCAGCCGGGCGCGGCGGCCAGCCGCTTTTTTCCATCGGTGGGAGAGGGGCCTCTCCCCTCTCCCATCCTCCTCAAATTTGGGCGGGAGGGGCAGAGCCCCTCCCCTACGGACGCAAAATAGGCCTCCCTCATCAGAGGGAGGTGTCATGACCGCAGGTCATGACGGAGGGAGCGACGATAGACCGCTGCATTTCCGGTCTCTCCCCCAGTCTCGCTCGCGCTCGACAGCCCCCTCGTCAGAGGGGGCCAAAGATATATCCGTACCTATCAAAAACTCAGGCCATGCGGCCTTTTAATAATATAGAAAAAATCACACGAGAAAGGAAAATCACACATGAAGAAACGAATCTTCTCGCTGCTGCTGGCGCTGGTGATGGCGGTATCGCTGCTGCCGGTCAGCGCTTTTGCAGAGGGCGAGGATTATGACCTGCGGGTGCTGACCTTTGAGGATACCGACTATAAGGGCGGCACCAATTTTGCCAATGGCAATAACTGGTCGTCCCTGATCGACAATCCCCAGTACGGCGGCTCACTGCTGTATGGCAGCAGCGGCGCAGGCGTCTACTCCGAGGATGAGGCATATCAGTGGACGGATACCGGCAATACGGGCCTTAAACACATATTCCCCTACAACTATAACGCTTACTGCTATTGGGGCGGCGGTCACGCCATTTCCAACTACAGCACAGGTGACATTGAAACCTACGGCGGATTTGAGACACAGCTCACCGTCTATAAAAAGGGCGTTTCCGGCCTGTCCCACACCGGCGGCGGCCACAACGGCTCCGACAATTTCGCCGTGCATTACGGTTACATGGATGGTTCCCAATTTAACAAAACCGAAAACCTGCCTGCACTGACTTTTGCCGACGGCTCCGAGCATGTTATTGACCATATGTATGTCAATACCACCACCTATCTGCTGAACTGTCTGGTCAACGGCAACGGTCTGACCGCCAAGATCGGCCCGGACGACTGGGTAAAGCTGGTGGCTACCGGCTATGATACCAAGGGCACAAAGACCGGCGAGACCGTCATCTATCTGTGCAACGGCCCGGATAACATTATCATGGACTGGACGAAGTGGGATCTGTCCAGTTTGGGCAAGGTCAGCAAGGTAACGTTCAACGTCACCGGTTCCAGCGATAACGGCTACGGCTTCTCCCAGCCCGCCTACTTCGCCTATGACGATGTGGCGGTGCGGTTTGAAAAGGCAGGCGCGGACGTTCCCGCCACCGGCGTGACGCTGAGCGAGACGGCGCTGAGCCTGACCGAGGGCGAGTCCGCCACTCTAACCGCCACCGTGGAACCGGAGAACGCTACCGACAAGGCCATCGTCTGGACTTCCTCCGATAACGCGGTCGCTACCGTGAAAAATGGCGTTGTCACCGCTGTGAAGGCCGGTACGGCCACCATCACCGCCGCCTGCGGCAGCGCAAAGGCGGAATGCACCGTCACGGTAACAGCGGCCCCGGCAAGCCCTCTCAGCGTAAAGGTGGGCACTGCGGCCTATCCCGTCAAGCCGGTCGATGGTCAGGCGGGCAAATATCACGCTGCCGTCCCCTATGGCAACGATGTGACGGTGACGATCGATGCGGACGCCAGTGCCTTTTTCATGATTACAGACGCAAAGGGCAATTATACGGACTTCTACAGCAATCCGTTTACCGCCACTGCCGCGCAGCTGGACAAGCTTCTGATCAACAAGGATATTCCGTTCACCCCGGCAAACAGCGCCAGCAAGGTCGCCTATCTGTCCATTATGGACGCTATGGCGGGCACCACCTATGAGCTGTACATCGAGCTGACCCGCGAAGCCGTTCCCGCCACCGGCGTGACGCTGAATGAGACGGTGCTGAGCCTGCGCCCCACCGAAAAAGCGACTCTGACTGCCACTGTGGCCCCGGAGAACACCACCGACACGCTGGTGTGGACATCCTCCAATGACGCGGTGGCCACTGTGAAGGACGGCGTCGTCACCGCCAAGAGCGATGGCACCGCCACCATCACCGCCGCCTGCGGCAGCGCAAAGGCAGAGTGTGTCGTCACCGTTTTGCCTCCCATTCCGGCTACCGGCGTGACGCTGGATAAGGCGGCACTGAAGCTGTACGAGGGCGACGCCGCCAAACTGACCGCCACCGTGGAACCGGAAAACACCACCGATAAGACCATCGTCTGGACTTCCTCCGATAACGCGGTTGCCACCGTCAAGGACGGCACCGTCACCGCCGTGAAGGTCGGTACGGCCACCATCACCGCCGCCTGCGGCGAAGCAAAGGCCACGTGCGCCGTCACCGTGAAGGCTCCCGTAGCACCCGCTCAGAAGGACGGCGTGTATCAGATCGGCACGGCGGACGAGCTGGTCTGGTTCGCCAAGCAGGTCAACGGCGGCAGCACCGCCATCTCCGGCGTGCTGACGGCGGAGATCGACCTGAACGGCTTCGACTGGACGCCGATCGGCAGCAGCGCGAAGAAATTTTCCGGCAGCTTCGACGGCGCGGGCTATGCCATCAAGAACCTGACCATCGACTACCAGACGCCAAATCCGGCGAGCGGCTATATCTGGGTCTGTTCGGCTACGCGGAGGGCACGAAGGACAACCGCGCCGCCATCAAGAACCTGACGGTTCAGGGCAGCGTGAACGCCGGCAGCGAGTTTTCCGTCTATTCGGGCAACGTGGCCGGTGTGGTGGCCTGCGGCAGCTATGTGGATGTCTCCGGCGTGATCTCCCGCGTTAACGTGACCGTGGACGCTAAGGTCGGCAGTGCCTGCGGTGTGGGCGGTCTGGCCGGTGTGCTGATCAACAGCACTGCGACCAACTGCGGTAGCGAGGGCAATGTGTCCGGCGTGAAGAATCTGGGTGGCCTTTGCTACGAGTTTTACGCAGGCACGATGACCGGCTGCTATAACACCGGCGCTGTCTCCGGCAGCGGCACGTGTGTAGGCGGCATCATGGGCTATGCCAAGCAGGCCGCCATCAAGGACGTGTACAACACCGGCGCAGTCTCCACCACGAAGAATCTGGTGGGCGGTCTGGTGGGCGAAATGGAGAAGTCCAGCCTGACCAATGGCTACAGCACCGGTAAGATCACCGTGAGCGAATCCGGCGGCAGCTCTGTTGGCGCTGCGGTAGGCTGGGCCGATACGCTCTCCAATGTCTACTATCTGGAAGGCACTTCCGAGAAGGGCGTCGGCCGTGACGGCACCGCTGCCGCCAAGACCGCCGACGAGCTAAAGGCCAAGGCCATGCCTGCCGCGCTGGGCAACGGCTTCAAGCGGGATCTGGGCAATATCAACGGCGGCTATCCCGTGCTGAGCTGGCAGACCTCCGACTGCAAGCATGTCTGGAAGGACGGTAAGTGTGAGACCTGCGGCATCGCCTGCAAGCACGTCTGGAAGGACGGCAAGTGCGAGACCTGCGGCGTCGCCTGCAAGCACGTTTGGAAGGACGGCAAGTGCGAGACCTGCGGCATCGCCTGCAAGCACTCCGGCGGCACGGCCACCTGCAAGGACAAGGCCGTGTGTGAGGTGTGCCGGCAGCCCTATGGCGAGCTGGATAAGGGCAACCATGCCGACCTGAAGAAGGTGGACGCCAAGAAAGCCACCTACACGAAGGAAGGCAACATCACCTATTGGTACTGTGCCGGCTGCGGCAAGTATTACAGCGATGCCGAGGCCACCAAGGAGATCACCAAGGCCGACACCGTGATCCCCAAGAAGACCCACAGTTCCAACCCCGGCAGCACGGGTACGGGTTCCGGCTCCGGCAGCACAACCTCCGGCAGCACCGGCTCCGGAGCTGACGTCAAGAAGGGCGTCCAGTCCAGCAAGACCGGCGACGCGGGCGTCGCCCTGTACGCGGCCATGAGCCTACTGTCCCTGACGGGCGGCGCGGTGGTACTGGGCCGCAAGCGGAAGGCCGACTGATCCGTTCCGCCTTATCCCCCACAGAATAAAAAGCTACCGGGCGGAAAGCTTTGCTTTCCGCCCGGTAGCTTTTTCTCCGCGCTCAGACCTGTATCTGTTTTTTTGTGTCTGAGACGCTGACAAAACGAATGACATGTGCTATACTGTCAAAAGAATACAAGATATGTCGACTGACAGTGAAGCAAAAGGAGCGACAGAACATGAAAGATTATGAGATCATCGTGGAATCCATGACGCCCTGCGGCGGCTCCAAGCACGCCATCCGAACGATCATCGAGGCAGAGGCGGAGAGCCCGGAGGCCTACGTGGAGCAGAACAAGCGCTTCCCCATCCGGGACATCAGCCGCACCTCCGACGGCGGCATGGTCATCACCACTGGAAACGAAAGCGGCTATATCGTCCGCTATACCTTCACGGAGGAATAAACGCTTTCTCTCGGCAGGGCAGAACGTGCCCCGTCCGCCTGCCGCAATACGCTCACTCACGCCACGGAGGTATCGCCATGCCCCTGCATATTGTCCAGAATGACATTACCAAAATGAACGTGGACGCCATTGTCAACTCCGCCGATCCGCTTCTGCTGGGCGGCGAAGGCGGCGTGGACGGCTGCATTCACCGGGCCGCCGGGCCGGGACTGCTGGTGGAGTGCCGGACGCTGGGCGGCTGCCCCACCGGCAGCGCCAGGCTGACCGCCGCCTATGACCTGCCCTGCAAATATGTGATCCACACCGTCGCCCCTCGTTGGCAGGACGGCCGTCACGACGAGTGCGCTCTGCTGGTCTCCTGCTATCTGGCCGCTCTCGCGCTGGCGGAGAAACGCGGCTGTGAGAGCGTGGCCTTTCCGCTGCTCTCCTCCGGCAGCCTCAACTATCCCAGGGAGCAGGCGCTGGATATCGCCATCGACACCATCGGCCATTTCGTGCTGCGAAGCGACATGACGGTGTATCTGGTCGTTTTCGACCGCGCGGCATATCCGCTCAGAGGAGACGTACGCGCGGAGATCAGGGCCTATATCAACGACCGCTATGTGGACGTATATGCCATCAGTCAGGCCATCGCCCAGCATGAGGAACGGCTGTACAGCGCGCGAATGTTTGACGACTCCCCCTCGCCCTCCACATACACGCTGGCGTCCCTGTCGCTGGAGGAAGCCGTGAAGCAGCTGGACGAGGGCTTCTCGGAAATGCTGCTGCGGAAGATCAGCGAATCCGGCATGACCGACGCCCAATGCTACAAAAGGGCCAACATCGACCGGCGGCTGTTCTCAAAGATCAAAAATGATAAACACTACACGCCCTCCAAGTCCACCGTGATCGCCTTCGCTCTGGCGCTGGAGCTGCCCATGGAGGAGCTGCGGGAGATGTTGGGCAAGGCGGGCTACTCTCTGACCCGCGCCTGCGAGTTCGACATCATCGTGGAGTACTTCGTGACGCGGGGAATTTACAGCGTATTCACCATCAACGAAGCGCTGTTCGCCTTTGACCAGGACCTGATCGGCATGTAAACCGGCAAAAATGTCGCCTGTCAGGCGACCAAAGCCACCCTGTGTTCTGTTATCCTGAGAACAACAAAAACACAGGGAGGTTTTATTGATGAACAATGTAACAGAGCTGGTATTCATTCTTGACCGCAGCGGCTCCATGGCCGGACTGGAGAGCGACACCATCGGCGGCTTCAACGCCATGCTGGAAAAGCAGAAGAAGGAACCGGGCACGGCCTACGTATCCACCGTGCTGTTCAACAACTTCAGCTGCGTGCTGCATGACCGTCTGGAGGTACAGAAGGTGCCGCCCATGACTGACGCGGATTACCGGGTAGGCGGCTGCACGGCGCTGGTGGACGCCATTGGCGACGCCATCCACCACATCGGCAACATCCACAAATACGCCCGTCCGGAGGATGTGCCCCACCGCACGCTGTTCGTCATCACCACCGACGGCATGGAAAATTCCAGCCATCACTACGACAGCGACACGGTAAAGAGGATGATTGAACGGCAGAAGGCCAAATACGGCTGGGAGTTCCTGTTTCTGGGCGCCAACATTGACGCGGTGGAGACCGCCCAACACTTCGGCATCGGCGCGGATCGCGCCGTCAACTACCGCTGCGACAGCCGCGGCACGGCGCTGAACTACGATGTTATCAGCGAAGCGGTATCCACCATCCGCTGCGAGGAGGAGCTTTCCGCCGGATGGAAAAGCCGCATAGAAGAAGATTTTGAAAACCGGGAGGACGACTGATGTACGGTGCGATTCTGGGCGATATCGTGGGCAGCCCCTACGAATTTGACTGCAACAACTACAAGGCCAAGGACTTCCCCCTGTTCAGCCGGCGCTCCGAATTCACCGACGACACGGTGATGACGCTGGCGGTGGCGAAAGCGCTGTGGGATACCCGCGGTCAAGAGGACGCCGCCGTCAAAGGGTTACTGGTGCGGGAGATGCAGTGGCTGGGCCGCGCCTACCCCGACAAGGGATACGGCGTGCGGTTCAACAGCTGGCTGTATGCGGACGATCCCCAGCCCTACCACAGCTTCGGCAACGGCAGCGCCATGCGGGTGTCCCCGGCGGCATGGCTGGCGGCGGATATGGCGGAGGCGCTGCGTCTGGCGCGGCTCACCGCCGAAGTGACCCACGATCACCCGGAGGGCGTCAAAGGAGCACAGGCCACCGCCGCGGCTATCTTTCTGGCCCGCACCGGCCACAGCAAGGCGGCCATCAAGTCCTATGTGGAGCGGGAATTCGGTTACGAGCTCAGCCGCACCTGCGACGAGATCCGCCCCGCCTATCGCCATGTGGAGAGCTGTCAGGAAACCGTGCCGCAGGCCATCACCGCGTTTCTGGAAAGCACAGACTTTGAGGACGCTCTCCGCACAGCGGTATCCCTGGGCGGCGACAGCGATACGCTGGCCGCCATCACCGGCAGCATCGCCGAGGCTTTCTACGGCGTGCCGGACGATCTGAAGTCCGAGTGCCGCCACCGGCTGACGCCGGAGCTGGCAGAGCTATTGCAGACGTGGGAGCCCATTCTCTCCTTCACGCCGCCGCAGGCAGAGTAAGCAAAAGGAACCCCTTCGGTTTTTGAACCGAAGGGGTTCCTTTTCGTTTTATTACCGCTCAAACCGCACCGTATAGGTTCCCAGTACCTGCCGGCAGGGGATCTTCGCCGCGTTTTCAACGGTGAAATCCTCCTTCGGGTACACAACGCTGACCTCCGTCGGATAGGCGGGCAGCGTTTTTCCCTCTCTGGTAAAGGGCACAGCGTCCCAATAGCCGATATTGAGCCAGCCTCTCACGCCGTCCTTTTCCACGGCGGTGTTGAACTCCACATATCCCGTGCGCTCGTCCCTCACCTCGGCGTTGATACGCAACACCGGGCGCAGGGACGCAAAGCCATCCGGCAGGATCGCCCGCAGTCTGTCCTGCTCAACGCCATAGGCCATCATAAATTGCTCCACTTTCATTGTCCTTCTCCCGTTTCAATCAGGATCATCGGCAGTTTTTCCGGCCGCAGCCACGTCAGCACCTCCGCCATGCGGTCGTGGGCAATGGCAATGCAGCCCATGGTAGGCCGTTCACCACAGTGCAGGAATATGGCCGAACCCATGCCCGGCCGGGGCGGATCGTTGTTATACTGCACTACCACCGCCAGCGCGTACTGGGTGGGATAGTCTGCCAGATGCTCGGCGCTGACCCAGTCCTTGTAGGCTGTGCCCTCCACCCACTGGTTATAGTAGTGGGAATTGCCGTCGTCCACCCAATAGCTGTCCTGCGTCACCCGCCGGAAGCCCATGGCGATATCCGCCGGAGGCTCCTCGCAGCCGAAGGCGTAGCCCAGAAAGAACAGCCCCTGCGGCGTTTTCCGGTCGCCCTCCGTCTTTTCCCGGGAAACGCCGTTCTGACCCACTCGGGCCTCTACCGCGTCGCCCACCTGCGTCCAGACCAGCTGTCCGTCCGCCTCGAACCGGAGCAGCTGTCCCGCATCGCCGTCGGCGCAAACCACGATCAACTGCCGCCCGGCAATGTCCTCCGCCGACACTCTGGCCCGCTCCAGCGCCGCCTGCAATTCATCCGGAAGCACCGGCTCCGGCGGGGCGGGTTCTTCCTGTGCCGGTACGTCCGGAACGTTCTCCGGTTCCGGCGGCTCGCTGTCTGCCGTCTGTCCGCAGCCTGTCAGCAGCACCAGCAGCGCCATGACAGCCAACATAATCCTTCTCATGTCAGCTTACGGTCAGCGTCGGGTGCTTGTCGGAATCCAGATAGCCCAGCAGCATCAGCATGTCGTTGGCCGTGATCTTGATGTCGCCGTAGCCGGAGGTCAGGTTGCCCTTGGAGCCAACGCCGTCGATGAAGATATCCGAGCCCTTGCCGGAGACCGCCGTATCGCTCCGCAATCCGTCGCCGTTATAGTTGAACATGATGCAGGCCGCCGAGTAATCGTCATGGAACTTCCGGTAGAGATTCTCCGCCTGCGCGGCGTCCCAATCCCGCGTGCCGCTGTTCCGCTGCATGGTGTTGTAGTACAGGGAATCCGGGTCGCAGACCCATACATCGCCATCGCTGATGGGCACATATTTTAGATTCGAGCCCCGGTCATTGATGCCGATGTAGTACAGGATATCAAACTCTCCGGCAGGGGTGGCCTTGTCGCCGTCCCGCTTGTTCCACGTAACGCCGTTGTCGCCCAGATAGGCCGTCACCGCGCAGAGCTCCCGCCACGTGCCGTCCTCCTGCCATTCCGACAGGGTCAGCGTACCCCGGCTGCCCGACGAGACCAGCTCCAGTCTCTGCTGGGTATAGGGCGCCTGCGCCGCGTTGTCCTGTCCCGTCCCGGCGGGCAGATCGTTATTGGCCGCGTCCTGCCGGGGCTGATCCTGACTGCCGCCGTTTTGGCCGTTCGTATAGGGCTTCAGGCCGATGGCGTCATAGAACTTCGCCACCGGCGGGATATCCAGCACGTCCAGATAGACCAGCACGCCCGTCCCCACCGCCAGCAGCACGATCAGCGCCGCCACGATGCAGATGGCCCGTTTCAGGATGTCTGTCGTCCGGTCTTCTTTCTTCGGCTCCTCATAAACGTCCTTGACGTACTGCTGATGCCGCGTGTCCTGACCGCCGCCGTTTACCGTCCGCTCCACGGTCTGCTGCACCGACTGCACCGCCGTCCAGCCGCAGGCAGGACAGTGTCCCCATGCGTCAAGAGCTGTGCCGCACCGTGCGCAGTAGGCCATACGCCGAACCGGCTGGCCCTGTGGCTGCGGCGCCGCCGTTTGACGCACCGGATCGCTCTCCGGCACCACCGTCTCCTCCTCAGCCCGTGAACGCACCGTGTTGATAATATCGGCGGTCGGGTCGCAGACGGGACACACCCCCGTCCGCTCATCCAGCCTTGCGCCGCATTTTCCGCAGAATCTATCCATGCTTTCTCTCCCATCTATTCGTCTGGTTGTGCCTGTTTGCTTCAGGCCGTTTCGTCTATCGCGGCATATTCATACATGTGATAGCTCTCCAGCCGACCGGTGCTGGTATAGTAATGCTTCCTTGCCAGCTCGCCATACTCGTTGTAAACGGCGGAGGAATCGCTGACCACCGTGCCGTCCGCAAGACAAGCAGTCTCCTTCAGCGGCTTTCCCGCCGCGTTATACTGATAGGCCACATAGCCGGACAGCGTGTCATCGGGAAGATAGGTGTCCACCCTTGTCAGCAGGCCATCATCGTCATACGCATAAACGGCATACGCGAAGAAGCTCTCCTCCCCGCGGGGATACTGGTACTGCTTTTCCCTGCGCCCGTTCGCGTCAAGTTCATAGACCTCGCGGTATCCATTTTCATAAGTAACGGTTTCCGCATTGTTCTCCGTTACCATGGTTCTGCCGCGAGGCGTGACTACGCCCGTGCAGTTGGGATACCAGTAGCCGATCTCCGCGCTCAGCGCCGCGTGGCCGGTCTGGTTTCCCTGCCCGTCATAGGACGTTACGCCGGTCATTTCGCCCTTCGCGTCATAGGTATATGTATGATACCACTGCAAAGCGTCGCTTTCATCGTAAGAGTCCATCCGGGTCAGACGGCGGACTTTTTTCGTATCCGCAGCGCCCTGATTACCGTCCTCCGCGGTGGTCTGCGGCGGAATATCCGGTTGCTCCGCCTGCTTTCCCGCCGACGGGATATCCACGATCCCCAGGTGGGTCAGAATGCCCACGCCGACCACCGCCAGCAGCAGACATACCGCCGCCCAGAGCGCCGCGCGGCTGCGTTTCTTTGGTGAAGCGCTCTGCTCCTCCGTTCCGCAGGCCGGGCACTTCCCTGTCAGCTGATCTAACTCCGCGCCGCATTTTTTACATAATTTTGCCATAGTATTTCTCCTATATCGACGCCATCGGCACTTCATTGACCGATGGCAAGCACGTACCGCCTCCCTCATACTACAGGAAAAGTATATCACAGATGCGGCGTGTTTTCAAATAGCTTTTCACAAAAGGCGTGTTCTGTTGTTTTCCTTGACAAACACAGGACTTTGCCGCACAATAAACATACTATCGAACTGTATCAGGAGGACGAACATCATGCGCAGAAAAGAATGTGAACGGGACGCTGCCTTTGCCTGGGAGGTGCTGAAAAACTCCATCTATTCCACCGTGTCCATGGTATGCCCGGACGGCACGCCCTACGCCACCCCGGTGAACATCATCGGCGATGAGGTGTACAACGCGCTGTACTTCCACTGCGCCGGGGCCGGCGAGCGGTGGGAGCTGCTGAAGAACGGCGCGCCGGTATGCGTTACGGCGGTATCCACCGCCACGCTGCTGCCCAACCAGTTCACCACCGCCTACCGCAGCGCCATGTTCCGGGGCCGCGCCCAGGTGGTGACGGACGAGGGCGAAAAGATGAAGGCCATGCTGCTGCTGTGCACCGCCTTTGACCCCAAGGGTATGGGGCGCTTCGATCAGGCCATGGCGCACTGCCCCGCGCAGGTCATCAAAATCGTGCCGGAGGTCATCACCGGCAAGGAGCACGAGATGCATCAGGAGCCGCCCAAGGCCCACACCTGCCATTCGTGATTTTCTTTCCCATCATACAAAAAGCTGTCCCGGCCAAAGCCGAAGGCCAAAGAGGAAGTTTTTTTGATTTGAGGATGAAGCAGCGTAATGTACGAAGGTATGTTACGCTGCTTCTCCTTTTCGCTTTAGTCTGGCGATCACCTGAGAGCCGTCTGTCGTACCGATAAAGGTGTAGTAAATGTCAACGCGCTGCTCTCGGTGGCCGCTGCTTTTATCACGTTCGTGAATGACGATTTTCTCAATCAGGTCGTGAAGCATACCCGGCGTCAGCTCTTCAAAGGACGTGTATTTCTGCGCCATCTTCAAGAAGCTTTCGATGTTGACCGTCTTGCTGTCTAATTCAGCCATCTGTTTTTGAAGCGACTGCATTTCCGTCCGGAGACTGCGCTGCTCTTTTTCATAGTCCGCAGAGAGAATTTTGAACCGCTCATCGGACAGCTTACCCAGGATATTGTCCTCGTAAAGCCGCTTGATGATGTTGTCCAATTCGCTGGCACGACGCTCCTTTATGGACAACTCCTTTTTCATGGCCTGTACCTGTGCCTGCTGCTCTTTCATACTGCGGTTGGTCAGCCGCTGAATGAAGCCCTGCTCATCCTCAGTCGCCAGTGTGACCACCTGCCGGAGATTTTCCTTTACCAGCGATTCCAGCGTCACAGCGCGGATATAGTGCATGGAACAGGCATCCGTGCGGTCACGATACCGTCCGCAGCAATAGCACTCCTGTTTCTTGCTGATGTTCTTGCCCCGATGTACCCGGAGAAGGCTTCCGCAGTCAGCGCAGAACAGCATCCCGGAAAACAAAGACGGGGCCTCCTGCTTGCACGGTCGATTGCGGAACGACCGCAGACGCTGCACCGTCGCCCAATCCTCCGGAGAGATCAGCGCTTCATGGGTATTCTCAAAAATCATCTGCTGATCTTCCGGGGTCTCCATGCGCTTTTTCAGCTTGTAGGACTTGGAGTACGTTTTGAAGTTGACGGTATGACCCATGTATTCCTTGTAGGTCAGAATGTTTTCAATGGTGCTCTCAGACCATACGCACTCTGCATCCGGATAATAATTGCGGCGGACACCTCGACGCCGAAATGCCAGTGTGCCGGGTGTGGGAAGGTTCCGGCGCGTCAGTTCCTTCGCGATCTTTGTGGGGCCATAGCCCTGGATGCACAAATCGAAAATCAGCTTTACGACCCAGGCAGTCTCTTCATCCGGCACCAGTACGCCGTCCTTATCCTTCACATAGCCGTAAGGGGCAATGGATGCCACCCGCTTGCCGGACATTCCCTTCATCCGGGCCACGGCCCGCTGCTTGCGGGAGCAGTCACGCGCGTACCATTCGTTGAACAGGTTGACAAACGGAGTAAGATCATTGTCTCCCTTTTGGGAATCCACGTTGTTGGCGATTGCAATAAAGTGGATATCGTGCTGTGCAAAGAGGACTTCCGTATACATACCCACTTGCAGGTAGTCACGGCCAAATCGGGAAAGGTCTTTGATAATGACCCGCCTGATCGTTCCAGCCTCCACATCTGCGATCATCTGCTTGAACGCCGGTCTTTCAAACGTAGTCCCGGAATACCCGTCATCCACATAAAACGTGTAGTCGGTGTAGCCGTTCTCACGGCAATACCGCTCCAGCATCTCCTTCTGATGGGCAATGGAGTTGCTGTCACCCTCGTTAGCATCATCTACGGACAGACGGCAGTAAAGCGCTGTCGGCGCATCCGGAGAGACAACATCCCGGAGGGAAAGCAATTCATTGAGGTTCGGCATCATCATTCCACACCTCCCATCAGAGCAATCCTGTGAAGGGCGGCCAATTTGATGGCAGACTTCGTAAGGTTGATATTCTCGCGCACGGAGTAAAGCGTAGCCCCGCAGCGGGCGGCCTGCTCTGCCAATGCCCTCATCTGCCAGAAGCTGCGGCAGAAGCGGTCGCTGCTCAGAGCGGCGATCAGGACAGGGGCATCCTTGTCTTTCAAGCTTTCAAGAAGTTTATGTACGCCATGCTGCTTGTCATAAAAGCCTGTGCAGTTATCGGTGTAGACGCTGACCTTCTCTGCAGGAAAGCCGATGGCCTCCGCCCAGCGCAGGAGTTCGTCCTGCTGTGCCCGGAGCACATGACCGCTTTCCGGCCCCGTGCATCCGCAGCGGCAGTATAATGCGATATGCTTATAGTTTTGAATGTCCTTTAGATTCGTCTGTAACATCATAACCTCCATTCCGACGAACGAAAGGGCGTTGGGTTTATGCCCTTATTATACCGCACCTCTGCCGTCTTGTGAAGTAGTTTACCGCACTAAAGTAATAAATTTTTCTGAGAAATATCTTTCATGGCCGCCTCGCGTTCGATCAGACGCGCCATTTTGTCCGCAGCCGTCTCATCGCTGTTCTGGTTGAAGAAGGATGCGACCACATAGGTGGTGCCTTTGACCGTATGGGTCATCATAGCATCCGGTGTTCTTTCAGGTTCCATATTACACCTCGTTTTCGTATCAGAGAGGCGCTGCGCCGGGATCAGGCTGTCCCGGCGCAGCGCATGGATTCGTTTCATCTGTACCGTATTGTCTGGGCCTGTGTTACCCATCTGCTCACCCCCGGTACCTGGGAACATTCAGATCGGGCCGCAGTCCCCAGCGTAAAGCTGGCGGCCCTCTGCCTTCGGTGTATTCCCGGCAGTCCCTACTAAGACAGGTCGTGGCAATTCCCAGCCCACCACAGGCCGGATATCAGCCGCCAAATAACCGCTCTGCCCCTTTGATGCTATCGTATTGACGGACTGCTCTGACCAGTCCGCAGGGGGTCTTGGCGTTTGCGCTATGTGTTGCTCGCTGCCTTATTCAGAAATCCAAATGCTGATATGAACGGCGCTGCCGTTGTTTGTCAAGGTGCGATCAGGGAACGGGCAAATATACCCCTTCACTATATAAGGAGGGAAATCGGCCAAAAGTTGCCGTTATGCAGCAAAAAATTTTTGAATTTTTTTCAGAGCTGCTTTTGTGGAGCGCATGACTGTGGTTTTATTGCGTCCTTCCATGGCTGCGATCTCCGCGTAGGTGTAGCCGTCAACGAAATGCCGAAGCACACGGCGGCGCTGGACGGGAGAAAGGCTTGCCACGCTCCGCCATATCGCCTGCATCAATTCCATGTGCTCATACAGCTCTTCCAGCGGCTGCGTGACCAATTCATATTGCAGGTTGCTGTCCAGACTTCGGCTGTCCAGATGCGCCCGGCGCTCGTACCGCTCCCGTTCCGCCTGAAGGCGGCTGTCATCGAAAAGCCGGTACACCGCTACGGAGACCTCGACATCTCTCGGAACAAGGTCGCCGTCTGGCACGGTCAGAATGTAGGCGGCCATTTCATGCCACCCGCAGGCAGTAGGCAAGAAAGTCCAGCAATGCGTCGCTCTCCTGCGCTTCCGGTACGGCCATTGCCATGGGGCAGGGCGGCAAGGGCGGTTCCGGTTCAGATGCCAGCACCAGCACACCCTCGCCGGGATGAATACGGATGACCCTGATTTTTTCTTGCATAAAAAAGTCCTCCCTGTTGAAATTGAGCGGATATATCACTCTATAAATCGGAGACGGGAGGCCGCAAAAAATCTATGCAGCCCGAAAAAATGCTGTTTCATACCGATGTGGAAACAGGGCCAGCATCGCGCGATGCTGGCCCTGCGCCCTAAAATGGCAGGCTTACTTTGTCATGGCCCTCTTGAGCGCGTGGCGGGCATGAGCCAGCACCTGCGAGACCGTGTTGGGCGCACAGCCCAGGATCACAGCAATTTCCCTGAGCTTATAGCCCTTCCAGTAGTGCAGTTCAATGATAAGCTGCTGACGCTTGGTGAGCCGCCGCAGAGCATCCGCTAATCTTTCGTTCCGGACGGTATCAATAAAGTCCTGCATGAGCAGATATTCCATTGGGTCGGCGTCACAAAAGCGGCTGCGCTCCAGATAGACCAGTTCTTCGCCCATGCTTTCCAGCGACTTGCAGTGATAGCGATACTTGCGGTCAGAGTTGTGGATGATTCTGTTTTCGTTTTTCAGGATCAGGTGCCAATATTCGCTATGTAGCATAATTTTTCCTCCGTTCAGATGGTCAGATGGTTGAAATGCTCTCTGAACGAAGCTGGGTGGAGCGCGGCAGCGGGGCATGATCGGGCGGGGATGATTGAATGTGCAGAAGCAGCCGCCCTTCAATTTCCGCTGTGTTCGAGCGGCAAAAGTAAAACCGTGAGGCGCACCGGCCGCGCCTCACGGAGATAATTTCCCGCAAAAGAGTAGGGTACTTTTCCGGAAAGAAGCAGAAATGCCCGAACCGAAGTCACAGCTTCGATTCGGACATTGGTCTGTTTACATAGGATTCTTCCATGCAGCATTTCAGACACGTCCTTTTCTGCCCATGCAGATAAGCCGTAAAATGCCGTCTGGAAAGCACCCTCCTGGCTGTCCTCCGCATAGGTGAGATAACAGTCGCTTGGTGCGAGGGAGCGCGGGGCTTCCGCGCCCCCTCGCATCAGATGGTGTTTTCTTTATCGTGCGTAGTTGACCTGACGCCGCCGTTTTTCGGCGGTGATCAGTGCCAGGAGCGCAGCGGCGGAAGCGCAGAGCATGAAGTTCCAGGTTCCGAGTGCGCTGCTGTCATAGGTGCGGGGAGATCTGATCGTCCACTGCGTGTTGCCGCTGGGCGTCGTAGACGGCACAAGGCCGTACTTATCGACAAGGCGGTGGAGCATGGCCGCGATTTCCGCACGGGTAGCGGTGCCGGTGGGGTCAAGGGCGTTGCCCTTGCCGTTCATCAGGCCGCTGCCGATGGCCCATTTCAGGGCATCCAGCGCCCACGAGGAAGCCTTATCCTTGTCGCTGAACTGCTCCAGACTGCCAACTGCCGACATGTCGTAGCCCTTGTGGCTTGCGTAGCGGTAGAAGATCGCCGCCAGCTGCTCACGAGTGATCGGATCATTGGGGCCAAAGGTGCCGTTACCGTAGCCCTCAAAGATCCCCTTCTCGGTAGCCCAGGCGATGGCATCGGAATACCACTGGCCGGTGGGTACGTCGCTGTAGCCTGCGCTGCTCTTGGGAGCGGGGCTGCCATCCATGCGCCACAGGATCGTGGCCAGCATGGCGCGGGTCGCCGCTTCATTGGGGCTGAACAGGGTGCTGCTGGTACCCATCATCAGTTTCTTCTCATAGACAAACATGACATCATCATAGAACCAATCGCCCGGCTTCACGTCGGTGAAGGGATTCTTGACAGACGGTGTGTTCTGCTTGTCCCACTTCGCATACACGGTGGTGTTCCGATTCAGCGTAATAGAAGTGACTGCGTTTTTCAGTGCGGAATCGCTGTACCAGCCCAGGAAGGTATAGCCAGCCCGGACGGGAACATACTGCGCCAGATCAATGGTCGTGCCTGCCTTGACATCCACAGATTTCAGGGCAGAGCCGCCGTTGGTATCAAACGTCAGCGTATAGGTGTCGCGGGAGGGAGGCGTGGGAGGATTGGGATTCCCGCCGCTGTAAGCCGTGGCAAAAATCGTGCCGCTGATCGAGACAGAGCTTTCCGCAAGTGCGTCGCCGCTGCCCTTGGTCAGCTTGACCGTTGCGGTGAAGCTGCCGTTGACACCATCCTTGTTCTGGCTATCGCCCGCAACTGCGGCATTGAAGGAAGTGATCTCCACCTGCATATCTATGCCGTCAAAGCCCAGGCCGCGCAGCATATCTTCGATGTAACGCTTCATAGCGGCTTCGCTATTGATATCCTCCTGCTTGACATCAAAGGTCTTGCTGGTAATTGTGGCCTTGGCATCGTCCACATCCTTTTGATTGCTGTCCTGCTCAGGATTCTTGCCAATGGTAACGGTGACGGTATAGGTAGCCGTAGTGCTGCCATCCTCTGCTGTGACAGTGAAGCTCCATACGCCGTTTTCCTCAACGGGGGAAGTATAGGTTGCCTTGCTGTCAGCCAGCGTGATTTCAAAGAGGCTTGCCGTGATTTCCGTGTCATAGGGGACCGTAACAGTAAAGCTGTTACCGGAGATCGTGGCGGTCGTACCGGCAACCTTGAGTTCGGATACACCTGCGTTGGTAGACTTCACATACTGTGCCGGAGTGATCGTGCCGCTCAAGCTCACGCTGTCCTCTGCGCTGGTCTCAGCTTCGCCCTTGGTCAGCTTGACCGTGAAGCTGAAGCTGCCATTCGTACCGGATTCGTTCTCAGCGGTGCCATCCTGAGCGGCGGTGAAGCCGGTCATGGTGACCTCGAAGGAAACGCCTTTATCGCTGAGCAGAGCTTCGATTTGCTTTTCCACAGCGGTCTTTGCCGCATCTTCACTATTTACATCCTTGGATGCGTAAGTGAAGCTGGCGTTTTCCAGCATGGATTTTGCCGCAGCTACCGCAGCCTTGTTGCCTTCAGCGGGATTTTCGGCAATGCTGACATGGATCGTGTACTCAACCTTCGTGCCATCCTGTGCGGTGACAGTAAACGTCCAAGTCACGCCTTCGTCGGAGGTCGTGAGATCGCTCACCTGTGCGTCCGGATCAACGGTCACGATAGAAACAGAATTGGCGTCAGACGGGATCGCTGCATCGTCAGCATAATCCAGCACCACGGTGATGGTATTGCCATCGACCTTACCGGCCTTGCCGCCAACGGACACAGACGCAACGCCCGCGTCACTGGAAATGAGCTTGGTCGCGGTGATCGTGCCGGTCATTCCCGTCAGATTGCGGGAGTCTTGTGCACCGCCCTCGCCGACAGCCAGCGTCACATCGAAGGTGAAGCTGCCGTCCGTACCGCTCTTGTTATCGGCAGTACCGGCAGTCGCAGCGGTCAGGGCTGTAACAGTTGCTGTCGCCGTGGCACCATTGAGTTCCAGTGCGTTCAGCTTGGCTTCCAGCCAAGTCTTCACGGCAGCGGCGTCGTTGGCGTCGTTCATGGAGACCGTCCATGTCTGCTCCTCGATCAAAGATACCAGTGCATCCATGCCTGTCAGGCTCCTATACTTCGCTTCGGCATCCTGCAGCGTCTGATAGTTACTGACATTTTGCTTTTCGGCGTCGGTCAGCTTGTCATACGCCGCTCTGGCCTTGTTGATCCGTGCCTTGCAGGCATCGGAAGCATCCACCTCGCCAATGAGCTTGATCAGGTTTTCGATGTATTCTATTACACGACTGCCGCTCCACTTTTCGGAGCCTTCTTCAATCGTGTAATCGTCGCACCAGTGCCAGGTGATAACATCACCCTTCTTGAGTTCATAGCTGTTCAGACCCACATCGGCGTGTTTGCCGTTCACCAGATACATCCAGCCGGAATTTCCTCTGCCATCATCCTTATGGGTCAACTCGACCTTATCCGGGGTGGTAATGGAGGAAATATATCCGCCCTCCAGACCCACATAGGTGTAACCCTTTTCGTCCATCACCTTCTTGAACACATCGCCCACAGTGGAGCCGTCGGGTACAGTGACTTCCACGGTATCGATCCACACGGGCATCTCGTCCGCGTTGAAGCGATAGGTGTGAATGTCCGCATCGTTCTTGATCTCGTGGTGCGTATCGCCCAGAAGCTGGAAGGTTACGGTGACGTCCTCCTTCGGCGCTTCGTACTTGGTGGCGGTGATCGTGCCGTAAATATCGGCGGTATCCGTCACGCCGTCCATGGTGATGGTCACCGTGGCGATAAAGCTGCCGCCCGTGCCATTGGGATCCGTCTCGGTACCAGCCACTGCGGGAACGAGCTTCTTTACACTGACCTCATAGGTCGGGCCCTTGGTGGTCAGCAGCTTCAGACGGGTGTCGATATAGCTCTTGACCTCATCCTCGGTGTTGGCCACGGCCATGGAAACAGTCTGCCGTCCCATGGAGCCGATCTCCAACTTGGCGGAGGCAACCGTTTGCTTGGGATCCTTGACATTGCCGCTTTCGCTGAAGGCGTCGCTCATGTCATAGAGACGATTCTGGCTGCTCACGAACCGGTTATACGCCACCAGCGCGTAAGCCGCCTGCTCGGTCGCCATCTGATCCGCCTTGCCGTTGGTGGTGTGGCGGAACATGCTGGCGGAAGCGTCATAGAAGTGCAGCAGCGCGTCAATGGGATCCGCATTCGTCCACTTCGTGGGATCGATGCCCAGCGCTGTCAGCGCCACGATGACCTGCGCCGTGCTTTCGGCGTTGTAGGTGCCGTAGGTGGAGAAGCCACCGGTGCTCTTCTGCATGGACTTCAACACCTTCAGTGCGTTGTCTACAGCCGTTTTCACCTGCGCATCGCCGTAATAGGGAGCCAGCGCCTGAATGACCATGGCGGTCATATCCACGTCGGCGGTCGAAGGTTTATCGCCGCCATAGACCCAGCCGCCCTTGTCGCAGGCGTTGTTCAGCAGGAACGCCACATAGTTGTTGCGCAGCGCTGCGTCGCCCTCATCATTGTAAGGCTTGGAATCCAGCGCCAGCAGCGCGTAGGCCACCGCGTTGATGCCCTGGGTCGTGACACGGTCATAGTCGCGCACCACGTCCAGAACACTTTCCGGCGCTTCCACGCCCAGCGCGGACATGGCCAGCGTGATGCGGGCATAGTCTGTGGACAGCGTCAGCTTGGTGTCTTGAGAATCCCGCAGCGTGGTAAACAGCGTATTGAGATAGCTTGCACCAATGCCGCTGGTATCCGTACCGCTGATAATGCCGCCGCGGGCCAGCGCCAGAACGAGCCATTCGCCCTTGGTGCTGCCGATGCCGACGTTCTTTGTCTGATTCAGGTTGGCCAGAGTGTTGGCCAGCGCATCCTCATACTTGACATCCGCACTCTGCGACAGCTTGGCAAAGGCCTCTTCCGCGTCGGTGAGCGACGAATAGTTATAGACCTTATCCTTGTCGGCGTCATCGAGCGCATCATAGGCATTGCGGGCGGCGGTGATGGCCTCGCCGCTGTCGGGCGATACCGTGCCGATGGCGTTGATGAGCTGGATGACCAGTTCTGCTTCCGTGACCTCACGGAACTGGCCGTAACGACTGAAGTCATACTCGGGGAATGCCTTTTCCAGCGCCTCGCCGGAGGAAGTGAAGCTCACGCCTCTGTCGGCCATGTCCTTTTCCAGCGCGTCGTCACCGCCGTTGTTCTTGTAGTGGAAACGCAGGATCGCCAGCGCCCAGCTCCGGGCCACATCCGGGTTGCCCCAGGACATGACGTCGCCGTCATAGGGGTAATAGTTGCTGACGCCCCATTCGGAGAACTTGCCGTTGTAGTACCAGAAGCCATAGGACATACCGGGGCCGTTGATACCGTTGCGAATGTTCATCCGTCCGGTATCGTCCTCGCCCCCGGCGGTGACACTGTTCACAAACATGCCAAACTGCGTGGAGGTGCAGTTATACGTCCAGTTGCCGGGATATTCCGCCTCCAGCGCGGCGCACATGGCGTCGCTGGCGGAGGTGCCGGTCTTGTTGACATTGTCGCCGTCGTTGGGGATGGCGGTCAGGGTCGGCTTGTCGTGTGTGCCGTAAACCGGGTTTTTGTTGAAGCTCCAGGACACGGCGTTGCAGCCTTCGCCGCGGGCGGCGGCATCCAGCGCGGCCTTCGCCTCGATCAGCGCGGCGGCTGGATCGTCTGCAAAGGCGATCTCCAGCGCCTTTGCCTGATACACCTTGCGCATTTCATAGCGGAAGGTGCTGTACTGGCAGTACAGCTGATAGGCTTCAGTCTGCTTTTCCGCCTCGGTATACGCCTCCTGGCCCATTTTATCCAGGCCGTAGGTGTCCGTGTAATACTGAAGGAACTCTTTGGCTTCTTTGACGTCGCTGACCATTTTGACGTCCGACGTCAGCGTGGTCGTCCGCCCGAATGCGACCACTTCGGTGGTGATCTGCTTCAAGTCAGGGCAACGGGCAATGGCCGCATGCCCAACATTTGTCAGGTAACCGGTGTATACAATATATTCCTGGGGCCACTTGGCGCCCAGCCACTGCTCATGCGGATCTATAAGGCCATATGATTCCTGGATCGCTTTGGGATCGTCCATAGAAAAGAGAAGATCGTCCTCGTCCTTTTCTGTACCATTATAGATCTTGAAAGAGTCGAGTCTGTATTTCTTTACGGATTCCGCGTCAGTATCCTCGTCGGTTGTGTCAACATCAAAATCGAGGAAACCGTTGACCTGCAGGGTGTAGCAGAATTTGGCGCCGGAGCCTTCCACCAGAGGGATGGTCTGATACCCTAAGTGTGCCATCGTGGTATCCGGCTCTGGTGTAATCGCAAAAAGGGTATAGTAGGTGAGGCCCCAATCGTCCGGCATATACCCGACCAGCTTCAGTTCCACCGTAGCCGGGCCGAAGTTCAATGTAATGTCGGAGTCCTTTTGGATCTCCAGCTCAAAATAATTGCAGGCGGTATAAGTCCGCCCAAAATCATCCGGTTCCGGAAACTCCCAAGTGACATAGTCCTCGTTTTTCAGCTCGAGGGGGATCGTCGTGCTGCCCATGGTATAGGAGAGCAGCTGATATTGGTTATCCGGGCGGACCCAAAGACCATAAAGACTATTGCCATTTTTGAGATTTTTCAGCCATTTGGTTTCGAGAACTTTTCCGTTGTCATCTGCCGGAGTGGCCGTCAAAGAATAATTGGGCTGTTCTCCTCTATCAAAAATGAACTTGATGGTAATATTTTTATTTACCATCAAATTCGTCATAGCTGAATTCGTATTGTTGAAATATAAGTAGATTTTATGGGGCGTGCTGACTGCCTGCTTAATGGTTATATTGGAGAAAACACCGCTGTCAGCCAGCTTTTCCTCCGTTGTGGGAATGCCGGAGTCATCGTCAAACATTCTCCGGACAGTATTTCCATCAATAGAAACCTCAACGCCAAAAAGATCGTCCAGTTCGGTTACTTTGTTCACACGGAACTGCATTTTCCCCGTTGTGTTCTTTGTCACATTAAGAGGTGTGTCCAAAGGCAACTGTCCCTTAGCTGTATCGAATCCGTTTACATAGAATTCCGTCTTCCCGATGGCTTCCTTTCCGGTATCGGTATCTGCCGTAACGGTCAATGTATATGCCGCAGTATCTCCATCGGCGGCATATACAGATGCGGGAAACATGGAAAAGGACAATAATAAGGCTAAAAGAAACGCGAGCGCACGGAAGGACTTTTTCACAAATGGGTTCCTCCTCTCTAAGCACTTGAAAAACAACAAGCAACCAGAGCCACTGCAATCTGCAGCGGCTTTGGTTGCTTTGCTATCGCGTTGGGATCTGGGACTCAGCGTCCCAGATCCCAAGTCATTCCGTGCAGATTATTTCAGGACAAATACCATATTATTGTCGTTGCCAAAGGCCATATAACCATTGTCAGAGACAGCGAGGCCCTGCAGGGTATAGGTCCCGGAGTTGACCTGCCAGCCGCCGGATACGCCGTGTTCCTCACTATACGCAACGCAGCGTGCCTGTCCTGCGGCACCATTGGTTGTGAAATAGACATAATCCACTTCGCTGTCCTCATCGTAATATACTACAGGAGAGGACTGGATCGCGCCGTTGCTGTCCGCAGACCAAAGCGTGGTGACCGTAGCGGTGCTTCCGCTCCAGTCTACAGCTTTCAGAGCGCCCTTGTAAGCGCTGGTACCGTCGTTGTTCCAGGTGATGTTGTAGCCGCCCACATAAATGCGGCCGCTCGGGGAAACCACGGGCGTGGAAGAGGCATTCTGCACCTGCGGATCATTAGTGCTGTTTCTCAGGGAGACAGAGGATGTGGTCTGCAGATCCGTGCTCAGCTTCCAGAGGGTAGCATCCTTCGTCGTCAGATACAGGTTGCTGCCGTCATAGCAGATGCTGGAGCGGATCGCATTACCACCGGACAGATAGGCGTAGGTATTGGACGCGGAGGTAAAGTTATCACCGATGGGGCGCTTGAAGACGTAACCGCCCTCGCCGCCGAAATACACGCTGTCACCCACGACAGCGGCACCGGCCCAATAGAATCCCTCGGCGTTTCTGAAGTAGTAGAAGGACTTCAGGCTGCTCTGTGCGGTCGAGGTGAAGTCGTACTGATAGTACGCACGGTCACCGTCATAGATGCCGAAGTAGAGGTACTTATGGCCGTTATAGGTCGTGCCGGTGATGGGGGTGTTGAACTGACCGGCGCCCTCAACATAGCTGCCGTCGGAGATCTGCGCGGGAATCGCCATGGTGGACCGGTTACCGAGGTCCACTACCATATACAGCCGCCAATAGGGAGTCACGGCGCGCAGGGAGTTGGTGGCGGTGCAGGCTATGTCGGAACGCAGCGTAACTTTTACGGTGTAGGTACCAGCAGAGACCGTGTCACCGGTCTGATTGTACAGGCAGAATTCATAGCCCTCATAGCCGAAAGAGGTTCCGAAGGCGTAGCTGCTGCTACTGCTGCTGACATTGGTAAAGCTGACCTCACCGCTGATGGTCTGGCCGGCCTGTACCATGATGCCCGTGGGGACATAGGTCATTTTGCTGCTGCCGTCGATCACGACATTATTGATCGTGAAGGTGCAGGTGGTGTTGTCGGCGGGCAGGCTGATTTTACCGTTGCTGTCGATGCTGGCGCCTTCGCCCGAGGCGGTCACAGTCTTGCCGTCCAGAATGTTCTTGCTGTAAGTGACAGGCGCGTAGACTATCTGCTTGGTCTCGTCATAGTACGGAGTACCGAGCTGGGAGACATTATCAACATCCAGGTCCTCGCTCATCTTTGTGCTCCAGATTTCCTCCGGGCTGCCGCTCAGCGAGATTGCGGAAACGCGGACGCCGCCGTCATCGTCATCGGCGGAGCCGCCATAGTAGAGCACATAGGCGGTGTTGCCCGCGACGATGGGGGTGCTGTCCATACCGGGCAGGCCGCTGTCCGGCTCCCAGTCGGTTGTGTGAGTCAGCTCGACGGGGGTCTTCAGCGCCGGAGTCGACGTCGGAACGTCGCTGGAACTGATCAAACCGTTGTTGCTGCTGTTGCCCTGGAACTGACCCCAGGAGGCGAAAGCCGTGACGCTCAGGGAGAGCGTCAAGACGACCGCGAGCACCAACGAAAGCAGTTTCTTGTTGGTTTTCATTTTCTTCGTCCTTTCTTATTTTTTGTATTTTTTAGGAACAACAAAATCAATATCCCTATTCTTTCGCAGCCGGGAGACTGGCTGCATTCTGTTTGGGCGGCATCACCTATCTTTCCTCTTTTTCGTCTTGCTTCGCCGTATGTTGGTTTATCATGGCGCGCCCTTTTGACGGGCGCGGGGAATATGTTCACGGCTTTCGCCGGGTATCGCGCTTTCTGCGTTTCCTTTCCTCCCAGACCGCGCCTTGCCGCACGATCCGGGAGTGAAAAGGAAAACGCAACTGGAAAGCAAACAGCACCATAAAGAGCGATTCTCCGGCCCGCGTGTTCCCAAGACGCAGGCCAGATCACCGCAAAGGGGGTAAAAAGCTGATCTCTTCCTGAACCGACGCACGATGTCCTAAAAAACAAAATGCGCCGATTTCAAGATGAAAGCAGCGGCGTTCATGGGCTTCTTTGGCCCCATGCAACAGGAAATCGCTCGCCGCTGCAAATACACAATCGCGGTTTTCACCGCGAGTAATACAGTTCTTCTGACTTGCGTTAGGGAGTGGGAAATCACTCCTGCGTCCACATCCTACCTTCTCGCGGGTCTTCCCCGCAATGGCTGGCTTTCGCCCCGGCGATCAAATCGCTTTGGTGTGGCCTCACGCGCACAGCACCGTTTCGTGTCGGCCTTCCGG
>OIZI01000338.1_pt1 | contig 24962 bp, 31 predicted proteins | sample 1588441 | NCBI WGS metagenome assembly OIZI01 (sample SAMN03283284) | human gut metagenome | biome: human-associated habitat; material: feces | host: Homo sapiens | place: Peru | collected 2012 | reverse complement strand
CCGCCCTGCGGCACGGCATCCGCACCGTGATTATCCCCAAGGACAATGAGCGGGACCTGGAGGAAATCGACCAGACCGTCCGCAAGCAGCTGAACTTTATCAGCGCTTCTATGGTGGATACGGTTCTGGCATCCGCCTTGAATCGGACGACGGAGATGAACCCCGCCATTCTGGGCGTGCTTCCGGAGGAGGTCTCCGGGAAGGTCCGCCGTCCGGAAATCCAGCAGTGAGGAGGCGGCTATGAATTTTCAGAATGTCGAATTTTTGATTTCCGCCGCCGCCCCCAAGGATTTCCCGGGAAAGCGCCTGCCGGAGATTGCCTTTGCGGGCAAGTCCAATGTGGGCAAGTCCTCGGTGATCAACCGGCTTTTGCAGCGGAAAAGCATGGCAAAGGTGGGGGACAAGCCGGGAAAGACCGTCCATGTCAATTATTTCCTGCTGGATAACAAGTGCTATCTGGTGGATTTGCCCGGCTATGGCTTTGCCAAAGTTCCCCAGGCGGAAAAAGACCGCTGGGCCAAACTCATGGAGGATTACTTTGCCGCCAACCGGATTACCCTGGGAGTTCTGATTGTGGACTACCGCCACCCGCCCACGAACAACGATATTACCATGGCGAAGTGGTTTTTGGATTCTGGCTGCCCCTTTGTGGTTGTGGCCAATAAGAAGGACAAGCTGAAAAAGAGTGAGCTGGAGCCGAATCTGGAAATCATCCGCCGGGACCTGGAGCTGCCGGAGGGCTGCCCCGTCATTCCCTTCTCTGCCGAGAAGGGCGATGGCCGGGAGGAGCTGGTCAGACAGATTCTGGGCACGGTCAAGGGGTAAGTGCATCCATTGCCGCTCTATCGGCGCAAAACATAAAAACGCTCAATCCCGGAATCGGTGAAATGCCGATGGGATTGAGCGCTTTTTGCGTGGGGAAAGGTACGACGGATCATTTTGCCTCTGCCAGAGCCTGCTTCAGGGCGGCAGCCAGCTGGTCGGGGCAGGAGGTGGACTTTGCGCCGCACTGGATGCCGGAAACCCGGTCAATCACATCCTCGGCCTTCATGCCCTCTACCAGGGAGCCGATACCCTTCAGGTTGCCGTTGCAGCCGCCGACGAACTGGACGTTGTGAATCTTGCCGTCCTCCAGGTCGAAGAAAATGGTCCGGGAGCAGGTGCCCTTGGTGGTGTATTCGTAATGCATAGTCAAATTCCTTTCTGTGTTTATTTGGTCAGGTCAACGATTTTTGCGTCTACAAGCTGAGCGATGGCCTCCGGTGGGACAATCATCTGGTGCCCGCGTTCTCCGGCGGAGAGGGCGATTTCGTCACACAGCAGACACAGCTCGTCCAAATAGGTGGGGTATTTTTTCTTCATACCCACAGGACTGCATCCGCCCCGGATATAGCCGGTGAGGCCCAGAAGCTCCTTGACGTGGATCAGCTCCATATTCTTATCTCCGGCGGCCTTGGCGGCCTTTTTCAGGTCCAGCTCGCAGCAGACCGGAACGCAGAATACGTTGATGCCGGTGCGCTCGCCCCGGGCAACCAGGGTTTTGAAAACCTGTTCCTCCGGGATGCCCAGAACCTGGGCGGCGTGGTTTCCGCTGAGGTCATCCTCGCTGTATTCATAGAATTTTTCCGAGTAGGGAATGCCCGCCTTTTCCACAAGGCGAATGGCGTTTGTTTTTGCTGACATACTATCACCGCCCCACATTATAGCCGGTTTTTCTCTTTTTTGCAATAGGAATGGAATGTGAATTTTTGGTTATCCTATGAAAAAAGGAGGAAGGCGAATGGAAACGGAGAAAAACGCGGACCTGAAAAAAGAGGAACGGAACCAGATTGTGGAGCTGGGCTCTGATATGACCCGTTCCGAACAGGGAAATATCTATACGCTAACCATTATCGGCCAGATTGAGGGCCATCAGGTGGCCCCGGAGACGGTGAAGACCACCAAGTACGAACACATCCTCCCGCTTTTGGCGGGCATTGAGGAAAGCGACGATGTGGATGGGCTTCTGCTGCTGCTCAACACCGTGGGCGGCGACATTGAGGCGGGGCTTGCCATTGCGGAGATGATTTCCGGAATGAAGAAGCCTACGGTATCCCTGGTCTTAGGCGGCGGACATTCCATCGGGATTCCTCTGGCGGTGTGTACCAAGCGCTCCTTCATCACCCCGACGGCCAGCATGACGGTCCATCCCGTGCGCATGACGGGGCTGGTGGTGGGCGCGCCCCAGACATTCCGGTATTTCCAGCGGATTCAGGAGCAGATTACGGAGTTTGTCACAGCCAATTCCAGAATCTCCAAAAAGGATTTTGAAAAGTATATGATGGCCACAGGGGAGATGGCCACGGATGTGGGCACCATTCTCTATGGCAAGGAGGCGGTGGCCTCCGGTCTGATTGACAGGCTGGGGGGCCTGAACGACGCGCTGAGCTGTCTGCACCGGATGATTGAAAAGAGAAAGGACGAGAAACACTGACGACGGCTCCCGGCTGGAAAGAATTTCTGGCCGGGAGCTGTGTTTTCCTGGAAGACGGTGAAAAAAACATTGTATTTTTCTGGATTTGTGATACAATAAACAAAAGTGTGCATAGCGACCAGCAATGCAGATGTTTAGGAGGGAACAATTATGGCTGAATATAAGCAGTACATTACCCAGACCGAGGAGAACGGGAATGTTTTGATTTCTGAGGACGTTGTGGCAGTGATCGTGGAGCACGCCGTTTCCGAGGTAGAGGGCGCGGCCGGGATTTACGCAAAGCCCGGCAACGAGGTGGCGGAACTGGTAGGTGTCAAGAATTGGGGCAAGGGCCTGAAGATTCTGATTGCGGAGGACAACTCCGTGACCATCGACGTGGACATTCTCATCTGCTATGGCTACAGCGTGGTAGATGTGGCGGACAATGTGCAGACCGCTGTGGCCTCCGCCGTGGAGTCCATGACCGGCGTGAAGGTCCATGCGGTGAATGTCAATGTCTGCGGCATCTCCCGCAAGTAAGAGGAGCTGTCATGACAAGATCTGATGCCAGAGAACTGGCGGTTCATTTGATTTATGCCCGGGAATTTACCGGGGAGGAGCCGGAACAGGTGGTGGCCACCCGGCTGAATAAGGAATACTATCCTTCTCTTGCCCAGGAGAACGCGGTTTATACGGATCGCCCCAGCAATGCCCAGCTGCGCTACATCGATACGGTGGTAGCCGGGGTGTCCAATCGCAGCGAGGAGCTGAACGCCATCATTCAGAAATTCTCCATTGGCTGGGATATCAGCCGGATTTCCCGGCTGACCCGCTGTGTGATGGAGCTGGCGATTTTTGAGATCCTGTACGTAGACGATGTCCCTACCGGCGTTGCCATCTCCGAGGCGGTGCGCCTTGCCAAGTTCTACGACGGGGACGATACCGGTGCCTTTGCCAATGGCATTCTGGGTGCCTTTGCCCGGAGCCTGACGGAGCAGAAAGAGGAAAACTGATATGGGTGTGATTGGCATTGACACCAGCAACTATACCACCTCCATTGCCTATTTTGACGGCCATTCCGGGGAGAACTGCGGAAAGCTGCTGCCCGTGAAGCAGGGAGAACTGGGCCTGCGCCAATCCGATGCCGTTTTTGCACATACGAAAAGCCTGCCGGAGCTGTCTGGCAGGCTGTTTTCCCATATTCGGGGGGAGAAAATAACGGCAGTCGGCGTCAGCACCCGGCCCAGAGCGGTAGAGGGCAGCTATATGCCCTGCTTTCTGGTGGGGGTATCTCACGCAAAGCTTCTTTCTGATGCCCTGGGGGTGCCGCTGGTGGAGGTTTCCCATCAGCAGGGCCATGTGGCGGCGGCGCTTTGGAGCGCCGGACGGATGGAGCTGATGGACGGGCCGTTCCTATCCTGGCATCTTTCCGGCGGCACCACCGAGCTGCTGCTGGTGGAACCGGAGGGCAAAAACGTAACCTGCAAAAAAATCGGCGGGACCACCGATATCTCCGCCGGTCAGCTGATTGACAGAACGGGCCAGCTCCTGGGTCTGCCCTTCCCAGCGGGCAAGCACCTGGACGCGCTGAGCAGGGAGGCGGAGAAGGAAGACAAATTCCGGGTTAAATGCGCGGACTACAGCTTCTCCTTCTCCGGCATCCAGAATAAGGTCCAGCAGTATTTTGCTCAGGGGAATGCTCCTGCCGATACGGCGGCCTTCGCCCTGCGGTGCGTCTCCGGGGCGGTGTTTCAGGCAACGCAGCAGGCGCTCCGGGATTATCCGGGGCTTCCGGTGCTGTTTTCCGGGGGCGTTGCTTCCAACTCTCTGCTTCGGGAGCAGCTGGCACCGCTGAAGCCGATTTTTGCGGAGCCCCAGTATTCTACAGACAACGCCATGGGCGTGGCCGTGCTGGCCAGACGAATGACGGAGGAATAACATGCCGCAGGTATATTCCATTACCCAAATCAACGAGTATATTCAGGGCCTTATGAACGCGGACCCAAGGCTCACCCAGGTGGCGGTCCGGGGAGAGATCAGCAACTACAAGTGCTATCCATCCGGCCATCACTATTTTACCTTGAAGGACGAGGCATCGGCACTGAAATGTGTTATGTTTAAGGGAAACGCCATGGGTCTTCGTTTCCGCCCGGAAAACGGGATGAAGGTCATTGCCCTGGGCCGGATTTCCGTCTACCCCAGGGATGGCCAGTATCAGCTGTATTGTTCGGCCATGGCCGTAGACGGCGTGGGGGACCTGTACGCCGCCTTCGAGCAGCTGAAAAAGAAGCTGGCGGAAAAGGGCCTGTTTGACGAGGAGAAGAAAAAGAAGCTCCCCAAGTATCCCGGGCGTATCGGTGTTGTGACCAGCTCTGCCGGTGCGGCGGTACACGATATCTTACGGATTCTGCGCAAGCGCTACCCGCTGGCCCAGGTGAAGCTGCTGCCCGTTCGGGTGCAGGGCGTGGAGGCCCCGGAGGAGATTGCCGCGGCCATTCGCTATGCCAATGCCTACAAGCTGGCGGACCTTTTGATTGTGGGCCGCGGCGGCGGTTCCCTGGAGGACCTGTGGGCTTTTAACGATGAGCGGGTAGCCTACGCCATCTATGAATCGGAGATTCCGATTATATCCGCCGTGGGCCACGAGCCGGATGTGACCATTGCGGATTTCGTGGCGGACCTGCGGGCGGCAACGCCGTCCAACGGTGCGGAGCTGGCAGTGCCGGACCAGGAGGCCTTGGCGCAGAACCTGGATGCCCTGTCCGCCGCTATGGCGGGGGCGCTGAACAGGCAGCTCAAGGTTGCCTCGGCAAAGCTTGCCTCCCTCTCGGCAAGTCCCGCCCTGCGCAGTCCAACGGGCTATCTGGAGCGGAAGGAAAAAGACCTGCTTTTGGAGAAAAACAGAATGGCCGCGGCGCAAGAGCGGATGCTCTCCGCCTGCAATGCCCGGTTCGTGGCCAGCGTCTCCAAGCTGGATGCCATGAGCCCCCTAAAGGTTCTGAGCCGGGGCTACGCCATGGCCCAGACGGAAAGCGGAGAAGTGCTTCGCTCCGTAAAGCAGGTTGCGCCGGGAGATCAAATTACAGTGTCTGTCAGTGACGGTATGCTCACTGCGTCGGTTTTAAGTGGAAAGGAGACGGAACATGAATCAGCAGAATCAAACGTTTGAGCAGAACATGCTTCGCCTGGAACAGATTGTCCGGGCCATGGAGCGGGGCGATGTGGCTTTGGAGGAGTCCCTGAAGCTGTTTCAGGAGGGGACGGAACTGGTACGCGCCTGTGAAAAGCTTCTGGAGGATGCCAAGCTCCAGGTGAGCAAAATTACCGCCGGAGCAGACGGAAAGCCCACGGAGGAGCCGTTCAATGAAGCACTTTGAGAAGCGATACGCAGACTACCGGAAGAAAATTGAAAATTATCTTGCCGGAATTTACGCCCCCTATGGACAGGAGCCTCAGAAGCTGATTTTCGAGGCGGCAAATTACAGCCTCCTGGCGGGAGGGAAGCGTCTGCGGCCTATTTTTGTGATGGATTTCTGCCGGATGTGCGGCGGAGAGCCGGAGGATGCCCTGCCTTTGGCGGCGGCAATCGAGATGGTGCACACCTATAGCCTCATCCACGATGACCTGCCCTGCATGGACAACGACGATTACCGCCGGGGGCGACTTACCAACCATAAGGTCTACGGCGAGGGCATGGCGGTTCTGGCGGGAGATACGCTTTTGACGGATGCCTTTTCCGTGGCGGTCCGTGCGAAATTGCCAAAACCCGAAAGCGTCGCCCTGGCGGTTGGCGTTCTCAGCGAGTGCGCCGGTTCTCTGGGTATGATTGGCGGGCAGGTGCTGGATATTCTCAGCGAGGAGCGGCAGTGCACCGAGCAGGAGGTCCTGGACATCCAGTCCAGAAAGACAGGGGCCTTGATTCGGGCGGCCTGCGTGCTGGGCGTGATTGCCGGCGGCGGCAGCGAGACACAGCAGCAGGCGGCGGCCAAATTTGCAGCGCTACTGGGACTTGCCTTCCAGATTCGGGACGATATTCTGGACGTAATTGGGGATGCCCAGGAGCTGGGCAAGGCCACCGGAATGGACGGCGAAAAGAATACCTTTGTAAGGCTCTACGGGATCGAAAAATGCGAGGCCCTGGTCAAAGAGTACACCGAACAGGCTGTTGCCTGCCTGGACGTGTTCCGGGATACAGAGGACATGCGCCTGCTGGCGGAAAGCCTGACAGAGCGTCGGAGCTGAAAAATGTAATCCACAGGGCGGCTGCCGGCTGCCTGCAGACTTTTGAAACTGGGCACTTGTACGGTGCGCAAGCTTCTAAGCCTGCGGTTTCAAGCTGGCGGCCGCCTTTTCTGTTTTTTCGGCGGAATGAGAATCCTTTCCGCTCTATTTTGCGACTGGTATGGTAGAGGGCCCCAACGAATGAAGGAGGAATCAACTTGGAAGACGAAAAAATCATCGATCTCCTATGGCAGCGCTCCGAAAGCGCCATTGAGCGCATTGACCAAAAGTACGGAAGATTCTGCTTTTCCATTTCCAATCGCATTTTAAGTAATCCGCAGGATGCGGAGGAGTGTGTCAGCGATACTTATCTTGCGACGTGGAATCAGGTGCCGCCAAAGCGCCCGGCGCGGCTTTCCGTCTTTCTGGGAAGAATTACCCGGAATTTATCGATTAGCCGCTGGAGGAAACGAACGGCGCAGATGCGCGGGGGCGGAGAGCTGGAAATTGCGCTGGAAGAGCTGGAGGGATGTATCAAAAGTCCCTGGGACATGGAACGGGAAGTGGAGCGCAGAGAGCTGGAGGCGGTAATTCAAGCCTTTTGCGGGAAACTATCGAAACAAGACCGGATTATTTTCTTGAAGCGCTACTATTTCCTCTCCGATATCCGGGAAATCGCCGAGGAAATGGGCTTTTCGCAGGCAAAGGTCAAATCCAGTTTGCATAGGAGCAGAGAAAAACTGAGGAAACAGCTGGAAAGGGAGGCACTTTATGAAACCCATTGATTTGTTTTCCGCATTGGATTGCGTTTCGGAGGAATATCTCTATGAGGCAAGCGCTTACCGTCAGGAACAAGGCAGCCATAAAGTGGTCCGCTTCCTGCTGATTGCCGCAATCTTGGTGACGCTGGCCACAACGGCATATGCGGTGGCAATCCGAAATATGAATTGGACCCCGGAGGAACAGGAGGTCCTGGAAACCTACAATGGAAAAACGGATATCGGGGCCGCTTCCAAGGCCTGGTCTATTGATAACGTTGACATTGAACTGTCCATTGTACTCCCAAAAGACAATCAGCTGGAAATTCATGCCGAAACCCGGAGCAAGGATGCCGAAGGCACGGTAAATGTGGGCAAGGAATACTGGCTGGAAAAGTGGAACGGAGAAACCTACGAAGAGATGCGGACGAAGGACGGGAAGCTCTGGCTTTTTCCGGAGCAAAAGCTGGAATGCAATGGGAAACACAGCTGGACAGTGGATTATTCATCCAGCTATGGTGCGTTGGAGCCGGGGAATTACCGGGTGGGCATGACCATTTCACTTGTGGATTCCGATGGCACGCAATCGGAGAAGGGGTGCTATGCCAAGTTCCAGATTTTCACGGAGGAGATTGGAACATATGTGGAGGAGTATGCGGAAGCCTACACGCGTTTGATAAACGAGGAAAGCTTCCATATCAAGGTGAAAAATCGCAACAAAGAATTTTATATTCCGGACAGTTACCGAATCGATGAGAACTGGAAGTCGGGGCAGGACTATTTTAGTCTCACAACGGTCTATTCGAATGCGGATGACAGCGTTCTTTTGCGTACCGGCGAACTGACGAGGGATGGAGTGGGATTTCACTTGGCCTGGGAGAAAAATGACGCTGCGGCGAATCCGAGCAGCGTACAGAATGCGGAGTATGTGAATGGCTACGATCCCATCTTCATGCTGCCGTTTTTTGAGCAGTTCTTCTATGGCGTAGAGGGCGTTACCAAGGATGGGCAGCGGGTGGTTCTCATCAAGCCGACAAATTCTGTCTTGGCAAAACGGGAAGTAATCGTAGAATACGATGCTTCTGGGAACATTTGCAAGATGTCCTATGCGGATTATTACTGGGACTACTACATTGATGTGGAGGGGATTCCGGAGGATGCGGACAGGTGCAAAACCTGGATTGCGTCCATTGATGTCGGAACCCCGCAAACATTTTCCTACACCCGGGAGATGAAGGCACTGGGTGCTTTGGATTACCGGCAGGAGCGCACCGCTTTTAAAACCGCTATACCCATACAGAATCCAAACCGGGAAGCAATTTTGCAGCGGGCCAAGCAGGTGTGCGGCGGCGGGGACTACAACATGTACTCTGTAAGCTTCGACAGCCAAACCAATATGTGGAAGGTGGAGTTTGCGTCATCCCACGATGACTATATTTATCGGGTCCTTTACCTGGACGCAAACGGTGTCCCGCTGCTGCAAGCGGACCGCCCGTACCCAGAATATGGGGAAACGCTTCTCCCAAAACCAAGCGAATGGGAAAATTGAAAAAAATGCTTGACATTTGCGACTACATGATGTAGTCTTTAGATAGAGACTACTGAATGTAGTCGCAAAAAGGAGGATTGTTTCGTATGGGAGACATTCAGTTAGGCATGATCGAGGCTCGCTTTGCGGATATCATCTGGAAAAACGAACCGGTTTCTTCCTCTACGCTTGTAAAGCTGGCGGGAGAGGAGCTGCAATGGAAGCGTACCACGGTCCACACGGTGCTGCGCCGCCTCTGCGATAAGGGGCTCTTTCAAAACGACAATGGCGTGGTGACATCTCTTATTTCCAGAGAGCAGTTTTACGCATTGCAAAGCCAGCAATTCGTGGACAATACCTTCCACGGCTCTTTCCCGGCGTTCCTGGCGGCGTTTACAAAAAGCCGCGCGCTGACGGACGCGGAGCGGGATCTGGTCCGGAAAATGATTGATGAGGCAGGGGAGGGAGAATAATGGTCTTCGGGGCAATTGTTAAAAACAGTATTTGGGCGAACTGGCTGATTCTTGCGGTAATTCTTCTCCGCCTGCTTTTCAAGAAAGCGCCGAAGCGGGTTATCTGCATTTTGTGGGCGGTTGTGGCGGCCCGGCTGCTGCTGCCGTTCTCCATTGAAAGCCCGGTCAGCCTGATTCCACAGACAGCGGTTTCCCTTCAAGAGGCGGTCGATACAACCTTGATTCATGTGGAGACGGTGCCGACAGTGAATACGGACGTTGCTGCGCTTCCGGAGACTGCGGCAAGCGTCAGCACTCCGAAATCCGGCGCTTCTGTGCTGCCTGCGGTATGGGGCACCGGAGTTGTGGCGATGCTGGGGTATCTGCTGTTTAGCTACCTTCGAATGCGGCATTTGGTCCGGGAGGCGGTTTGGGAGAAGGGAAACATCTGGGTTTGTGATGCGGTGACTTCCCCCTTTATCTTGGGGCTTCTCCGACCCAGAATCTACTTGCCGTCCGGGCTTTCCGAAAGCAACCGGGCATATGTGCTTGCCCATGAGGAAACCCACCTGCGCTGCAAGGACCATTGGTGGAAGCCCTTTGCGTTTTGCCTTTTGGCGCTCTACTGGTTTGACCCGCTGGCGTGGGCAGCGTATTTTCTGGCTTGCCGGGACATTGAATTTGCCTGTGATGAACGGGTTGTCTCGAAGTACGGGATGCCGCAAAAAAAGGCCTACGCTTCGGCGCTGCTGGAATGCAGCGGCAGCCGAAAGCTTGTACTGGTGTGTCCGGTGGCCTTTGGAGAGAATGCGGTTGTTCAGCGAATCCGAATGGTCTTGAATTACAAAAAGCCGGGCTTTTGGATTGTTTTTGTCTCGCTGATCCTGATTTTTGCGGCAGCCATCGGGTTTTTAACCGTACCGGCGGCGAAAAACGCCCCAGCGGAAAATCCGGAGGAACCCGTTCTGGAAGAAAGTGTTCCCCCCACAACGAAAAGCGTTTTGGAAACGGAGGAAACTGTGCCGCCCACGGAAGAAGAACCGAATCCGACGGAAGAAAACGAATCTGAGTGGGCACAGTACCCAGATGGGATCCGAATTGACACTTACGAGGGGGAAAACTTCACCGCTCAGATCATGCTGGTTCGAGACCCCTCCCGGATCTATTTGGCAACCTCCTCCGAGACGCTTTCCAAGGACACTCCGGGGCTGAAAATAGATGCTGCAATCGAAAAGGAAGGAGCTGTCGCCGCAATCAACGCGGGAACATGCTATGACGACGGCACCGGAAGTCTGGAAGTTGGCAGTGTTCCTCTGGGACTGAACCTTTCCAAAGGAAAGGTGGTATGGAACAGTTTTTCTGAAATGACCCCAGATGCAGGCTTTGCTGGCTTCAACAGGGATAATATTCTGATAGTTGCCAACGCCGTGACAGAGGAGGAGGCATTAGAACTCGGAATCCGCGATGGCTGCGCCAGCGCCACGGTTCTGCTTGTCAACGGAAACGCGGTGGACATCGATCATTCCGGCTACAGTCCCAGGACGGCCATCGGCCAACGCGCCGACGGAACTGTGATCTTCGTCTGTACAAACGGCAGAACCGAAGAGCATATTGGCGCAACCCTTCCGGATGTGACCGGCATTCTTCAGGAATATGGAGCCGTGAATGCCTGTGCACTGCTTGGCGGCTCCTCTGCCAATATGCTCTATCGGGATACACAGGGGCTGTACGGGGAAACAGGAACCGTCCATATGTTCAATCCGGAATCTGCCGAGCACAATATCTTCACCGGGCTGGCACTGCGCCGACTGCCCACCTTCTGGATGGTAAAACCGTAGCTTCCAGAACATACCGTTTCCAAAGGGGCACTGAGATCTGCAAGAAGCGGATCTCAGTGCCCCGGCCCTCTCTGGGGGAGAGGCTTTGAAGCCGATGATGCTGCTGCTTATTTTCTCACGATCCAGAGTGGATAGTGTTCCACTAGCCCGGAAAAGAACAATATTATATTCGCAAAAATTCGAAAATATCAAGAAAGCAACTAATGGCTGCTAAAATTATATATCAATAGATGGATTCATATAGTATACATTTCGTTGGTCAAGCTTCTCCCGCAGCCTTTGCAGGCCCTCGCCAAAACGCTGGAAATGTACAATCTCCCGCTCCCGCAGAAAGCGAATCACATCGTTCACATCCGGGTCATCGCTGAGCCTTAAAATGTTGTCATAGGTAACACGGGCCTTCTGCTCTGCTGCCAGATCCTCCGTCAGGTCCGCAATGGGGTCCCCCTTGACGGCCATGGACCCGGCACTCCAGGGAAAGCCCGCCGCCGCGGTGGGATAGACCCCTACGGTATGGTCCACAAAGTAAGGCGCAAAGGCAGGATCCCGGAATTGATTGTCCTTCAGATTCCGCGTCAGCTGGTGGACAATGGCTCCAATCATCTCCAGGTGGCCCAGCTCTTCCGTCCCGATATCCGTCAGCAGCCCTTTCAGCTCGTCAAAGGGCATGGAGTAGCGCTGGGAGAGATACCGCAGGCTGGCGCCAAGCTCCCCGTCGGGGCCGCCGTATTGGGTGATGATGATTTTGGCAAGAGCCGGGTTGGGGCGGCTGATTTTTACCGGGTATTGCAGCTTCTTTTCATATTGAAACATCCTTATTCCCCCTTATTCGCGGCATATTCCCAGGGCCACGGATCGTCCAGCCAGGCATAGTTGCCGTCCTGACTGGGGGTTGCGTGGTTCAGGGGCCGAATTTTCTGCTGGTAGCTTTCGGAACACGTTTGGTAGAGCTCCTGGTATTGCCGGTACAGCTCCAGGGCTTCCGGGTCCTCCGGATGGGTGTCCAGGTACAGCGCCAGCTCCTGTACGGCGAAGGCCAGTACCTGTAGCTCAGATAGAGGCGTTGCGGGCAGGAGGTTTTTGTTGACGATACCCATCAGTGGCAGGTCCAGTCCGGGGAAGAGCGTTCCTCGGACGATGGCTTTTCTCGGCTCATATCGAACCGGCCCCTCCAATTGGAAGGGTACGTAGGGATTGGCCAAAGGGGCCATAGCGGGCAGGCGGCCTTGGGCGTAGGAGGCCGTATCCTTTTTGGAAATCAAAGAAATTCCCCCTCGAAATACATTTGGAAAAGTGATTCCGAGTCATTCTATGTAGTTTTTTCATTCCTGTGCGCATAGGGCTGGAAACATCACGTATATTGGCATCAGAGGTGGTGCGAATGGGGAGAGCGCGGGGGCTGCTTCGGCTGCTAATGTGCTATTGCGTAATTGCGTTCTGCGCGTATCTGGGCGTGCGGGGCGGGGAGCGGGCGGTTGCGGCGATCCAGGAGAGAATTCCCATACGACGGGAACACACGGTGATCATCGATGCGGGCCATGGCGGCGAGGACGGCGGGGCGACCTCCTGCACGGGGCGCTTGGAGAGTACGTATAATCTGGAAATCGCTCTTCGCCTGGAGGAAATGATGCGTTTTTTCGGATATCGGACGGTCATGATTCGTACAACAGATACGGCGGTCTACAAAAAAGGGGAGACCATCGCCCAGAAGAAAATAGACGACCTGAAAAATCGGGTGAAAACCGTCAATTCTACAGATGGCGCTGTTTTGCTGAGCATCCACCAGAATTATTATCCCCAGGAGCGGTATTCCGGAGCGCAGGTCTTTTACGCCGACAACGACGCAAGCAAGTTCCTGGCGGATGCGGTCCAATCAGCGTTCCTTTCTACGCTGAATCCCGGCAGTCGGCGGAAGACAAAGCCTGGGAAGGGAATCTATCTTTTGGAAAAATGCGAAAAAACGGGTATTTTGGTGGAGTGCGGCTTCCTTTCTAACCAGGAGGAGGCGGAGAAGCTATCTCTTCCGGAGTATCAAAAGGCGGTTGCTGCTGTGATTGGTGCTGCTGTCAGCGGGAAACTGGCTTGACCCGCCCTGTATAATTTGCTATAATCAGAGAAACCCAAAAAGATAGGGGAATAAAAATGGCAAAGGCAAAAACTGTATTTTTCTGCACCAATTGCGGCAATGAAAGCCCAAAATGGCAGGGAAGATGCCCGGCCTGCGGGGCCTGGAATACATTTGAGGAACATGTGGAAAAGCCCACGCTGCCCGGAAAAGCAAAGCCGGGGCCTGTTGGACAGAGCCGGAAACCCCAGCGCATCCGGGATGTGACAACGGACGGGGAGATTCGCTTTTCCACCGGCATGGGGGAGCTGGACCGGGTTCTGGGCGGCGGCGCGGTTGCGGGTTCTCTGGTCCTGGTGGGCGGCGCCCCGGGCATCGGCAAATCAACACTGCTGCTGCAAATCTGCAACAGCCTCTGTGCGGGACGAAGCGTTCTGTATGTGTCCGGCGAGGAAAGCGAACGGCAGCTGAAGCTGCGGGCGCAGCGGCTGGGGGTATCACCGGAGGAACTGTACATTCTCTCGGAAACCAGGCTTTCGGATATTTTGGAGGCGGTTGAGGAGCTAAAGCCGGATATTCTGATGATTGACTCCATTCAGACCCTCTATCGGGAGGAAAACGATTCCTCCCCCGGAAGTGTTTCTCAGGTGAAGGACTGCACTATGACGATGATGCACCTGAGCAAATCCCAGGGAATTACAGTCTTTGTGGTGGGCCATATCAATAAGGATGGCAATATCGCGGGTCCCAAGGTACTGGAGCATATGGTGGACTGCGTGCTGTATTTTGAGGGGGACCCCAATTCCTCCTATCGTCTGCTGCGGGCGGCGAAGAATCGATTTGGCTCCACCAATGAGATTGGCGTTTTTGAAATGATGGAAAGCGGCCTGGAGGAGGTGCCCAACCCTTCCCAGATGCTGCTGGAGGGCCGCCCGGAGGGGGCTAGCGGGACCTGTGTTGCCTGTGTGATGGAGGGAACCCGACCGGTATTGGCGGAGGTCCAGGCCCTGGTTGCGAAAACCATGGCAAATGTGCCGAGACGCGCTTCCGATGGCTTTGATTTCAACCGAATGATGCTTCTTTTGGCGGTTGCGGAGAAACGGGCGGGGCTGCGTATGGCGGCATTCGATGCCTATATCAATGTAATCGGCGGCCTGCGTCTGGACGAGCCTGGGGCAGACTTACCGGTTGCCTTGGCTGTGGCATCCTCTTATCGGGAGCAGCCCATTGCGGATGACCTGGTGGCCATTGGAGAAGTGGGGCTTACCGGAGAAATCCGCACGGTTTCCCATATGAATCAGCGGCTGGGGGAGGTGGCCCGCCTGGGTTTCCGAAAGTGCGTGATTCCCAGGGGCGGCTCCGAAAAGCTGGAAATTCCGGAGGGACTGACGGTCTACAAGGTCCGCAATCTCCGGGAAGCCATTGAAGTGGCAATGTAAGAGGCGAAACCTTGGGAAATGCAATGGATTGGAGCAGACATACTATGGCAAAAGAGGGCAGAAAATATTACGAGGCCTATGAGGAACGCTACAGGACAGCGCATGCCTGTGGCGTTAGCTGGGCAAATGACACCAGCACGCCCATAGTGGTGGAGACTCTGAAAAAATACAAGATTCGCCCAAAGGATTGTTTGCTTGAAATTGGATGCGGAGAAGGACGGGATGCAAAGGCCGTTTTGGAGCATGACTACGATTTGACAGCAACCGACATTTCTAAAGAAGCGATTGCGTATTGCCGGAAACAAATGCCACAATATGAGAACCATTTCCACGTTTTAAATTGCCTTTCTGATGAATTGGATAAAAAGTTCGATTTTATCTATGCGGTTGCCGTTATTCACATGCTTGTTCTGGATGCTGACCGCAAAGGGTTTTACGAGTTTATACGCAATCATTTACGGGACAATGGAATTGCGCTGATCTGCACGATGGGTGATGGTGAATTTGAAAAACAAAGCGATATCGAGGCAGCGTTTACTCTGCAAGAAAGAAATCACGAATCGGGTAAAATGATGGTTGCGGGAACTTCTTGCAGAATGGTGTCGTGGAACTCCTTTGAAAAGGAAATAACGCAGAACGGTTTAACGCTGGTCGAAAAGGGAATGACAAGTGCCCTTCCAAACTTTGAGCGTTTGATGTACGCTGTTGTGAAAGCAAGAGCCTTATGAAATCAAAATGGAAAAAAGGACAAAAAGCGAAACAGGCATGACCGAAATCATGCCTGTTTCACGGAAATTACAACATGAATGTTTTAAAAGCGGGAGCAAATGGCTTCTGCTTTTTGCTTTTGGGGGTTACAGCAGCAACCCAATGACGAGACCCAAAACAAGGCCACAGACAGCACCGATGGCAATGGCGAGAGGATCGCTGCGGTATTGCACACGCACGACCTTTTTGATAACGGGTTTTTCGACAACTTTCTCAACGATCCGTTCGACGGGAACCTCTTTAGTGATAACTTTTGGGGCGGGGGAGACTGGGGGCTGCTGGATATAGACGGGCTTTTCAACTATTTTTTCTACATAAACGGGCTTTTCCTCCACCTGACGGATCACAATTGGCTCGGAGGGCAGACGGGAATGCTGCCCGCTGGCTAAGTATTCCGTATCGGTGTTCAGCGCATCCGCTAGCTGAATGAGCCGCAGAGGGTCTGGGACAGAAAGGTCATTTTCCCATTTGCTCACTGCCTGACGGCTGACCCCCATACGCTCCGCAAGCTGCCCCTGGGAGAGGGAGGAAGACTTGCGAAGCTCAATAATGCGTTCTCCAATTGACATTTTATTGCCTCTATATCTGTAAACTATCAGTTGCTTTTACAATTTTATAATATTTATTTGGAAAAGTCAAGCTTAGAAAGGGGATTGGCCTCAGAGGCAATTTTGAGTTCTGTATTTTCAATGTGCGTGTAAATCTGTGTAGTGTTCAAATTCTCGTGACCGAGAACCTCCTGGACGGTTTTGACATCCACACCGCCGGAGAGCATCATGGTAGCCGCGGTGTGGCGAAGCTTATGGGCAGAGAACTGGGTGGAATCCAGGCCTGCCTGTAAAAGCGCCTTTTTCACCAGTCGATGAACTGCGGTCACGCTGATGCGGTTTTTGTCCCGGGAGCCGAAGAGCGCCCGGTTGTCAGACAGCTCGATTTGATTCCGTTCCTCCAGATAAGCATCAATCGCTTTCCGGCAGGCAGAGCCAAAGTAGACGAAGCGTTCTTTGTTGCCCTTACCGACAACCCGGATGCGGTCTTCGTAAACGTCTGTCAGATTTAGGCCTACAAGCTCGCTGCGTCGAATGCCACAGTTCAAAAACAGCATGAGAATGGCATAATCCCGCTTTTCATTCGCTCCGGAGACGGCCTGCAGGAGGGCAGCGGATTCCTCCATGGTCAAGTATTTCGGCAGACTTTTCCGCAATTTAGGGTATTCCAGATCCGCAACGGGATTTTCGACCAATTGTTTGGTCCGTACCGTCAGATACTTGTAGAAGGATTTGATGGCAGAAAGCTTCCTGGCCCGGGAGGAGGCCTCAATGCCATGCTCCGGCACAGCCATATCCGGCCGCGCGACCCGGTCGTTGGCAAGGTAAGACAGGAAGTCAAAGACCTCCGACTGTGTGATAGAGCCCACAAAGTCCAGGTCAATATCCCGGATATCGATGGTCTCCAAATCCGTATCAATGGGCATCTCACTGCGCATAAGCTTCATAAACCGGAGAAACATCCGTAAATCCAGATAGTATTCCCGGATGGTCAACTGGGATTGGCCCTTGATATTTTCATGGTAGGTTAAAAAGTTCCGCAGTATTTGCGGACAGTCGTGGTATTGTTGCATTGTTGTGTTTAATACAGCAATGCACCGGCAAGCTATTGGTTTTATAAGAAGAAATGAAAGTGAAAGCCGTACAGGAGCGTAGGGAAGTATGCGAGAGAACTACTGAAACATGGATATAAGCTGTCAGCTGAACGCAACAAAATAAAAATTTTGTTGCGTTCAAACTGCGCCTCAAACACATTTTTTGCCTTTCCGGCCCATTTCTTCTACTGATGCCAATTACAGGCTTATCCGGCCTGTATTCCGGTGCATTTCGCTGCATTTATGCCTTTCTTCAAATTGTTTCGTAGTTAGAATATCTTATATTTTTAGTTTTGTCAATCTCGACGTTTTTACAGATTTTCAGGCGGTATAGGTATGCTTTTTTCTGCGCTTTTGTTGCGTTCATTTCTGGACGCTTCTTATTCCTGGCTTTTTCCGCTATTACTTAGGATTTTCCGTATTTTTCTAAGCTCTTTAATTTCGCTTATTTGTTCTGGTACATTATTTGCATTATAAGTGTTTCCCTATCGTTCATTTCGGGGTGATAAGTTATGATTTCTCGTATTTCTGCCCGGCGGCTTCTGTGCTGTCTGATGGCCGCCCTTACCCTTTTTGGTGCGCTGTCCCCTGCTCTCTTCCAGCCGGCTGACGCTGTGGCCGTTGCCGATGATGTCCTGATTGCGTCTCTGGGCCTCCTGGCTATGTCTTGGGCTGGGATATCCTTTTCTTCCTGTGCGGGAGCTCAGACGGCAGTTAATAGCTTCTTATCCTCTAAACCAGCGGCGAAGTTATCCCTTGCTGGACTTATGACCAAAGAGCTTGTGGTGGATGGCTCTAAACTTCTGCTGACATCTGATGTTAGGGATGTGTTTAAGTCTGTGCTGCCGGATATCAGGGATTTTTTTAAGTCTGATACACTCACCGACAATGGATCGGGCACTTTGTCTGGTTCGCTTGTTGTTGGTGCTTCGTACCCTCTTATAAAAATTTCTCCTGATATATACAAAAATCTGTCTTCTTCTGATTTCGATGCTTATCTGAGGCCATATTGTACTTTACCTGCCATTCCTGGTATAAAATACGAGATTCTATCATCTTCTTCAGACGGTTTACGTAGGTCTAGTGTTTTCGTTATATCTCCTGGTTCCGATTTGAAGAATATGGAAATATATAGTTCCTCTGGCTCTCAATTTCTTGGCCTTATTCCGATGAATTCAACCTTTTGTTTATATGTGGTTCCTGGTACTGACATTGATGCTATTAAGGAATTTTCCATTGCATATATAGATTCCAGTGGTAAAGTTAATGGTTATCGCACTCGTGGTGGTATTTTTCCATATGCTCCTACTTACCGTGTGATTTCCGCTTCCGATTCAATTTCTTTTAAACAATCCAAAGAGGTTGACGGTACATCGGCCCTTGAAATTCTGGCTCCCGCGCCCCTGTATGTTGTGAATCCCGGTGGCAGCTCTGGTGGGGACGGCTCCCAGAAGCCGGAGATTGATTTTTCTAAGGTTGCGTTTATCTCGTTGGCTGGCCTTTATGGCCTGCTGGGCCTATCTGGTAACGATGCCTTGAAGGACCCTGGCCTGGACCCGGAGCAGATGGTTGACCAGCTGAAGAAAGCCATGGAATCCACTCAGACTGAACCGAAACCAGAACCAGAACCGCAGCCGGACCCAGACCCTGACCCTGACCCGGACCCGGATACGCCTGGCGGTTCTACTGAGCCGGACTATGAGGGTATGAAGGTTCCTCTCTTTAACTTCTTCCCTTTCTGTATTCCGTTTGACCTTGCATTGATGATTCAGGCTTTGTGCGCTGACCCTGTGGCTCCTCGGTTTACTTTTGCGACTGCTTTTCTTGGGCAAACTTATTCTGTAGATATTGATTTATCTGCTTGGAATTCTGTGGCTGCTATGGTCCGTAATATGGTTATAGCGATTTATGTAGTTGGTCTTGCTGTTGCTACTCGCAAGTTTATAAGATGGTAAAGGATGTGTTTACATGGGATTTGATATTAAAATTATTACTTCTGCTTTACAGACTGTTTTAAATCTTCTTCCTCGCTCCCCTTTTACTGGCTTGATATCGTATCTTCAGAATGTGCCTTACCTTGGGTATATCAACTGGTTTATCCCTATGTCAACGCTTGTAAGCATTACGAAAACCTGGCTTGCTGCCATTACTACATATTACCTTATATCTGTAGTACTTCGCTGGGCTCGGGCGGTAGCTTGATATGATTAGACTTTACTCTGGAACTCCTGGCAGCGGGAAGTCCCTGCATAATGCCAGGGATGTGATTAACCGCAGCCGTATGGGAAAACCTGTTATTGGGAACTTCCCTGCTGACCTGGGCCGCTTCAAAAAAGCGAATTATACTTATGTTCCAAACTATGAGCTTAACCCGGATTTTCTAATTAACTACTCTCGGAAGTTCTTCCAGGGGAAGAAAATCAAGGAAGGAGCAATCCTTCTGGTCATTGATGAGTGCCAGCTGCTTTTCAATTCCCGTGACTGGCAGCAGAAAGGTCGGAACGAGTGGCATTCCTTCTTCTCTCAGCACCGGAAGTACGGCTATGATGTTACACTGATAGCGCAGTTTGACAGGATGATTGACCGCCAGATTCGTGGACTTATCGAGTATGAGTTCATTCACCGTAAGCTCAGCAACTATGGCTTCGGCGGGAAAATCATGTCGCTGCTCTTTGGTGGGAATACTTTTGTTTCGGTTGAAATGTGGTATCCCCTGAAGCTGAAGATTTCCAGCGACTTCATCCATGCTCGGAAGTACTATTATTCTATCTATGACACTTTTGGCACATTCCAGACGGAAGCACCTGTAGACGTGCCCGCTTCTGATGCGTCGCCTGAAGCTGTGTCTTTGCCTGAGGTACAAAACCAGGAACAAACAGCCTTGGCCTTGCCGGATCAGCGGCAGCTGAAGCTTGCTTTGTACGCTCATGGAAAACAACTCATGCGGAAGCTCCGGGAACCGGTGCGCACGGTACGTCTGGGCCGCTGGATTATCTATTCTGGTTCTGGACGGCATCTTTCAAAATTTCCGGATGGCCGGAATGAATTAGGGTGGAAATTATGAAATCTACCAAACGATACAAGATTTTCTTTTTCATAGAATTGGCTGTGCATCTCTTCTATGTTTTCTTTGTTGTTTTTGCTTTTTGTCGTACCTATCAGATGCCTATTTCCTCAATTTTTTCTCTTAAGGAATATTTTTTTCTTTGCGGTGGCTTCTTCAGTGCTGGGTTATTCACATATCGTTTTATCTTGGAATCTTGGAAAGACTTCAAAGATCTTTTTACAGGTGTAAATACTTGATTTGGCTACTTTTCACAAATGACACTGATGGCAGCGGCGTTCATGAGGGCTTTTTCAGCTCTGCTGCCATTGCTTTTTACGGTTTTTATCCTGGCGTTCTTTGTGCAAGTTGCTGTTTTGTGCCTTTGTGCGTGCCTGGCTTCTTCCCTGCCCCGGCATCACGGTAGCAGCTCCCGGGACCTCCCTCCCCTACTCCTCTGTCAAAGATGGCCCCCGGCCTGCACCGAAGGAATGGGAATACATTCCCGGTCAGCACGGGACCAGCTGAAAAGCGCAGCCCTGGTGCCCAGGCATGGCAGCGCTCCGGAGTGCCCGGTAGCTGGGTGCTGTTACTCTAGGTCCTGACTTTTTTCTACTCCGGTGGGCAGCAGCTCCCGCTGGAACGGGAGAAATGTATTTGACCTGACCAGGGCTTCCGTTCTGATTCATCCGTAGCGACCAGCGCAGGCCCCGAAAATTTTAGATGGGAGCCGGAGGTGCTGTGTCTACTGTGAGAAGGGTGTCCAGCTGCTGAAAGACTGAAAAAAAGACAATTCAAAAATGGCTTTGCCTGGGTGATGCTTGCATCACCCAAAATTTTCCGTAGCTCATTTTTCTGAGCCTAGGAAAATTATTTTTGAAGTGGCGTTTTTTCTGTCGGAAATCAGATGGACAGCATTCTTACGGGGGACATAGTTCCTTCGACTTCCGATAAAATTTTCGGGGCCAAGCAGCGGCCGGATGTTGCCCTTTTCCATGCAGCCTCTCGGAATCCTGAAAGATTTTCATTTCTCATTTATGCGCCCACAAAAAAAGGCAGAATAAAAGCGCTCCCCTCTGGACAATCCGGAGGGGAGTTTTTCTGGCACCAGGGCTGCGCTACTGTTTGTTCTTGTAAAGGTCAATCCATATCTCTTTTTCTGGGTCCCAGACCCAACGGTCTTTTGCTTCTTCGCTGAGAAAGTCGGGGGGTTCCCATAGCTTTTTTGCTTCGTTATATGTCCAGCCTGTCGGATACCAGTTTTTCCCCAATATTTTGGGGCCTTTCGGCATGGTTTGTTTGAGCTGGTTCAATTTCTTTGCTTCATTGATTACTTGTTGTTTATATTCTTGTTTTGCTTCTTTTTTCTTTTTATCTCGGTGGAAGCACAGAATTAGACATGCAATCACCAAAATTACATACTGTTCTTTCGTAATGATAAATGTATCTGGAATTCTTTCATTCCAAATAGTTACCAGCCATTGAATCACTGTTTTGAAGAATCTTGCTATTTCATTGAATTGTATTTTCAGGTAGTTATTGATGGGGCCTATATATTCTTTTCGAATTGTGAGTAGGAGCTGATTCAATGATGCAAGTTCTTCTTCTGTCATGGTTCTTCCCTACTTTCTTTTTGTTTTGCTGTGGCTGTAAGGCATTCCTTCCGGTAGTCCTAAAACGAAGTCAGCTGAAACATTGAAGTACCTACATAGCAAAACAAGTTTATCAAGAGGTAAGTCTCTTTCGCCTGTTTCGTATCTGTGGTATTGAGGTTGAGTTGTTTTGAGAAGATTTGCTAACTCTTGTTGTGTCATATCGTGATCTTCTCTTATGTCCCTGATTCTTGTTAAATACGCCATTTTGTTCTCTCCTTGAGGTTTCTTTCAAATTTTAGCATATTTCCAATCGGGTATATTGACTTTATCCCCAAACAGATATATAATTCTTCTATAATATCCAAATGGATATAAACTTATTCAAGGAGGTACACACCAATGTTTGAACTCGTTGGCTACAGGTACGTAGACATGAAGACAACGGAGGGCGGAACGGTCAAGGGTTATTCTTGCTTCGTCCTGAATCATGAAAAGCAGGACGGTCTGGAGGGAGCCGAAGCGATTAAAATTTTCTTCTCCTCCGAAAAGTTCCCGGATTTTAAGCCGAAGCTGAACGCCACCTATGACCTGCGCTTCAACCAGAAAGGCAAGCTCATGGGCTATGAAGAACTGGCCGACTGATGGTAGCCCGTCCGAAAAGGGTCTCTGGGCCTGTACGTGCCCCGTTTGACCCGCAAGTACTGATTCCCTACTCTCAGCTTGTCGAGCTTCTGGAAGCATCTGACAGGCTGGAATCCATTGAGGATGACGTGAAGTATATCCGTAAAACACAGGACGCTCTTCGAACGCAGTTCACAGAGCTTATGATCGCTTTTGGAGACCTGAAACGTTTTGTGTCAGATTAAAACTTTTTTGGGCTGGTCGTGAGACGTACCCCAACCGTGAATTTTACAGGTTGCCGGAACTTGTGGGTTGCAGTTCCGGTGACCCCCCTCCCACTAACAGGGGGGTATGATTTACAAGGGGTGAATTTTTTAATGGAAAACTGTATTCTTTATGACTGGCTCACTTTTACAACAAAATGTGACGGAATCGGGTCCCTTATCTCCCTTCTGGGTCTGGAATCCGTCACGCTTGAGGATATGCCCAGGGGCCGGAATGGTTACCGCTCTATGATGACCTTCGAAGGAATTAGCATCCTTTATGATGGCCGGGACGATATGGGTATCTGTGTGGATATGTCCGGCAAGGGCTGCCGTGCCTTTGAGACATATTCAACCAGCTCCTGGGATGACCTCTTTGCTGTGATTCTGGATGATGCCTATAACATCACCCGTTTGGATGTTGCCTTTGATGATCATACTGGCTTACTGGATATCGACGTTTTGCGGGATGATACGGACGATCACCACTATGTCAGTAAGTCCCGGACATGGGAAGTTGACTATGGCAGCGAAGGCACTACGATTTACCATGGTTCGAAAAAGTCTGATATGCTGATTCGTATTTATGATAAGGCAGCGGAACAAGACGTTGAAGGTCACTGGGTCCGTGTTGAAATGCAGATGCGTGATGATATCGCTACAGGCTTTCTCACTGGAATGCCTGGTGACACGTTGGGTTCTCATTTCTGCGGTGTCCTCTGTAATTATCTGCGATACGTGGAGCCACAGGATGATATGAATATGTCCCGCTGGCCTATGACGGAGTACTGGGAAAATTTTTTACAGACTGTGCAGCGTATCCGCTGCTGGTCAGCTCCAGGCGTTGAATATAACCTTTGGCACCTTTCAAATTATGTTATCAATCAGGCCGGGAATGCCTTGGACTGCTACCTTAAGATCTTTGGGGTTGATGATTTGGTACGGGAACTTGGTAAACGTTCTATCAGGCCGTCGCCGAAGTATGAACGTCTGAAACGTGAATTTGAAAGCATGAAGAAGCAGCTTGAGGAGCTGAAGGAGGATAATTATGGAAAACTCTCTTGAATACTGTAATAGCTTTTCGGTCCGTCATAATAAAGTTCACTTTGTTTTCTCTGCTGCGCAACTTCAATATATTGAACATGCTCTCCTCTTTTATGATTCTGAACGTGGTTCTACTCCTGCTGCAGCTTCTCTTATTCAGGTTATTTCTGATGCCGCCCGTACTGTCGTGGAGGGCGTCGTGGAGGGCTTTGATCATGGATGATGTTTTTCTTCCTCTTTTGGATGAACCGCCCGAAGATTATGATCCCATTGCAGACTATGACCCTTGGTCTGATGCCGTCTGCCGTGCTGCAGATGAATACTATCTATCTTTGGGGGAAAGCTCGTATGACTTTTGATTCCCTCTGCATCCTCTTGATTTTGGCTGCTGTCCTTCTCCTTTTGGCTCCAGCGGCTTGGGCCGACGCTGCTGATGAGCTGCCCGCTGCCACTGATCAGGCAGCTGCGGACCCTTCGGAACCGACTGAATCAACCGGGCCGATTATCATTTATGTTACTGAGCCTACCACGGAGCCAACTGCTCCGGTTTATCTGGAAGTCATTCAACGTGGTACGAACTCTTTGTTTCAAGCCGTAATGTTTGGTTCTTTCCTCATCTGTGGTACGCTTGTCGGTTTACATCTGTTAAGAGGTCGCTATGGCACTTGATGATTTTGTTTATGCGATTAACCTCACTGTCCTGTTATCCGGTTTCGTGCTTGGCCTTTTTGTGGGGGTTGTCACGGACTTGATAAATAAAATTGTACTGGCTTTCGCCCGCTGGGTGTCGAGCTGGTAAGAAAGGAGAAAGTCTATGGGCGCTGTTATGCTTTCCGAGACTGTTACTACTGTGGATACTGTTACTTCCGCTCTGACCACCGCTCTGTCTACCACTGCCAATAACATGCTTAGTGCTATTGGTTCTGTGCTGCCTACCGCTCTGACCGTGGCCGGTGCTATCCTGGTGGTAACTCTGGGCTGGAGACTGTTCCGGAACTTCACTCACGGTTAACCGTCTGTGTTTTCTAACTGTTCACCAGCAAACGCAAAAAGACCGCTGTCCACCTGGATAGCCGGAGGGAGGGGGCGGGGGTTCCCTCCTCCGGCTGTTCGGGTGTGACAGCGGTCCTATTTAAATTTGCGTAGTGCAACAAACCTTTAATTTTGTTGCGTTCAAGCTGCGCCTCAAACACATTTTTTGCCTTTCCGGCCCATTTCTTCTACTGATGCCAA
>OIZI01000337.1_pt1 | contig 25044 bp, 25 predicted proteins | sample 1588441 | NCBI WGS metagenome assembly OIZI01 (sample SAMN03283284) | human gut metagenome | biome: human-associated habitat; material: feces | host: Homo sapiens | place: Peru | collected 2012 | reverse complement strand
CGCAAGGTGTCCCCTCCACATCCGCCTGCGGGCACCTTCTCCAGCAGGAGAAGGCTAGGGGTTTGCCCGGTAAGGTATACGTTCATCTGTAGCACTCTGTCCCGTGGGCTTTCGGGCGGCTGATAGCCGCCCCGCCGTCCTAAATTCTTAAAGTTATGAGAGAACTATCACCGACTGTTTCATCAAAAAGAAGCGGAATCTGACACTTTCTAAGAATTGTACAAAAAGCTTCTCCCCATTTTGTAAGGACTTCCAAAATTGAAAAAAGCCTTGCAATCCCGGGCTTTTGTTTGTTATACTTATAGTGTACAAGACAAGACCCCTTCCGGCGTAAGGAGGAATATTTATGATATTTATGAAAAAAATAACGACACGGCTGCTGTCCCTGGTGCTGCTGGGGGCCTTTATCCCCAGCTTTGTTCTGGCGGCCGAATGGGATCTGAAAGACGGCAGTATTACTGTCAATGCTGCTCCGGATACGGCCCAGACCGTTACCCAGGGGAGTGGTGCCCCAACAGTAGACGATAATCCCGTCATCACCAGCAGCGGAACGACTAGCAACACTGTCACCATCACAGCGGCGGAAAACGCCACCGCCAACGTGACCCTGGAGAATGTCAACATTGACACCAGCGCCACGGGAAAGGCGGCCATCACTACATCCGGCCAAGGCAACGTAAACATCGAGCTGGACGGAACCAACACGGTTCAAAGCGGCACGAACTACGCCGGTGTGGAAAAGACCAACGGCGGCACCCTGACCATTACGGATACCAATCAGGATAATGGCAGCCTCAAGGCCAACGGCGGCTTCAAGGGTGCCGGTATCGGCGGCGGCTACGCAGGCAGCGGCAGTAGCAGTAACATTACCATCAAAGGCGGCAAGGTAGAAGCCACCGGCGGCTTCAACGGTGCCGGTATCGGCGGCGGTCAAGGAGGCAGCGGCAGTAACATTACCATCTTCGACGGCAAGGTAACCGCCACTGGTGGCGATGGTGGTGCCGGTATCGGCGGCGGTCACGGAGGCATCGGCAGTAACATTGCCATCGAAGGCGGCAATGTAGAAGCCACCGGCGGCTACGGCAGTGCCGGTATCGGCGGCGGAGAAGGCACCTGCGGCAGTAACATTACCATCTCCGACGGCGAGGTAACCGCCACTGGTGGCGATGCTGGTGCCGGTATCGGCGGCGGCTACGCAGGCGGCGGCGAGGGCATTACCATCGAGGGCGGCAAGGTCACAGCCCAGGGCGGCATCGGCGGTGCCGGTATCGGCTGCGGAGGTAGCGGTAGCGGCGGCGATGTCACGATTTCCGGTGACGCGCAGGTGAAGGTACAGGGCGGCAGGGCAAATGAAAACTGGCACAAAGGTGCGGCTATCGGCAACGGCGGCTACTATATGACGGATGGAAATGAAGTCTCCCCCAATACCTCTGATTTGACAGTAGAGGGATCCATCCAGATATACGAGCCCGGTAAGAATATCAATACGGACACACCTGACAGAACCATCGAAGGCCAAAAGGGCGATCATTCCTGGAACGCTGGTGAGGTGACCACTCCTGCCACCTGTACCACCCCAGGGGTAAGGACCTACACCTGTACAAAGAATCCAGCCCACACCAGAACGGAACCCATCCCGGCGCTGAATCATCAGTTTGGCGCTTACATCTACGACAACAATGCCACCTGCACCCAGGATGGCACGGAGACCGCCAAGTGTGAACGCTGCGACGCAACCGACACCCGGACCAAAGCGGGCAGCAAGCTGGGGCATCTGTTTGAAACCTATGCTTACAACAATGATGCCACCCTGGATGCCGACGGCACGGAAACCGCAGTCTGCGCCCATGCTGGCTGCACCGTTACGGACACCCGGACGGCCAAGGGCACCAAGCTTGAAGCGACCACCCAGCAGAACACCCAGGTACCCAACCAGCAAAGCCCCTACTGGGTCACCGGCCCTGAGGGCCAGAGCCTGACTTACCAGGCGCAGCAAAAGGACGGGGTGCTCACCGTCACCGTCCAGGCGGACACCGCCTCCCTCCGTGGCACCACCGAGAGCCTTCGCCAATTGGAGGCCCAGGGCATTACGGGGATCCGGTTCGTCACCAACAGGGCCCAGTCTGACTTTACCCTCTCCGACCTTCTGTCCTCCGGCACCGGCAGTTTTACCCTGACCCATGACGGCGAGACGGTGACCTTCACCCTGGCGGAAAAGGACATCAGCGGGATTTTAAAGTAACCAACCAATCACAAAACGGCGGCGATTTTGCCGCCGTTTTTGTTGTATATCGAAAACCCCGGGCAGATTCTAAAGCATCTGCCCGGGGTTCCTGTATTCCTTAGTTTTCCGACAATGGCCCGTCCTCCGGCATGTCGCCGTTGCGGGCGGCCCATTCTTCTTTGGTGATCAGGATGGCTCGGGGCTTGGAGCCCTGGAAGGGGCCGACGATGCCCTTTTCCTCCATCTCGTCCACAATCCGGGCGGCCCGGGCGTAGCCGAGCTTTAACCGGCGCTGAAGCATGGAGACGGATGCCTGTCCCGTTTCCAGAATCACGTCCACCGCCGCGGGGAGCATCTCGTCCCCCTCCAGCTCGGCATCCGTGGGTTCCGGGTCCGGGGCGGAGGCACCCTTGCCGGATTTTCCGGTCTGCTGGGCCTTTTTCTCGATTTCCTCCAATACCTGCTGGTTATAGTCCGCAAGATAGTGTTCTTTCACAAACCCGGCCACTGCCTCCACCTCGCTGTCGGTGACAAAGCAGCCCTGGACCCGCAGGGGCTTGCCGCAGCCGATGGGGGCATAGAGCATATCGCCCTTGCCTACCAGCTTTTCCGCGCCCTGGGTATCCAGAATGATCCGGGATTCCATGGCGGAGGCCACGGAGAAGGCAATACGGGAGGGAATGTTTGCCTTCATCAGGCCGGTGATCACATCGGCGGAGGGACGCTGGGTGGCGATGATCAGGTGCATTCCGGCGGCACGGCCCATCTGGGCAATGCGGCAGATGGAGTCCTCCACCTCCTTGGCGGCCACCAACATCAGGTCGGCCAGCTCATCGATGATGACGATAATCTGGGGCAGCTTCTGGCCGTCCTCTTCAGACATCATAATGCTGTTGTAGGATTCCAGATCCCGAACTCCCACGTCAGACATGAGCTTATACCGCCTCAGCATTTCCGTGACTGCCCATTGCAGGGAACCGGCGGCCTTTTTGGGGTCGGTGACTACGGGAATCAGCAGATGGGGAATGCCGTTATAAATGCCCAGCTCCACCATTTTGGGGTCCACCATAATGAGCTTGACATCCTCAGGCCCGGCCTTGTACAGAAGGCTGATGATAATGGAATTCATACACACAGATTTACCGGAACCGGTGGTACCGGCGATGAGCATATGGGGCATTTTGGCAATGTTGCCCACAATGCAGTTGCCGCCAATATCCTTGCCCACAGAGAAAGAGGACTTGGATTTTGCTCTGGCAAACTCCGGAGAATCCACCACCTCCCGCAGAGAGACCGTAGTCACGGTGCGGTTGGGAACCTCAATGCCCACAATGGAGATTTTGCCGGGAACAGCGGCAATCCGAACGCCGGAAGCCCCCAGGCTCAGGGCAATGTCATCGGCGCAGGAGGTCAGCTTGCTCAGCCGCACACCCTTATCAAGCTCCACCTCATACCTTGTAACGCTGGGGCCCCGGGTGACATTGATGATATGGGCATCGATGTGGAAGCTGGCCAGAGTTTCGTTGAGCCGTCTGGAATTTTCCCGCATCTCCTCGGTTCCGTCGGTGCTGGCCCCTACGGGGCGGCGCAGCAAATCCAGGGGCGGGAAGCTGTAGGCCGCCTGGGGGGTCTCCTTGGTCTGGGCAATCTCCGCCGCAACCTGGCGGGCGGACTCGGCCGCCTCCTTGGTGGTGACCTTTCCGGGCTTCTCCCCGGTCTCCGCTTCCTTGGCCTGGCTTGGCGCTTCCTTCACTGCGGTCTGCTTGGCGGGCTTTTCGGGAACAGGCTCTGGCTTTCTGGTGAGCTTCGGCATCTCCCGGGGGATGGGCTCCGGGCGGGAAACCGGGCGTTCCAGCTCCTCCGGCTCCTTTTCCACGGGAACGCCCCGCTCCGGGACAGGTGCCGCGGGATAGAGGGGCGAATCAATGTCCAGGCCCGCGGTATTCATCACGTCCGCGGCCCGGGACGGCACGCCCAGGTCCTGCTTGGGCGTTTGGGGTACGGCAGGCTCCCGCTGGGGCTCCCGCTGGGGCTCCTGCTTCGGCTGCTTTCTGGGCCGGGGTGCCTCCCGGGACGTCTCCTCCGGAAGCGCCGGGGCCTCCACAGGCGGGGTAAGCTTTTTGCGCTTCTGCTCGATGCGCTTATTGGCAAGGTGATTGACAACCGCCGCGGCGGGCTCGATATAATCCTCCTCTTCTTCCTCCTCGTCCCACTGCTCTCTGGGCCGGTTGGCAATGGCCCGGATAATGCTGGGAATGGTAATCTGCATGGAGCCGAGTAGGGTCAGCAGGGCGGCAAGGGCCAGAATCAGGTAGGAAATCACATTGCCGCAGGCCCAGCGAATCAGCATGGCCAGGCCCCCGCAGAGCACACCGCCGGTGCGGCCATCCAGGCCGCCGGTGTAGAGGTCGGCAATGACGGCAAAGCCCTGGGCCATGCCCTGCTTCTGAACCGCCAGATGGTAGATGCTGCCGCAGAAGAAGACAAAAGCAATCAGGCAGATGCTGCGCATGGCGGGAGCGTGCTTTCTTCCGAAGGTCTGGATGATAAACAGGTACACCAGGGCCGGGATGGAGAAATAAAAGCCCACCTGGCCCAGAAGGCCCAGTATGACGGATTTCATGGCCTTGAGCAATGCCCCGTCGGGATTGATGGCAATCACCAAAAACAGCACAAACAAGACGGCGCTGAGCACGGCAAAGAGCACGTTGGGTGCCAAGCCCCCCGCGAAATCCTGATTGCTTTTCTTCACCTTTTCCGGAGCCCGCTTCTTCGGAGGGGCAGATTTGCCGCTGGGTTTCCCAGCGGCAGGTTTTGTTTTGGATTTGGCCGCGGCTTCATCCGCGCGGCTAGATGGCTTCTTTTGTGCCATGGAAACTCCTCCAATCAGGCGATAAGATTCAAAAAGAATGTAAATAGGGAAAGGCCCCAGCAGTAAAAGGCAAACAAAGAGAAGCTGTGCTCCCCGGCGATTTTCCGCAGAAGCCGCACGCCCAGAAGCCCTCCCAGGAAGCTGGCGGCGGCGGAAAGCAGATAAATCAGCACCACGCGGAAGGTCACCCCATCCAGCCCGTTGGAAACCAGCCGAACGGCATCGTTTACGACAACGGCGGCGGAAAGCACAATGCTGACAATCAGCGCGTTATCCAGGGCATACTTCCGGTCCACGCCGCACACAGAGCTGACCGACACCATGGCCCCGATACCGGAAATTCCGGGCAGCACCGACAGCGCGCCGCCCAGGCCAATCAAAAGGCCCTCTACCCGGCTCATGCTGCGGGAATCCTTGTTCCCGGTGGGCAGGAACTGGGGGATGTACAGAATCAGGCCGTTGAGGAACAGGAAAATTGCCATGGCAAGCAGGCTCCCCGCCAGACCGGACAGGGAATTATAGAAGAAATAGGCCAGAATGATGGGCAGCGACATGGTCCTGACCAGCCGAAAATCCATCAGACTCTTGATATCCAGCGGGCGGCGGCGCTTTTTCTTGGGAATCCTCGCCAGGGCCAGCGCCCTGCGCATCCGGGTCAGGTGGCTGCGGCTGCTGACATAGAGGGATGCCAATAGCGCCGCGTGCAGCAAAAGCAGCATGAGGTTGCTGTTTCCGGAGGTGCCGAAGATTTTGAGGAGCAGGATTCCATGGGCCCGGGAAGAAATCGGCAGGATTTCCGCCGCGCCAGACAGGAAGCCATACAGCACGCTTTGCAGCAGGTTCATATTGCCGTTTTCTCCTTTCCATAGCTCGTTTAGGATATAATACCATAAAAGCAGCCGGATTTCCACCCCTATTTTTCCCGTAAAACCCGGGAAAAACCGCTCCATTTTCTCCATTTCGAACAAATTTTCATAGCAAATGCCGCTTGCCCCCAAAGAAGCAAGCGGCATGTTTCAGGCGACCTCCACCACACGGATGCTTTCCAACCCGAAGCCGGACTGGCTCATGACCACATCCGCAATCACGGCCACATCCTGCTGCTGCAGCCCGCCCTCGGGGGCAGACACCGCAACGGAGATTCCGTCGTTTGTCATATAGGCCACACAGTCGGCATAGCCCTTGGCGATGATCAGGCTTTCAATCTGGGCTTCGCTGAGGGCGGTCTGGACAATGTCCTCCAGGTCCGCCGCGGACTCCGCCGCCTTGCTGTCCCCGGAAATGCTGGCCGCCTCCTGCAAAAGGGCAATGGCATCGTCCCGGGCCTGCTGCCGGGACAGGCGCACCGCAGCAAAATAGCTGTCCGCCGTGGTGGTGGGGTCCTCCCCTGCCATAATGGCCGCCATATCCTCCGTGACCTCCAGGCCGTCGTCGCTCATGACCTTCTGGGTATCCAGCGTGTCGCTGAGCGACTGGGTCTGCCGGTCTCCCGCATAGAGCCAGTTTACGTAGATTCCGGCACAGACCGTCACCAGAATCGCCGCCGCAATCAGATTCTTCTTCCAGATTTTCACAAGAAAGCCCCCCTACTTCATTTTTAACACCGTAATTCGATTGCTCGGAAGTCCGGTTACCCCGGCCACCGCCTCCACAATGGCCAACCTGACCGGTGCTGTGTCGCCGCCCTGGCAGACCACCACGGCCCCCCGGTAAACCGGTGCCTGGGTCTGCCGGACCAGGCCCGCCTGCTGGCGGCTCCCATCGGAGACCAGCACCGTCTCCCGGCGCAGACTGCTTCCGTTCTCCTGTGTGGATTCCGTATCGTCCGTCTGGTAGATGGTCTCGCCGGATTCCGCCTGGGTCAGCAGCACCCGGACCGTCCCGGCACCGGATACCTGGCTCAAAATCTTCTCCAGCCTCTGTTCCAGACTCTCTGTCTGCTCCGTCTGCCGCGGTATGTCCTGCTGGGTCTGCCGTTTCCCCTGGGGCCAGCACAGCAGCACCAGGCCGCACAGGAGCACCAGAAGCACATAGCGGTTCTTTTTCAGAAATTCCTTCAGCTCTCCTCGTCCCACCTCTGACACTCCTTTGGAATCCCCAGCTCCGTTTCCAGCAGCGCCTCCAGGCGGGATTTCTGGAACGCCGTATAGCTTCCTTTCAGCGCCGCGGCCTCCGGGCAGTCTTCCCGGTCAAGCGTCAGCTCCACCGTCAGGTCCATCCCGAGCTCCGACGCTTTGTCCAAGATATATGCTTCCAGGCGCTCCAATAGAACCTGCCGCTTCTGCGTCCGCAAGTAATCCGTCCCCGTTTCCGCCGCTGCCTGGGCCTCCTCGTCAAGCGCAGCCAGCCAGCGGTCCACGTCCGGAAGCCGCAGCGTCCCCAGGGGCTGCAGCACAGCCGTTAAAAGGAACACCCCGCACAGGAGTTTGAGCAGCTTCCCGCCGGTCCCTCCGGGAAACAGCCCCGTGAGGATTCCGCCAATCAGCGCCGCCGCAATCAGGGAGAGCACATACCGCCCTGCCACTACCCCACCCCCTTGAGAAAGCACACCGAGCTTACCAGCAGCAGCAGACACATGGCCCCCGTCATGCCCAAAAGCATCCGCATGACTTCGGAAAAATCGTCAATGAGCTCCGTGTCATGCTTGCTGCCGAAGATGGCGCACAGGCAGGCGGCCCCCTTTAAAATCAAAAACTGCACGCCGATTCTCCCGAAGGGACCCAAAAATACCGCGAGAATCGCCAGAATCCCATAGATGCCCACGGCGTTGCGCAGAAGCCCCGTCCCCACCAGCACCGCCTCGGAGGCATCGGAGAGAATGCCTCCCACCACGGGAATGACAGTGGAAATGGTGGTTTTCGCCGCCTTTACCACCGCCGCGTCCGTGGTGCCGCTGACCACCCCGGTGATGCCGAGATAGGCGGTAAACAGGGACAGCAGCGTTTTCATGCACCAAAAGATCAGATCCTTCATGGTCTTTTTCAGATTTTTCAGGGCATCGCTTCCCAGCGCCGCCTCCGCCGTCCCCGTTGCCAGATACAGGTATTGCACCGGAAGCAGCAGCCGCACCAGCAGGGCGCTCAAAACCGTATTAAACAGTGCGGAGCCCGCATAGAGGGCTGTGGCGGAATTGAGGCCGCCCTGGGCGGCCATGGCCGCGGTGGCCGCGGGAAGCAGGAGCTTTTCATACTCGCTCATCTGGGTCACCGTATCCGCCCCCAGCCGAATCATGGTGTGCGCCCCGGCAAAGAGGAGCGTCCCGATGCTGACGGCCCCCACAAGGTCCGCTGTCCGGGCAATCTCCGGGCTGCCGGAACGCAGCAGCGACAGCAGCACACACACGGCAACAAGCCCCGCTCCCGTCCGCAGGCCCTGAGTAAGCTCCGGCTGCAGAATGGGCAGCAGCTCCTTAAGAATATGCCGCAGGCCCTGGGAGAAGTTCTCCGTCTCTCGGGGCATCAGCTTCTGCCCCGCCTCCGGCACCGTCGGTGCCGCGATCTCCGCGGACACCGGCATCACCAGCAGTACCGCCAGCAGGAAAAGCGCCAATAGTTTCCTCACGACACCCCCACCATTTCCACAATACAGTCCATGAGCGCCGTAAACATGGGAACCGACAGGCAGACAATGGCAGCGCTTCCCAGAAAACGGATGAGCTTTGCCAGGGCCTCGTTTCCCGCGTCGGCACAGACAAGGCTCCCCAGCTCCGCGGAAAGGCCCAGCCCCGCCGCCTTGAAAAGCAGGGTCAGGCTTTCCTGCTTTAAGTTCCCCAGCGCCCGCAGCTCCTCCAAAAGGGCCTGCACCGGCTTTAAAAGCTGCATCGCCGCGGCCGCCGCCATGGCAATCACGCCCACCGTCAAAAGCACCGCCAGGTCCTTTTCCTGCTTTTTGAGGGCCAGCTCCAGCAGAGCCGCCGTCAAAATCACGCCGAAACTTTTCCAAAACAGTTCCATCAGAAATCAAATAAGGTCTTTACCAAGTCGAACAGTTCCGCTATTTTCTGGGCAATCATCATCAGTACCACCACCAGGCCCGCCAGTGTGGTCATGGTGGCCTGCTCCTCCCGACCGGAACGGGAGAGCACCTGGTTTAAGATGGAGACAATGATTCCGATAGCGGCAATTTTAAAAATCAGGTCGATGTCCATGGGTCATATCAGCAGCACTGCCAGGGCGGCCCCGGCGCAAAGCCCTAATGTCCGGTAGCTTCTCAGCCGCTGCTCCCGGTTCCGCTCCAAATCCCGCAGTTCCCGCTTGCAGCCCGCCTTCGCGGCCTCGATTCCCTGGAGCTGCCCAGGCAGGTCAAAGCGGCCCAGGGATTTTCCCAGCTGGTAGACGATGCCCCGCACCCGCGCCGGGATGCCCGGCTGCCTGTCAAGAGCTGCACGGAGGCAAGTCTCCACCCTGGGGGCCGTGTGCTTGTCCAGCTCTCCGGCAAGGTCCAGAAACAGCCGCCGCAATGTTCCCCCGGAGCGCAGGGCGCAGAGTTGAAACAGCTCCGGAAGCGCCGTCAGTCGATACCGGATTTCACTTTCCATAAAATCCAGATTTTCCAGCATTTGCCGCAGCAGCTTTTCCCGCCGAAGGGCCTCCCCGGCTACCGCGAAGCCGAAGCCCCCGCAGGCGCCGATGACCAGGATTGCTCCAAACCATTTGTACTCCATGCTTCCATCCTTTCCCTGTGGTAGGTCTTGTCCCGTGACAAAAGCAGGACGGTGTCAAAAATGCCGCCCTCAGCAAGCCCCCGATAGCAGGGGCGGCGGCGCAGGTCCTCCATGCGCTCGGCATGGGCCGTGGCCAACAGCTTGACCCCACAGCCCACCGCCTGCGCAAGGGCCCGGGCATCCCGTTCCGCCGTCACCTCGTCCAGTGCAATATAGTCGGGGGCCATGGTTCTGAGAACCATCTCGATGCCCGCTTCCTTCCCGCACCCTGTGAGCACGTCCACCCCCTGGCCCTGGGAAAACCCCGGTGGAAACAGCTCCCCCCGGGCATCCACCACGGCTACGGAATATTGGGTGGACAATCCCCGGCACAGGTCCCGCAGAAGGGTGGTTTTTCCCCAGCCGGGGGCCCCGAGAATCAGGATGGACCCCCACTGGCAGCACTCCGGGGGCACAAGCCCATGAAAATCCCTGGCAACCCGCAGGCAAACGGAGGTCACGTTCCGGAAGCCCGTAATCTCCCCCTCCTTTTGGATGGCCCTGCCGCACAGGCCCATGCGATGCCCGCCGGGCAGGGTCAGAAAGCCATAGCGGGTAGAAACGGCGGACCAGGGAGAATAGTCGCTGGCGGCGTTGACGCAGAAATCCAGGTCCGTCTGGGTGACCTTCCTGGCAAGACACCAGCTCCCGCTCCCGAATTCCAGCCTGGGCGGTGCGCCCAGACGAAGCCGCAGCTGCCGCAGGGCATCCCTTCCCAGCCGATCCACGTCCTCCCGCATCCACAGGGGCAGCGTATGTAAAAACGACTGCCACGAAGCCTCCAAATCCATCGCCTCCTTTGTGCAGTCTATGCCCGCCCCCGGCGGGACATGCATAGCAAAAGCGCCCTCCGTTTGGGTACGGAAGGCGCTTTGAAAGTACGTTTTATCAGGCGTGGGCGCTTTTTCCGGAGGCGCGCATGGCCTCATGCTCCTGGGTAAGATTTTCATGGAGCTTGGAGGAGGACCAGGCGGCATTGTGCTCCGTGAGAACCGCTTTCAGCGTGACCGGGGCCTTCTTGGCGCGAAGCTGGGCCAAAAAGCTGTGGAAGGCGGGACCCTCTACACCGCAGAGCACCAGCATTTCGTCGGAAAACGCCTCTCCCCCGCCCTGGACCTGGGTTTCCGGAAGGCCCGCAAGACAGCCAACGCTCTGTCCAAACTCCTCCGGCTTTACCACACGGATTCGAAAGCCCAATTGCAAGGCGATTGCCTTAATTTTTCTGGACTTCTCCGGGGGAATATTGTACATCAATAGATTATTCATACCCTTTTCCTTTCCAAAAAGGGGCTGCCAGAAAAGCGTGTCACCGAAAGCAATGACAGGTTGTTTTCCAGTAGCCCCTTTGAAAATCAGTCGGCTTCCGTAATGGCCGTTACAATGGACTTTGCCTTGGCTTCATCGAAGTACAGCACGGCGTGTTCCTGGCCGTCTCCAAACAGGTCGATGGTCTTGCCATACATATCCATATCCGCGTTGGGACACTGCAGGGACTCCAGGGTCATCTCCGGCAGGAGGGGCAGAAGCTCCGCGACATAGGTCGTCATGTCGGTATTGGTCATGTCCGTCAGGACCATGGGCAGAAGCTCATCAATCAGACTGTTGATTTCCAGCAGGCTCATGGACTTGACCTTCTCCAGAACCGCGGCCACCACCGCCCTCTGGCGGTTGGTACGGTTGAAGTCGTTGTCGGCGTTGGTGGAGTGGCGGGTCCGGGCGTACATCTCGGCGGCCCAGCCGTCCAGCTTGTTGACACCTTCCTTGTAGACACGCTCCGGATAATCCTTGAAGTAGTCGTTGAGGTACTTCACCTCGTCCGCGTTCAGCTCAATGTCCACACCGTGGAGGGCATTGATACAGGCATCAAAGGCCTCCATATTGACCTCGATGTTCTTATCCACAATGGCACCGAAGTTCCGCTCGATGACCTTGTCGATGATCTCCATGGCACCCAGGTCGCCGCCCCACTTATAGCCCAGGGCATAGGCCAGGGTCATCTTGGTCCGGCCGCTGTGCGGGGTTCCGTTGGTGTCGTAAACTGTGGGAATATAGACCAGCGTATCCCGCTGGAAGGAGGTCATATTGATTTTCTTGGTCTCTTTGTTGACCGTCACCAGAAGCATGGTATCGGCGTTCTTGCTCTCCTCGCCCTCCCGGGCGTCCTGTCCGACGAGCAGTACATTGATCACCTTGCCGGTCTTGCCATAGTCCGGGCTGGTCTCCTTGGGGACGGTTGTCTCCGTAGGAGCCGTGGTTGCCTCTGTGGCGGTATCGTCCTCCACCAGCATTCCGTTCAGGTCGTCCGCGGAGAGCTGATTGTCTCCCTTTTCCGCCCGCTGAATCTTATTCATTTTCGAAACAACGAACCAGGTGCCGAGAGCGCCGATTAAAATCACCACGGCCAGAATCACCGCCACCACAACCACCCAGGGCTTTGTTTTCTTCTCGGGCTTCTGTGCTAAAAAATGTCCGCCTTTACTCATTGTTTTCCTCCAAAATCAGATGAATCGCACTTGGGGAGCATTCACCGCTTAGACAACAATTGGGCCGCCGCCGAGACGGCCGCCCAATCGCTGCAAAAAAATTACTTTTCGACGACTTCCAGAATCCCCATGGGGCAGGCCTTGGCGCAGATGCCGCAGGCGATGCACTTGGAAGCAGGATTCTCGGGCTTCAGAACCATGACCTTCATGGGGCAGGCCTCGACGCACTTGCCGCAGCCGACACAGTTCTTCTTATTGATCATGTAAACGCCGGTCTTGGGATTCTGGGTAATGGCCTCGTGCTCGCAGGCCTTCATGCACTTGCCGCACTGGATGCAGACATTGGGCTTGGCCCCGTCTGCCTTGGCAACAATGCGGATGCAGCTGTAGTCCTCGTTGAACTCCTTATAGAAGGCATTGGAGCAGGCCTGAACACAGGCAAGACATGCCATGCAGGGCACGTCCTTCTTGACGGTTAATTTTTTCATTGCGGTACTCCCCTTTTATTTTTTTGTTACGCAGAGCTATTATACAATCAATCGTCAAAAATAGCAACCATAAAAAAATCTTTTTACATTTCGGTTTTTCCCTGCGTAAAACAAGTTTTTATGGCAATAATACCCCTGAATCAAGAAGATTTGGAGGAGATTCATTATGAAAAAGCGAATTGGAATGCTATTTTTGCTGGCTTGTCTGCTGGTGGTTCTGACAGCCTGCCGGGGCGGAAACACCCCTGCCGTCACCACAGCCCCTACGACCACGCCCGCCACCACCCAGGCGACCACCGTGCCCACAACTCAGCCGGAAACCCAGCCAACCATGGATAACGGCAACGGGCCCTTAGATACTATGCCCACAGACGGCACCAACAGGGAGACCACCGCGCCCGGCGAAACAGGCACCACAGCTGAGACAAACGCAAACCGCTAAAAAAATTGGGGCTGCACCACCGCGGCCCCAATTTTTGATTACAGGAATGTCAGATACCGCTGCAGGCCCTTCTTCTGGCGCTCTACCTCGGCTGCCGCCGCCGCAACGGGGTCCGGGTTCTCTCCCCGGTGCCAGGCAAGGGTTACCATTTCTCCGGCGCAGTAGGCTGCGCCCCTTCCCAGCTTGTCAAAGGCCAGGGAGACATTTTTAAGGTTGGCGCTGGGATAATCCAGTCCATCTGCCAGCAGGAACAGCCCCGGGTATTTGGCTCTCAGATTTTTCAGACTGTCCGGTGCCCCGGCGGAGGCCAGAATCGCCACCCGGGAATAGCCGTATTTGCCCTGGAGCCCCGCAGCATACCGGCTGACCCGGTCCGCCGCCGCCACATGCACCAGCCGGGTCCCGGTAAGCAGGTCCTGCAGCTCCGGGGCGGAACGGTTGGGGGTTCTGGCGCAGACGAAAACGTCCTTTTTCTCCTTCTCGCAGTAAGGCAGGAACGGAGTCAGCACGTCGCTGCCGGCATAAAAGGGAATCTGGACCCCATCGCAGTGATAAACGCTGCCTTCCCCCAAAAGGGTCTGGGCCGCAAACTCGGATAGCTCCCGTCCGGACAGCAGCGGTGCCTCGACGAGTACATAAAAGCCCAGCTCAGAGGCCTCCTTGGCAAGCTCAAAAAGGAGCGGAATTCCCGCCCCGCCCAGAAGGGAAAAAGCGCTCATGCGCAGCCGAATCCCAGGGACAAGCCCCTTAAGGCCCTTCAGCAGCGCCAGGGCATAGCACCGATACCCTTCCAAAAACGGCTCTCCTGCGTATTCCGGCGGCAGGGCCCCGGGCAAAATCGTCAAATCCACAATAAGCGCGCATTTCCGTTTCCGAATTTTCTCCTGCAATGCGTCCACTGACATACCCCTATCCTCCCAGGCTCTCTTTTTTCCCAGTATACCACATTTTTCCCAGGAAAGAAAGCCCGAAGCGCAAAAAGCTTCCGGTTTGGACACGCTTTTTCCGGGCATACTAGCCCTGCAGACAGCAAAGGAAGGAGGGCAACGAACATGGACGTAAAAGGATTGGCCATCTCCGCGGGACTGGGGGCGGCTGCCGGAATGGTTGCGGTGCTGATGATGCCCCGCTCGAACCCCACCAGGAAGCTGGCCGCCAAGGCCGCGGACAAAATGGAGGATATCGCCTGGAAAATGTCGGACACACTGTCGGACAAATTTGAGGACCTGTAGCAAAAATGGGAGCGCCGTTTTTCGCGGTGCTCCCGTTTTCAGCCTGTCGCTATCAAGGGGATTCGGGTGCTTACGCCTCCTGGATGTCCAGCTTGATTTCGCCGTTCTCCACCCGGGCGGTAATGTCGGTGATGGGGCGCTCGAAGCTGTCAATCACAGCCTCGCTGATGGGGTCCTCCAGCTCCTTCTGGATGGTCCGGCGGAGATTCCGGGCACCGTAGGTCACGGAGAAAGCCTTGTCCACCAAATGGCTTCTCACCTCGTCGGTCCAGGTAAAGCTCAGCTCCCTGGCTTCCAGGCTCTGCCGCAGCTCCCGGAGCATAATGTCCGCAATCTTCTGGAAGTCCTCCTTCGTCAGGTGGTTAAAGGTGATGATTTCGTCCACCCGGTTCAAAAATTCGGGCCGCAGGAAGCTCTGCAGGGCCTTCATGGTCTTCTCCTTCACCTGGTCCTGATCGGTACGGCCAAAGCCCATGCCGCCGACACCGCCTTCGGAGCCCGCGTTGGAGGTCATAACAATGACGGTGTTTTCAAAGTTCACCACCCGGCCCTGGGCATCGGTAATCCGTCCGTCATCCAGCACCTGCAAAAGAATGTTCATCACATCCGGATGGGCCTTTTCGATTTCGTCAAACAGCACCACGCTGTAGGGCTTGCGGCGGATGGTCTCCGTCAGCTGCCCCGCCTCATCATAGCCCACGTAGCCGGGAGGCGAACCGATGAGCTTGGAAACCGTGTGCTTCTCCATATACTCGGACATATCCAGTCTTACAAGGGCATCCACACTGTCGAACATATCGTTTGCCAGGCACTTGACAAGCTCGGTTTTGCCCACGCCCGTGGGACCCACAAAGATAAACGACACCGGGCGGCGCTTGGGGGAGATGCCCACCCGGTTCCGCCGGATGGCCCGGGTCACGGCTTCAATGGCATGGTCCTGGCCCACAATATGGGATTTCAGGCGCTCATCCATGGACTTGAGCTGCTGATACTCCTGGGCCTTGATTTTGGAGGCGGGGATTTTGGTCCAGAGCTCAATAATCCGGGCCAGATTGTCCATGGTTACCGCGGGGGCCGGAACCTTATCCAGTGCCTCGATGTCCGCCGCCAGCTGGCACAAACGGCTGCGGATAGTGGCAAGGCGCTCAAAATCCGTATTCTCCGCATCATCATTGAGCATCTTGAGCTCCAGCTCGTAGTCGTCCCGCTCCTTTTTCAGCTCTGCCAGCTTGGAAATCTCCTTGCTGCGCAGGTTCACATCAGAACAGGCCTCGTCCAAAAGGTCAATGGCCTTATCGGGTAAAAACCGGTCCGTAATATAGCGCTCCGAAAGAACCACGCACTGCCGGGCAATTTCCGGGGAAATAGACACCCCATGGAACTGGGCATAGGTCTTGGAGATACCCTGCAAAATCTGGCAGGCCTCCTCGATAGTGGGTTCCGCAACGGAAACCGGCTGGAACCGGCGTTCCAGGGCGGCATCCTTTTCGATATACTTCCGGTACTCGTGAAAGGTAGTCGCGCCGATGACCTGAATTTCTCCTCTGGACAGCGGAGGCTTTAGGATATTGGCGGCGTTCATGCTGCCCTCGGCATCCCCGGCACCCACCAGGTTGTGAACCTCGTCGATGACCAGGATAATATTGCCGCAGGCCTTAATTTCCGAAATCAGGCTCTTCATACGGCTTTCAAACTGGCCCCGGAACTGGGTGCCCGCCACTAAGGCGGTGAGATCCAGCAGAAAGACCTCCTTGTCCCGCAGCTTATAGGGCACATCCCCCGTGGCAATGCGCTGGGCCAGGCCCTCGGCAATGGCGGTTTTGCCCACGCCGGGCTCGCCCACCAGGCAGGGGTTGTTCTTCTGGCGGCGGTTGAGAATCTGAATCACCCGTTCGGTCTCCACATCTCGGCCAATCACCTTGTCCAGCTCCCCGGCCCTGGCCCGGGCTGTCAGGTCCATGCAATAGTTATCCAGGAACTTATGCTTGCTTTTCTTTTCTTTTTTGGGTTCCTTTCCGGAATTTTCGTTTTTTTCCGGCTGACGCTGCATCTGGGGAAGGTTCCCGAACAGCTGGTTCATCAGGGGGAAGGTGGCGGTCTGGCTGTCTACCTCGTCATCCTCCCCTTCCGAGTCGTCCCGCTGGCCGAACATGCTGCTCATCTCGTCGGAGATCATGTCCAGGTCCTCGTCGGAAATGCCCATCTGCTTCACCGCCTGGTCAATCTGGGGGATTCCCAGAGTTCTGGCGCACTTGATGCAGTAGCCCTCGTTCATAGTCACGCCGTTTTCCACCTTGCTGATGAAAATAACGGCCACATTTTTCTTACATTTGGAACACATTTTTGGCTGCATAGCCTTTTCACTCCTTTTGCGGCATTTCTGCCGCCGCAAAAGGCCGCCTGCAAAGCGCAGATGGCCCATTGCTCGCTTATTTGCTTCCAGTATAACACACAAGTCAACAAAAAGAAAAAACAAATTATTAAGAAAACGACGATATGCCGTTTTGCAAAGGCTCCCAGAAATTTGACCCTCCGCCATTTTCCGGCAGAGGGCCAATACACATTTTCTATAGCTGCATATCCTTTAATCGTTCCACAATGCTATCCTTTCCCACCTGTCTTTGCGCCGCGGCGGGAATCATCCAGCCCAGCAGCGCAAAGACGGGAATGGCAGCCAGCACCGGGAGAATCGTAAAGTGTGCCTTAAAAAACCAGAACATGTTTTCAAAGAGCACCCCCAGCAGGGGCTCCACGACAGCGCACAGGACCAGTGCGGACAGGGCAGAACCAAGGGTATAGAAAAGCCCCTCGTAAACCAGCATCGTTTCCAGCTGCCGGTTGGTCATTCCCACCGCCTGTAAAACAGCGAATTCTTTTCTTCGGGACAGGATTCCCGTCAGAATGGCGTTGATAAAGTTCAGAACGCCAACCAGACCTACGATGGCGCACAGCAAACCGCCAAGCAGCAGAAACATTCGCTGAAAGCCCTGAAACTCCGCCCGGGTTGTCGCCTTGCTTTCGTACATTAGCCCGGAGAGATCCCCGTCTGTCAGCTCCGCAAGATAGCGCTCCGCCGCTTCTTCGGAGGCGGCATCCGGAGTATCCAGCAGGTAGAATAGAGGGACCGGTTTCTGTCGGCTGTCCCGTTCCAATCTCGCCACAGGCAGAACGCAGCTGTATCCAAGCGTACCATATCGGTAGCTCATGGAAAAGGGTACCGTGACATAAGCACAGATGGTATAAGAAACATCATGCTGTTTCATGCGGTATTTCAGGAATTCCTTGGGCGTGGTCTCATTGCCTTTTTCTCCCGTTCGGCTGTCGATATAGAAAGCGTCGTCCACATAGGTGATGGTTTGGCTAGACCCAACCGGCGGGTAAAAGGCCGGGATATTCGCGTTGCCATAATCGTCCGTAGGGACGACCAAAGCAATCGCGTCGCTGTCCTCGTAGAACAGCGGTGCCAGGTCCCCTTCTACAACGGTCAGCTTTTCAAACAGGCTTTCGTCCAGGCCCTCAATCTGGGCATCGGCACCAACCAATGTGCCCCGGCGCTGTTTCATAGCAAGTTCTGTTTCCAAGGTATCCAGATAGCCGTAGCGTGTCCGTTCCATTCGCCACGCTTCCTCGTCCATCCAACCGGTTGCCCCCAGCAGCTGATAGCCGCAGCCGGATAGAGACGCGGACGTATTTGCCTTGATTTGTTCCATCTGCTCCTGAGAAAGGTAGCTTTCGGAGCGGTTATAGCGGAAATAGTCCGGAGAGCTTACGATAAAATCCGCGCAGGACTGCTTTGACAGGTACTTTTCCATGTCAAACCCCCCGGTAAACGTGACCAAAGTATTCAGCAGCACCACAGAAAGCGCAAGCGAAACAATGACAAGGGCAGACTTCCGTTTGCTTCGCCCCAAATTGGCAAAGGCCATCTGATACACCTGGGCTCCACGGGTGGCACGGCGTTTTTTCTTTGTACCCGGGGCTTCCGTATACTTGCTGGCCTCCACAGGCGATACCCTTGCGGCGATTCGGCCTGGGCGGGAACAGGACAACAGGACCGTAACCAAGGCAAATAGGGCGGCACCGAGAAAAATCAACGGGGACACGCTGATGGTTGTGACATCGGCACCGAAGGTTGTTCTCGCCATAACAACGGGGGTAAGGACCGCTCCAACGCCATAGCCCAGCAGCAGCCCCGCCGGGATGCCTACAACGCATAAAAGGAGTCCCTGCTGGCGGATGACGCTCTTTAACTGGCGGGGTGTTGTGCCGATGGTCTTCAGCAGCCCGTAAAAGCGAATGTCCCCGGTGACGGAAATCTGAAAAATATTGCAGATAATTAAATAACCGGTAAAAATCACAAGCAGCAGAAAAGCCGCTATGGCAATCACCAGCTGGGGGTCGATCTGGGACGATATCTGGGCGGTGGTATAGCCCCAGTTGACACCAATCCGGACACTGTTGGAATCGGTATAGCTATCCCATGTGTAGCCCAAATCGGTATCCACCTGCTCCATCTGCCCACGAATGTCCACAGTGGAGGCAAGCATCACATTCAAATCCACCCGAAAGGGCTCCAGTCCCATTTCCGTGGCCTTTCTTTCAATAGAAGCAGCGTAGTCCGCGGTAATGTTCACGTAATGGACCGGCATCAGGTCGTCATAGTCCCAGAAGCCCACCAGGGTAAAGGTATCCGTCTCGGGAAAAGCCGTCTGGTCCTTATCCGTAACCGAATAGGATATGGAAACCTCCGCCCCCAGTTCCGGCGTAACCCCCAGCAGCCCCAGGGCCGCCGTGTCCATGGCCACTTCCTTCCCATTTGCGGGCATTCGCCCGGTGGTGGGCGTGGCGTAGCTCCATTTGGTGCAGTTGGCATCCATATAGCTGACTTCAGCCGGTATTTTGGCGAATACCCCCTCCGTGCTGATGCCGATGACCTTCCGCGCGCCGGTCTGGCGTACCCTTGGGTGGGCCGCAATCCGCTCGGTCTGCTCCGGGGACACATCCTTAAAGGTACCGTGGGCATAGCCCCCCAGCTGGCGGAACTGGTAGGTTTCGTAGCTGGAATTGAGAGACAGGACAATGGTAAACAGGGATGTAAACAGCAGGGTCGTCAAGGCGATGGCGAAAACCGCGATGAAATTTCGCCGCCGGTTCGCCCGGAGGAATCGGAAGCTGAGCCTGCGGATGCATTTCTCATTGGAAACCTTCATATCTCCACCTCCTCAGCATCCATGGACAACGCGGCCGTCCTCGATGCGGACAATCCGGTCCGCCAGCTGGGCGATTTCCTCGTTGTGGGTAATCATCACAATGGTCTGGGCAAACTTCTGGCCGGTCACCTTCAAAAGGCTGAGAACATCCTGGCTGGTTTTGCTGTCCAGGTTGCCGGTGGGTTCATCTGCCAGGACAATGGCGGGGGCTGCCGCCAGTGCCCGGGCGATGGCCACCCGCTGCTGCTGGCCGCCGGAGAGTTGATTGGGCAGGGCATCCAGCTTTTTCTCCAGTCCCAAGGTCTGCACAATCCGCTCTACAAATTCCGGATTCACTTTCCCGCCGTCCAGCTGAATGGGCAGGACAATGTTCTCGTACACATTCAGCACCGGAACCAGGTTATAGGCCTGAAAGACAAAGCCGATTTTCCTGCGGCGGAAGATGGTCAGAGCCTCCTCCTTTAGAGAGAAAATGTTCTGCCCGTCCACGGTAACGATTCCCCGGGTAGGTCGGTCCAGCCCGCCGAGCAGATGCAGCAGCGTAGACTTCCCGGAGCCGGAGGTTCCCACAATTGCAACGAACTCCCCTTTTTCCACGCTCAGGTCCACGCCGTCCAGCGCGTGAACCGCGTTATCCCCAGATCCATAAATCTTTGTAAGCCCTTTTGCCTGTAAAATCGCCATACCGAAGTACCTCCACAAAAAATCTGTATGTACGCAAAGATAGCCCTTTTGTACATACAGATGATAGCATAGGAATCTTTCTACATTCTTTCCGGTGGGACCGGAATTCTAACAGGTTTGAAAGAATGAATGTTATTTGGGCAGGAATACGGAAAACGTGCTTCCCTTACCGGGCGTGGAGGCAACCTTTACATAGCCGCCCTCACCGGACACAATCTGCCGGGCCAGATACAGGCCAACGCCCACCCCTTCTTGCTCCCGGGCCGCCTCGCCGCGGTAAAAGCGGGCAAAGATTTTCGCCTGTTCGCTTTCCGGAATTCCCGTACCGGTGTCCGAAATGTTAATTCTTACAAACAGCTCATAGCTTTCGGCGGAAATCGTAACGAGCCCTCGCTCCGTATATTTTATGGCATTGTCCAGAATGTTTCCCAGGGCTTCCGCTGTCCATTTGGCATCGAAAACGGCAGAAATTTCCGTATCCCGCAGACGCAGGGCCAGCCCTTTTTCAGCGGCTTTGGCAGCGTATTGCGCCACGATGCTTTGAAGCAGCGGCTGCAGTGCCCCACGCTGCGGCGAAAGCCGAATGATGCCGGTTTCCAGCCGGGAAAGCTTTACAAGGGCATCCATCAAAAATTCCAGCTTTTTCGATTGCCGGTACAGCGCCTCCACATTCGCCCTGGCAGGCGCGGGAAGCGCCTCTTCCTTCAAAAGCTCGCTGTACAGCAGCAGATTGGCAATGGGCGTTTTTGTCTGGTGGGAGATATCCGCGACAAACGTTTTGATTTTATCCTTTTCCCGGGCCACATTTCGGGAGGAGGCCTCCGCCGCGGAGAGGTAATGCGCGAATTTTGTCTCCAGGGCGGACAGTCTGGTTTCGTCAAAGACAGTTTCCGAAAAGGAGCCTTCCATGGCCGCATCCAGCATTTTTTGGAGGGAATCCATGGTTTTCCGGACTTTACGTCTGTCCCACCACACGATGGCTGCCGCCGCCAGAACGCACAGCAACATCAGCGTAATTCCTGCTTTATTCATCTTCCATTCCCCAGCTGTAGCCGATTCCATAAATCGTCTTGATGTATTTCTGAGCGCCAAGCTTGTCCCTCAGGCGCTTCACGGTAACGGACAAGGCGTTTTCGTCCACATACTGCGCGCCGTCCGTCCATATCCGGTCTACCAGGTCCCCGCGGGTCATGGTCCGGCCACGGTTTTCAACCAGCAGGCGCAGAAGCTTTTGCTCGGTTTTGCTCAATTCAACCCTGTTTTTCCCGGCGAAAAAGGTCATTGTCTCAAAATTAAAGCAAAAATCATCTAAATGAATCTCCGTCTTTTTTGAGTGGCCTGTCCGCTTTCGCAGCTGGGTATTGACCCTTGCGCGCAAAATCGCAAGGGAGAAGGGCTTGGTAATATAGTCATCGGCCCCCCGCTCCAGGCCATCCACAATGTCCAGATCCGTATCATTGGCAGTCAGCAGTATCACCGGAAGCTCCGGCGCAGAGGCTTTGACTTCTTTTAGGAAGGAAAGCCCGCTGCCATCGGGCAGATTGACATCCAGCAGAACCAGGGATACATCGCCGCAAAGCAGCTGTTCCCTGGCCGTTTTCAGGTCCCGGCAAGGGAAAATCTGTCGATTGTCCGCCTTCAATGCCTTGCTCAGCCCCTGATTGAGGGCCATATCGTCTTCCACAATCAATATCTCGTCCACGCTTTTCACTCCCTTTCGCATGCAAGCCAGCCTATAAAGCTTTGTCGGAAAAGCCCATAGGGGATTTTCCGACAATTGGAGAATTGTTATTCCGACTGAAAGGTATCGGCGCAGCTGCACTCAAAGCGGTCCACGCCGTCGTCATACCACAGGTGGGTCATGTACAGGCCGCCGGGGGGCACCGTGGGACCGGCGGCGGTGCGGTTTCCGGAGTCCAGAATGGCACCGATTTCCTGGGGCTTGATTTTTCCCTCCGCGGCATAGACCACAGTTCCGGCCATGGCCCGGGCCATATTGTAGAGGAACCCGTTGGCGCAGACCTTTAAAATCACCAGGTTGCCCCGGCGCTCCACATTGTAGTAGTGCACTGTGCGGACCGTGGATTTGACATCGGTGCCCACACTGCGGACCGCGGCAAAATCGTGGGTCCCCACAAACTGGTCTGCCGCCGCCTGCATGACGCCCTCGTCCAGGTGCCGGGGATAAAACCAGGCTCGGTCCACATAGAAGGGGTCCTTCAGGCGGGAATTGTAAATCTGATAGGTATACTCCTTGCGGACACAGGAGCCGATGGCGTTGAAGTTCTCGCCCACCTTGAAGGCCTTTGTCACCACAATATCGCAGGGCAGATGGGTATTGAGGGCATAGGGAAGCCGCTCCACCGGGATGGTGGAGGTGGTTCGGAAATTGGCCACATAACATCTAGCATGGACCCCGGCATCTGTCCTGCCGCAGCCGGTGACGTGGACAGCGTGGCCCACCACCTGGGCCGCGGCCTTTTCCAGGGTCTCCGCCACCGTGGGCAGATTCTTTTGGACCTGCCAGCCATGGTAGCGGGTGCCGAGATAGGTTAAAAACAGGGCAATATTGCGCATTCCCAACCTCACAGTCCGAATCCGGCCAGCACAGCTACCACGGCAACCAGCGCCCCAAAGCCGCCAAAGGCCAGGAAATCATTGCGCTGGTAGCGCAGCAGCTTCATCTTGGTCCGGCCCTCGCCGCCCTGGTAGCAGCGGCACTCCATGGCCGTGGCCAGCTCGTCGGCACGGCGGAAGGCGCTGATAAACAAGGGCACCAGCACAGGAATCAGGGCCTTGGCCCGGTCAATGATGCTGCCGGACTCAAAGTCCGCGCCTCTGGCCTTCTGGGCGTTCATGATTTTATCGGTTTCCTCAATAAGCGTGGGGATAAACCGCAGGGCAATACACATCATCATGGAGAGCTCGTGAACCGGTACATGCAGCTTTTTCAGCGGTCCCAAAAGGCTTTCCAGGCCATCGGTCAGGGAGATGGGCGAGGTGGTATAGGTCATCAGGAAGGTGCCGGAAATCAGCATGAGAATCCGGCCCATCATAAAGATGGCCCGCTTTAAGCCCTCTGTGGTCACGGTGAGAGCCCAGAAGTGCAGCAGAACCCTGCCGCCCTCGGAATAGAAGAGGTTCAAAACACCGGTAAAAATCAGAATCACCACCAGTGGCTTCATGCCCTTCACAATGGCCTTGGGGGGAATTTGGGAAATGTGAATGCACACCAGCAGGAAGGCCAGCACCACCGCGTAGGAAATCCAGCTTTTGGCCACAAACAGGGCAACAATGTACAAAATCACACCGATGAGCTTTGTTCTGGGGTCCAGCCGGTGGATCAGGGATGTGCCGGGGAAATACTGTCCAAGCGTAACATCTTTAAGCATGGCCCTTTCCCTCCTTCAGCCGCAAAAGCTCCTCCGCCGCCTGCTCCAGGGTATAGACATTTTTCACGTCTACCCCCATTTCCCGCAGCCGCAGAAACGCCTGGGTCACCTGGGGGATGCTCAGGCCCATGGCAAGCAGCTCCTCCACATGCTCAAATACCTGTTCCGGGGGTGCGTCCATGGCCAAACGGGAGCCGTTCATCACCAGGAGCCGGTCCGTCAGTCGGGCCACGTCCTCCATAGAGTGGCTGACCATGAGCACCGCGGCGTTTTTGGCCTGGCGGTAGGCCTGGATATTGCCCAGGATTTCCGCCCGGCCGATGGGGTCCAGCCCGGCGGTGGGCTCGTCGAGAATCAAAATTTCCGGCTCCATGGCAATCACACCGGCAATGGCCACCCGGCGCTTCTGTCCGCCGGACAGGTCAAAGGGCGATACGCTCAAATGCGCCTCCGTCAGGCCCACAAACCCGGCGGCCTCCCGGACCCGACGGTCAATTTCCTCCTTGGAAAGGCCCATATTGGTGGGGCCAAAGGCGATATCTTTATAAACGGTCTCCTCAAACAGCTGGTACTCCGGGTACTGGAACACCAGGCCCACCCGGAAGCGGGCCTGCCGCGTCAGCTTTTTATCGGACCAGATGTCCTGTCCGCCCAATAGCACCTCCCCGGAGGTGGGCTTCAGCAAGCCGTTCAGGTGCTGCATCAGGGTGGATTTTCCGGAGCCGGTGTGGCCGATGATGCCCACAAATTCCCCTGGGTTCAGAGAAAAGCTCACATCATCCAGGGCCTTGTGCTCAAAAGGGGTGCCGATGCTGTAAATGTAGGTCAGGTTTTTCACCTGCAGAATTGGTTCCATGTTTTTCTTCCTCCGCTCATCAGGCCTTCAGCCAAGCCAAAAGTGCCTGTGCGCATTCTTCGGGAGTCAGCGCATCCAGCGGAAGCTGCGCCCCCTTCTGCCGCAGAAGCCAGCACAGCTCCACCGGGTCCGGCGCGGCAAGGCCAATTTCATGCAGCATCTCCACCTGGGAGAATACCTGCTTGGGCGTTCCGTCCGCCTTTACCTGGCCCTTGTCCAGTACAATCACCCGCTGAGCCCTGGCCGCCTCATCCATATGGTGGGTAATGAGCACCACGGTAATGCCCTTTTCCCGGTTCAGCTTTTCCACCGTCTCCATCACGTCTCTGCGGCCCCGGGGGTCCAGCATGGCGGTGGGCTCGTCCAGGACGATGCACTTGGGCTCCAGGGCGATGACACCGGCGATGGCCACCCGCTGCTTCTGTCCGCCGGACAGAAGATGGGGGGCGTGCTCCCGGT
>OIZI01000336.1_pt1 | contig 25045 bp, 33 predicted proteins | sample 1588441 | NCBI WGS metagenome assembly OIZI01 (sample SAMN03283284) | human gut metagenome | biome: human-associated habitat; material: feces | host: Homo sapiens | place: Peru | collected 2012 | reverse complement strand
TAATAGTTCGTCAATACCCATACCAGTCTTCGCAGAAATATTAACAAACATAGTATCTCCACCCCATGAATCAGGTACAATACCATAATTAGACATCTCAGTAAGAACTCTCTCAGGATTAGCATCAGGTTTATCCATCTTATTAACCGCTACAATTATTGGAACATTTGCAGCCTTAGCATGATCAATTGCTTCCTTAGTTTGAGGCATCACTCCATCATCTGCAGCAACTATTATAATAACTATATCAGTTATACTTGCTCCTCTAGCACGCATTTCAGTAAATGCCGCATGTCCTGGAGTATCAATAAATGTAATTAGTTTTCCATTTGTATTTATTTGATATGCTCCGATTGCTTGAGTAATTCCACCTGCTTCACCTTCTGCAACATTACTTTTTCTTATAGTATCAAGAAGTGTTGTCTTACCATGATCAACATGTCCCATAATAGTTACAACTGGTGGACGCTCTACCAAATCATTCACATCATCTATCATTTCTAATTCTTCAAAATTTGTTTCATCCCTTGTTGTTTCTTTCTTTAATACCTTATTAAATTCATTAGCAATAATTTCTGAAGTATCAAAATCAACACTTGCGTTAATAGTCATCATCATACCAAGCCCCATTAATTTCTTAATAACCTCAGTAACACTAACACCTAAACTATTTGCAAGTTCACTAACAGTCATATTATCAGTATATAAAACAACATTATCAGAATCCTGTACTAAATTAGATTGTAACTTTTCTTTATGTTTATACATTTCTTTTCTTTTTTTATTAAAATCATTTTTATCATTCTTCTTATTATTTAACTTCTTACTTACATTATCAATTTTTTTATTATCACTCTTTTTAAAATTAGGTTTACTACCTTGCACTTGTTGCTTACTTTTAATATCACTTTTAACTTCTTCTAATTCCTCTTCATAACTATCTTCAAACTCTTCTTCATCAAATTCTTCTACTTCATCACTAATTGAATCAAGTTCATTATCCAAAAGAATTATTGCTTCATCATCTAAAAAATCATCCTCATCATTTACTTTAATTTCTAATTTTTTACATAATTCAATTATTTGTGATACAGTTTTACCAACATCACTTGCATATTCAGATACACTCATCATAGGTATCACCTCCATTATTTTTCTATTATTTTTCTTAACTCCTCATAAACTTCATCTGGTATTTCTACTTCTAATTGACGACTTAACGCCTTAGTCTTAATTGCAGTATCAAGTACATTTATATCTCTTTTAATATATGCACCACGACCATTACTTTTTCCAGTTAAATCTATAAAAACATTATTTTCATTATCTTTTACAACTCTTATTAATTCTTGCTTAGGTAATTTTTCTTTTGTAATTACACAAGTTCTAAGAGGAATCTTTTTATTCTTCATTACTTCCTAATGTATAAACTTCTTCTTTTTTTTGAACATTTAATTTATAATGTGTAAGTCTTGAAGCAAGTCTAACATTTTGTCCTTTCTTACCAATTGCTAAAGATAAATTGTCCTTATCCGCAAGAACTAAAACTTCTTTCTTCTTTTCATCAGTAATAGTAACATCTAAATTCTTCGCAGGACTAAGTGCATTTTTAATAAATTGAACTGGATCTTTATCATATAAAACAACATCAATCTTTTCACCACTTAAACCAGATAAAATTCTACCAATTCTTGAACCCTTTTCACCAATAATTGCTCCAATAGGTTCAACTTTTGGATTATTTGAATAAACTGCTATTTTACTTCTACTACCTGCTTCCCTAGCAACAGAATATAACATAATTGTTCCATCTGATAATTCAGGTATTTCAAGTTCCAATAATCTCTTTAAATATCCATAATGACTTCTAGAAAGCAATATAAATGGACCCTTAGGACCTATTTCTAATTTAGAAACATAAGCTTTAATTGAAGAACCCATTTCTAATTTTTCACCAGGGATTATTTCATCCTTAGGTAAAATACCAAAACTTCTACCAAGATTTACATAATAATTAAATTGGTCTTCTCTTTCTAATGTTCCAACTAATAGTTCATCTTTACAATCTTTAAATTCTTCATTAACACTTTCTTTTTCAGCTTCCTTTATTCTTTGAACTACAACTTGCTTAGCAGTACCAGCTGCTACACGACCAAATTCTTTATCTGTATATAATCTTTCTTCTATAGTTTCACCAACTTCAATATCAGGAACAATCTTTCTAGCATCTTCTAAAGATATTTCTCCTTTTTCATTTTGAACTTCTTCAACTACATTCTTAAATTTAAATACTTTAATTTCACCAGTATCAGGATTAACTTCTACTCTAACATTTGGTATTCCTTCATTTTTCTTATAAGCTGCAGCAAGTCCTTGTTCCATAGCTTCAACTACAATACTTCTATCTATACCCTTTTCTTCAACAATGTGATCTAATGCTTTTAAAAATTCTTTAACTTGTTTTGAATTCATTTTTTATACTCCCTTCTCCTTAGAAGATATATCTAATATATAACTATCATCAATAATATTTACATTATCTAATAATGGATTAACAATATTAGTTATCTCCACACATTTGTCGATATCAATACCATCTTCATTATCAATAACAATTCTTAAAAAATAATTTCCATTTTCTTTTTCATATACTATGCTATCAATAACAACACCAGCAGCATTAACATCTTTTTCAATTAATTCTCGAACCTTTTTCTCTATCATACTACCTCCTAATAAATATTAAAGAGTGGATTTTGATGCCACTCTTCTCTCAAGACATTCATATTATAGCACAATATTATTTTTAAAACAATAATTTAAAAAGAAAAACTATTATTTTTGCTAAAAAACAAGTAAAAAAAGCAAAAAATATAAAAAAAAATAAAAAAAATTCAAAAAAATGGTTGTCAAACTTAAAAAAATGTTATATAATGAACTAGTCAACACGAAAAAGTGTGACTAAATAGATGCCTGAGTGGCGGAATAGGTAGACGCACAGGACTTAAAATCCTGCGAGATTCAACCCTCGTGTCGGTTCAAGTCCGACCTTAGGCACCATCTATTATGGAGGAATACCCAAGTCTGGTTGAAGGGACCGGTCTTGAAAACCGGGAGGCCGTGAAAGCGACGCAGGGGTTCGAATCCCTTTTCCTCCGCCATAGTATTTTGTTTATCGCGGGATGGAGCAGCTCGGTAGCTCGTTGGGCTCATAACCCAAAGGTCGTAGGTTCAAATCCTTCTCCCGCAACCAATGGTTCCGTGGTGTAGTGGTTATCACGTCTGCCTGTCACGCAGAAGATCGCGGGTTCAAGTCCCGTCGGAACCGCCATTTTTTTGTAAAAAGATGCTAAGAATATAATAAATATATTTAAGGCATATTTTTAAATATATGAGTCTTAATATCAGTACGGTAACAACTATCGGAATTTATGTCTGTGGCGATTGCATCAAATCAGAAATTCATTATTGCGAAATAATGATATGTGGAATTTACTCCACTATATGTCTATTGGGCTCATAACCTGGCTTCATAGCTCAGTCGGTAGAGCAGAGGACTGAAAATCCTCGTGTCGCTGGTTCGATTCCGGCTCTAGGCACTTTTTTATTTTTAGGCCTGTATTATTTTAATACAGGCCTTTTATTATTTTATTAAATTAAGATTTTATTAAATTAAGCCACTATAATAAAAACAATCTCGTATTTATTATATATATGTGGTATTATGTTAGCGAGACTTTAAAATAGATTTATTTGTACATATTAGAGAATATTAGACATTTCAGGATATACTTTAATAGATTTGATTGATTAATAATTAAGGGGATACATGATGAGTAAAGGTAATATTAACTATAAATATCTTAGAAGACGTAAAAGCTGGTTCAGAAGGAATCTTGACCTGATTCTTATATATAGCGGAATAGGTGTTGTTGCAATAGTAGTTGTTCTTGTTATATTAATGAAGATATTCAGTTTTGGATTCTTTTCAACAGGTGAGAAGAAAGTTAAAGAAGATAAGAATAATAAGACAGAGCATGTCACAGAAGCACCAAGAGAGGTTGTATGGCATGAGGACAAAGAGCCAGAGTCAACAGAAGTGACTTATACACCACCAGAAGATGTAAGATATCCTTATTATATAAGAGTTAACAGAGCTGCCAATTGCGTTACAGTATACGGAATAGATTCTAATGGTGAGTATACAATACCTGTTAAAGCCTTTGCCTGCTCATGTGGACGTGCTGGAGAAGAGACTATTATAGGAACAGATTTTGCAACTTCTAATAAGTATCAGTGGAGACTTATGGTTGATGATACTTATGGACAGTATGCTAACAGAATATATGACGGATATCTTTTCCATTCAGTTCCTTATCTTAAGACAGACAAGTCAACTCTTGAGACAGAGGAATTTAATAAGCTTGGTTCATTTGCATCACTTGGATGCGTGAGATTATGCGTAAGAGATGTTAAGTGGATATATGATAATTGCCCAGTTAATACAAGAGTAACCATATATGATGATGCTGAGAATCCAGGACCATTAGGTAAGCCAGAGACAATTAAGATTCCATTAGACAGCGTTAATGCTGGATGGGATCCAACTGACCCAGATGAGAATAATCCATGGAAAGATTATTCAGCTAAGATTTCAGGTGCATCAGATATAACATGTAAGATAGGTGAAGATGTTAATATTTTAAATGGTGTTACAGCTTCAGATACATGTGGCAATGATATTACAAGCAAGATTATTACTATAGGAAGATATACATTTGACCAGGCAGGTGAATACTCTATTACTTATAAAGTAACAGATGCCATTGGAAGCACAGATAGTAAGACAGTTAAATTAATTGTGACAGAATAATATTATAAATGTGTATGAACCACATATAACAGCATTGTGATGGTAATTATGAATAGATAACATGGGGGTGTACATGGGAGAGCTGTTTGATAAGCTTAAAGAATTAGAATATGAGGATATTCTTCCTATGCACATGCCCGGAGCGAAGCGCAATAAAGAGCTGATAAGCATGCCTGACCCGGTAAAAATAGACATAACCGAGGTTACAGGGTTTGATAACCTGCATCATGCAACAGGAATAATAAGAGACTGTGCTAAAGAGGCAGCCAGATTATATGGGGCTGATGAAGCATTTTTACTGGTTAATGGAAGTTCGGCAGGAATAATGGCGGCGATATGTGGAGCGGCTAAGGCAGGGGATAATGTCATAGTTGCAAGAAATGTACATCGTTCAGTGATTAACTCACTATATCTTGGACAGCTTAATCCAGTGTATATATATCCAGATATGATTAACAGGGAAGCTGGAATATATGGAGAGGTAAAAGCAGAAGAGATTGAAGCCATATTAAAGGATAGAAAAGATAACGATATTAAGGCAGTCATAATAACATCACCGACATATGAGGGAATAGTCAGTGATGTGAGAGCGATTGCAGATGTTGTCCACAGATATGGTGCGGTGCTTATAGTTGATGAAGCACATGGAGCACATTTTGGATTTCATGAAGCATTTCCGGTCAATGCGGTAAGACTGGGTGCGGATGCAGTTATTATGAGTATTCATAAGACATTGCCAGCATTTACACAGACGGCATTACTTATGGTTAACTATGGAAGGATTGACGTGGAGCGTATAAGAATGTACTGGAATATGTATCAGTCAACTAGTCCGTCTTATATACTTATGGCAAGTATTGATAATTGTATAACCCTTTTAAAGGATAATGCTAAAGATTTATTTGATAAATATGTTGAAAGATTAATTAAACTAAGAGAAGAGATAGGAAAACTTAAATATATTAAGCTGCTTGAAACAGATGATATATCTAAGATTGTTCTTATTGTCAAAGACGGAGCATTGCTTTCCAGACAGCTTCGTGAGATTTATAAGATAGAGCTTGAGATGGCATCAGAGAAATATGTGATTGCCATGACAAGCATAGGAGATACAGATGAGGGATATGTGAGATTCCTACAGGCATTGAGAAATCTTGACAGTGAAGATTTTGATATATCATTGGATAGTGACAATGACTCAATACAGGAATATATGTCCGATATAGACAATAATGTATATCCCAGGATAGTAATGTCCATATATGATGCGCTTAATGCTGAGACAGATATGGTTGAATTGGAAGCGAGCGCAGGATGCATTGCGGGTGATGCTGTGGGCATATATCCACCGGGAATTAATCTGGTTAATCCAGGAGAGGTGGTGACTGAGGATATAATTAACATGCTAAAGAGTGGAAAAGAGCATGGATTGGAAGTTCTAGGACTTACAGAAGATATGAAGATTAAATGTGTACGAGGATTTAGTAATGGCTGAGATTGCATTTATAATGGGAAAAAGTGCATCAGGTAAGGATAAGATATACAAGGCTCTGTGTGAAGATGAGGAGCTTAATCTAAATACAATTACAATGTATACAACAAGACCGATGAGAAGTGGTGAGACAGATGGCGTTGAATACCATTTTGTTGATGATGCTGTGGCGGATGAATTAAAAGATGCCGGCAAGATTATCGAGATGAGATGTTATGACACAGTATATGGCATGTGGAAATATTTCACAGTTGATGACGGACAGGTAAATCTTAACAGCGGCGACAGATATATTGTGATAGGAACCCTTGAGGCATATAATGCATTTTGCAGATACTATGGTAATGAACATATAATGCCGATATATATAGAAGTGGATGACGGAATCAGGCTGGAAAGGGCACTTAAACGTGAGAGAAAGCAGGAAATTCCACGATACGAGGAGATGTGCCGAAGATTTCTGGCTGATGCAAAGGATTTTTCTGAGGAAAATATAACGAACTGCCACATAACAAAAAGATTTTTCAATAATACAGAGCTTGAGGATTGTATTAATGAAGTAAAAGTTGCTATACGCAAGGAGTTGATGATATAATGGATATCAAGGTAAATGAGGTTACCAGCACACAACAGGTTGATAACAAGCAGAGTGTCAAAAGTGGTGATGAAAGCTTTAAGTTCACACTCATAAGCAATATCGAAGAGAAGGATTTAGCTGAGAAGCTTAAAGGAATGATTCAGGATATCTCAGAGCAGGGCGATAAGATTGCCAAGCATATGGATATCAAGGATATGAAGAGATACCGTGAGCTTGTCAAAGGCTTTATGAATGAGATAACATCAAGATCACACGAATTTTCGAGAGAGAATTTCCTCGACAGAAGAGGAAGACACAGGGTATATGGAATTGTGAAGCTTGTGGATAAGAATCTTGATGATCTGGCTGCGGAGCTTATGAAAGAGGAGAAGGATCATCTGGCAATTGTTGGCAAGATTGATGATATAAGGGGAATGCTTATAGATATTTCAACCTGATTATTTCATAACTGATATGGAGATAGAAAGATGAATACATTTGCAGATATATACGGTCACGATAAAATTAAAGAACATTTGCAAAATGGCATTAGAATGAATAAGGTTTCGCACGCCTATATATTCAATGGTGGACTTGGAAGCGGCAAGAAGATGATGGCGAATGCATTTGCGGCTGCACTTGAATGTGAGAAACAGACGGGTGAGCCATGTATGGAATGTCATTCATGTATTCAGGCTGAATCAGGCAATAATCCTGATATTATATGGATTAGTCATGAGAAAAGCGGAAGCATAGGTGTTGATGACATCAGGGCACAGCTTATAGGTGACATGCAGATTAAGCCATATAGCAACAGATATAAGATATATATAGTTGATGAGGCGGAGAAGCTTACAGTTCAGGCTCAGAATGCACTTTTAAAGACAATAGAGGAGCCACCTGAATATGGAATAATAATTCTGCTTACAACTAATGCAGACATATTCTTACAGACAATTCTTTCAAGATGCGTAAGGCTTGATTTTAAGCCGGTTGGTGATGAGTGTGTTACTAAGTATCTTAAAGACAATTATGATTTGACAGATTATGAGATTAAATTTGCAGTAGGATTTGCACAGGGCAATATAGGAAGGGCTGTAGCAATTGCTACGTCATCTGATTTTGCAAAGCTGAAGGAATCAGTATTAAGAGTTGTCAAGCATGCAAAAGAGTATTCAGTGACAGAGATTATGAATGAGGTAAAAGCTGTCACAGATTACAAGGCATCTATAGACGATTATCTTGATATGCTTTCAATGTGGTACAGGGATGTGCTTGTATTTAAGAGCACGAATGATACTAACGGACTTATATTCAAGGATGAGATTGGTCTTATCAAGACTATCGGGTCACAGTGTTCATATGAAGGGCTGGAGAATATCCTCACAGCGATAGATAAGGTTAAGATACGTCTTAAAGCTAATGTTAACTTTGATCTTGTTATTGAGCTTCTTATCATGACAATCAAAGAGGCATAGCATCAGGATTTGATATAGATAGAAATGGAGAAATATAATGACTAAGGTTATTGGAGTCAGATTCAGACAGGCTGGTAAGATTTACTTTTTTGCGCCAGGCAGGTTTGATAATATTGAGGCAGGACAGCATGTTATAGTTGAGACTGCAAGAGGTGTAGAGTACGGCAGTGTTGTTCTTGGAATACGTGAGGTTGACGATAGCAAGGTTGTACAGCCACTTAAAGCGGTTATAAGAATTGCCACACCGGATGATGATGACAGAGAGTTGAAGAACAGACAGAAGGAAAAGGAAGCATTTGATATCTGTCTTGAGAAGATTAAGAAGCATAATCTGGATATGAAGCTTATTCAGGTTGAATATACATTTGATAATAATAAAGTATTGTTCTATTTTACAGCAGATGGAAGAATTGATTTCCGTGAGCTTGTAAAAGACCTTGCGGCAGTGTTTAAGACAAGAATAGAGCTTAGACAGATAGGTGTAAGGGATGAAGCCAAGTTAAGAGGCGGTATAGGTGTGTGCGGAAGACCATTGTGCTGCGCAACATTTTTACCAGACTTCAATCCGGTTTCAATCAAGATGGCGAAGGAGCAGAACCTTTCGCTTAATCCAACTAAGATATCTGGTGTGTGCGGAAGACTTATGTGCTGCTTAAAGAACGAGCAGGAGACATATGAGGAGCTTAATTCACATCTTCCAGCAGTTGGTGATTATGTCACAACACCTGAGAAATTAAAGGGTGAAGTGTACAGTTTGAATGTGTTAAGACAGCTTGTTAAGGTTGTTGTTACACTTGACAATGATGAGAAGGAGATACGTGAGTATCCAGTGGGAGAGTTAAGATTCAAGCCTAGAAAGCGTTATGACAAGAATGATGTCAATGACAAGGAGTTAAAGGAGCTTGAAGCTTTAGAGAGAAAGGAAGGAAAGTCGCATATTAGCGATGACTGATAGATGCAGAACGAGCTTAATGAGAATGAGCGAATAGATGATCTGCAATGCAAAGGATATAGACTTATACAGAATACGGCGTGCTTCTGCTTCGGCATGGACGCCGTGTTGTTATCTTCATTTGCAAATGCAGGAAGTAAGGATAAAGTGCTTGATATGTGCACAGGTAATGGCGTGATTCCGATTCTTATGAGAGGTAAGACGGAGTGTACATCTTACACGGGAATTGAGGTTCAGGATGTAAGTTTTGACCTTGCATGTAGAAATGTCGTTCTTAACGGACTTGAGACGGATATCAGGATGATCCATGGCAATATTAAGGATTACAGGCAGCTTCTTAATGGTGAGCTGTTTGACGTTATAACCTGTAATCCACCATATATGGATGAAAATCATGGAATTGTCAATCCTGACAGTGCCAAGGCGGTTGCAAGGCATGAGATACTGTGCAATCTTGAGGATGTTGTGTGTGTAGCTGGCAAAAGCCTTAAAGTAAAAGGACGATTTTACATGGTGCATCGCCCAAGAAGGCTTGTGGATATATTTGAGCTATGCAGGAAGTATAAAATGGAGCCTAAGAGGATAAAAATGGTTCATCCGTATGCGGACAAGGATGCCAACATGGTTCTTATTGAGACTGTCAAATGTGGCAATGGGCAGCTTATTGTCGAGAAACCGCTTGTGGTGTATGAAGAGGATGGAAGTTATACTAATGAACTGTTAAAGCTGTACGGGATGGCATGAGATTACAGATGGCAGAAGTGTATTGAAGCTGTGATATGGCTGTATCAGATGGTGTTGTAGTTTAATAAATATATGTGAGGTTTGTTATGGGTGATATGACTAATGATAATGGTGGAAAAACAGAGCGCAGGGGACAGGGAATGCTGTATCTGTGTGCAACGCCAATCGGTAATCTTGAAGATATAACTTACCGTGTTCTCAGAATTTTGAAAGAATCGGACATTATTGCGGCAGAGGATACAAGAAACAGCATAAAGCTTCTTAATCATTTTGAGATTAAGACTCCTATGACAAGTTATCATGAATTTAACAAGGTTGACAAGGCAAGAGTGCTTGTGGATAAGATGCGCGCTGGTGCTAATGTTGCGTTGATAACTGATGCAGGTACACCGGGTATCTCTGATCCGGGAGAGGAACTTGTAAGGCAGTGCCATGAGGCTGGTATTACTGTTACATCACTTCCGGGAGCTGTTGCATGTGTGACGGCACTTACGATGTCAGGGCTGCCAACGAGAAGATTCTGTTTTGAAGCATTTCTGCCATATGACAAGAAGGAAAGAAAAGAAGTACTGGCGGAGCTTGTCGATGAGACAAGGACAATTATAGTGTATGAGGCACCTCACAAGCTTAAAGCTACATTAAGAGAGCTTGCGGAAGTGTTTGGAATGGATAGAAGACTGTCGATATGCAAGGAGCTTACCAAGAAGCATGAGAATGTGTTCCTGACGACATTTGAGGAAGCGATTCAGTATTATGATGAGAATGAGCCTAGAGGTGAGTATGTGCTTGTCATAGAGGGCAAATCCAGAAGCCAGCTTAAAGAGGAAGCTGCGGCTGCGTGGGAGAGCATGTCTGTTGAGGAGCATGTGAATATGTATATTGGACAGGGAATGGATAAGAAAGAGGCTATGAAGAAGGCGGCGAAGGATAGAGGGGTGTCGAAGCGGGATATTTATAGCCAGTTGTTGTAGAAGAGTTGTGGCGGTGGGGGCGCCCGGCTGGGTGTGTGTGGGAATTTGCTCCGGTTGAACCTTGCGGGAATTGCTAAGTGTGCCGGGGAGGTTATCTCAGGCGGTCGTGTCGCTCCACACGGACATCCGTGTCCGGTGTCGCTAAATCCGCCGTCCATGGCGGATTTCCACTAGGGTTTGCTTACGGCACACTAAGCAATTCCACACAAGCTTCAAATGTCGCAAATTCCCACACACACCCAGCCGGGCTTACGCTACTGCGAAAGGTCTACAACGGGGTGGCTCCGCCTGACGGCGAACGCGTGGTGGGCGGGGGAGAGACAGCGCCTGGCGGCGGCTGGCTTGAGGAGCGAGATACAGCGCCTGACGGCGGCTTTAAATAGGAGGATTTTTTTATGAGTAAGTTTATGATTGGATGTCATTTATCGACTTCTAAGGGATTTTTGAATATGGGGAAACAGATTGTTGAGCTGGGAGGGAATACTTTTCAGTTTTTTACAAGGAATCCTAGAGGTGGGGCGGCTAAGCCTATTGATGAGAAGGATATAGATGCGTTTAGGGAGTTTGCTAAGGAGAATGGGATTGATGTTATTCTGGCGCATGCACCTTATACGCTTAATGCTTGTTCGGCGGATGCGGATACTAGAAGATTTGCGTTGGAGACTTTTGAGGATGATTTGAACAGGATGGAGTATGTGCCGGGGAATATGTATAATTTTCATCCGGGAAGCCATGTTAAGCAGGGAGTTGATGTAGGGATTGATTATATTGCGGAGACTCTTAATACTGTGATTAAGAAGGAGCAGACTACTAAGGTTCTTTTGGAGACTATGGCGGGTAAAGGAACGGAGATTGGCAGGAGCTTTGAAGAGATAAGAAGAATTATTGATAAGGTTGAGCTTGATGAGCATCTGGGGGTTTGCCTTGATACATGTCATGTGTATGATGCGGGATATGATATTGTTTGTAATCTTGATGGGGTGCTTAAAGAATTTGATGATGTTATTGGTCTTGATAGATTGAAGGCTGTTCATATTAATGATTCTAAAAATCCATTTGAGAGTCATAAGGACAGACATGAGAAGATTGGTGAAGGGTCTATCGGGGTTGAGGCATTTACAAGAATTATCAATCATCCTGCTTTGAAGGATCTGCCATTTTATCTGGAGACACCTAATGAGCTTGATGGATATGCAAGGGAGATTGAGTTGTTGAAGGGATTGAGAAAGTAAAGGGACATTATAAGAGTGAATTGGATGTTTTGTAAGATTTATAGTGGAAAAATCCAATAAAGCATAATATAAATGAAATAGAAAGCAGGTTCGGCTGAAAATAAATAAAACATGCGAAAAAATCCGTAATTCATAGGGAAAGTGGATTTTTTCGCATGTTTTTTAGTAGAAATCCAAAAGTCTAGTTTAACGAAGTGAAAAATGACAGATTTTGGATTTTCCATATGAAATCAAGCTAAAAAATCCAAAATCATTACAAAATTGCATCCTATAATGACAAATATTTTCATATATCTGGTGTTATAAGAAGAAATATCAGCAAAAATTACAGTTGATTATTACTAGTACATCGTTTTCGAAATAACTATACCACTCACTTGTCTGCAAATCCGATTGCACAGGCATAAAAGCCTCGGCGTAGCCCGCTACGCCTACATTTTTATACTTGCACACTCGAATCTGCATCCTGCGTGATTGGTATAGTTATTTACGAAACGATGTACTGGTTGTTTTGTGCTTCTTGATAATCTCTTCGTATCTTCTCTGAGATGCTTTCTCTTCTTCTGTGAGAGGGGCTTCCTCTTCTTCTATTGAATCAAGCTGAGCGAATACGTCAGCGAGGTCGTCCATGTTTAATAAATTGTTATCCATATAATCCTCGATTCCGCGTTTATCACGCATTTAATACGATTGCGTAAGGAATGAAAAAGCTGTTTTGTCACTTACACCATACTATAAATATTATAACTTATTGACTGATAGGTGTCAAAGGATAGGTGTCAAAGTGAATGTTTAGATTGCATTTTATTCAAGTCCGTTGTATTATAAGATAGGTATGATTTTAAGTAATTTATATAAATAGTGTGGACATTATGCGGAGTAGATTATCAGAATAGTACATATACTGGTATCAGAATTGATAATGGATGCATTGTGGACATGCTGTGTAAGAAGGATAAGGAAGGACTCAGAGATATGAAGTTTATTGCAATTGGTGAGTTGATGTTAAGATTATCACCTCCTAATTATGAGAAGATTGTTTCTACACATAATTACATTGTTAACTATGGTGGAGCGGAAGCCAACGTAGCAGTTTCTTTGGCTAATCTTGGAGTTGATAGCACATTTATGACGGTATTACCTAACACAGATATAGGTAAGTCTGCTATTAATTACCTGAAGGCTAATGATGTGCATACTAAGCATATTATCAAGGCTGATGGTAGAATGGGTGTATATTACCTTGAGGAAGGTATATCTGTAAGACCATCTCAGGTTATCTATGACAGAGCAGGTTCAGCATTTGCAGAATATGACTATAGACAGACAGATTTTGAAGAGATATTAAAGGATTATGACTGGCTTCATTTAAGTGGTATCACACCAGCATTATCATATAGCTGTAGAAGAATGATTGATAAGGCTGTTAAGGCTGCCAAGAAGCTTGGACTTACAGTAAGCTTTGATCCTAATTTCAGAAGCACATTATGGTCATTCTCAACTGCAAGAGATGTACTTAGTAAGTATCTTCCTTATGTAGATGTGCTTATCGGTATTGAGCCAATTCATGTATACAATCCAGATGGAACAGATGTTAAGGATGGTCTTACAATGGATCCATCATTTGAGGATATGGACAGAGTATTCAAGGCTATTGATGAGCAGTACCATATGAAGGCTATCGCAAGAACTGTAAGATATGTCCATTCAGGAAGCAATAATTCGCTCAAGGCGTTCTATTATACAGACGGCAAGACTTATGAGAGCAAGACAATTAACTTCGAGATTGTCGATAGAGTTGGTGGTGGAGATGCATTTTCATCAGGACTTATATATGCTCTTATGGAGGATAACATGTCTCCACAGGATACAGTCAACTTTGCTGTTGCATCATCTGTAATGAAGCATGCTATCAGAGGCGATACTAACATCACAAGTGTTGACCAGATTAAGAGACTTATGAATAATTCGTCATTTGACGTACAAAGATAAGATATTAAAGTCCCGTAGCTATTATAATTAGCTGCGGGACTTTTTATGTGCACATTGCGGTGTAATGTAAAAATATTTATTTAGAAGTCTTTTTGATAAGTTCCATTATAGTATCAATCGCATCACTCTGTGGGCTTGATTCCATTGCTTTGATGTAAGTTCCTTTGTTTTTGTACAGCTCATGCACTGCGTTAAGAAGCTTATCTGGAGTGATTTCTTCCTCTTCCATTACCATTGAATAGCCATGTTCCTTGAATGAGCGGGCGTTAAGAATCTGGTCGCCACGGCTTGCGTTGGCAGATAAAGGTATCAGAAGATTAGGCTTATGCAGGGCGAGAAGTTCGCAGATTGCATTAGCACCAGCTCTTGATATAACTATGTCAGCGAGGGCGAACAGATCGCGCATCTGCTCGTTGATATATTCAAATTGTACATATCCCGAAGTGTTGTTAAGGGAAGCATCTGTTTTTCCTTTACCACACAGGTGGACAACTTGAAAATCTTCAAGAAGTGATGGCAGTATCGCACGGACAGCGTCGTTAACCTTGACTGCACCAGTACTTCCACCGACAACGAGAATTACAGGCTTTAATGAGTTGAAGCCGCATAATTTGGCAGCTTCGAGGCGGTTTCCTGTGAGAAGCTCTTTTCTTATAGGAGAACCGGTGAGGACAGCCTTGTTTTCAGGAAGATATTTCAGTGTTTCAGGGAAATTGCAGCATATCTTTTTAGCACCGCGCATAGCTATCTTATTGGCAAGTCCCGGTGTCATATCTGATTCATGAATAATAACAGGGATGCGCTTGTGGGCAGCAGCCAGAACAACAGGAACTGACACAAAGCCACCTTTAGAGAATACAATATCTGGTTTAATCTTTTTCATAAGCTTTCTAGCCTGAAAATATCCGTGAATAACACGGAATGGGTCGCTTAGATTTTTAAGACTCTTATAACGGCGGAGCTTTCCAGAAGATATTCCATAGTAAGGTATACCCTTTTCTTCGATAAGCTGTTTCTCGATACCAGTGTAAGAACCGATATAAGATATCTCATAACCGGCTTCCTTTAAAGATGGCATGAGAGCTATATTAGGTGTGACGTGTCCGGCTGTTCCACCACCTGTTAAAATAATCTTTTTCATGATGATTACACATTAACCTTTCTGTTATAATTATGTCTGAATAAATGTTATGTCCGATTTATTCAATAATCTTACTTGTTAAATCTTTCTTTGAAACTACAGTGCATACAGAGATTTTCAACTGCAAAACGCCTGTTAAATCCGTCAAATATATCTGTGGCACGTCTGCCAGCCAATATATCGCCAAGAGGTGTTGTGAATATATTGCCGAGATTCATGACCCCATTGCCATCAAGACAGCATGGAACAACTGTGCCATCGCATAGAACGGCAAAATGAGTGCGAAGTCCCTGACAGAAACCACGCTCATTGCAATAAGCATTAGTTGTGTCAGGCCATTCAAATGGTGACTGTACATTGACATGAAGCTGCTTTTTGATGTCGAGGTTTCTTGTTCCAAACAGTCCGTCAGCATTCGTTGTAGTCCATAGACGAAGCGATATCTCTGTCGGAGTTTTGGCGATAATCTCCTCACATGCGGCAAATACATCTTTATAATATGTATCCATGTCGATACAGTCATTATCATCTGCACTGTGAAGTGAAATGTTAATCTGATGTACAGGTGATGCCGTAAGAATATCCAGATTTTTCTTAAGCAGTGTTCCGTTAGTAGTGATATTAACCTGAATACCTTGGGCATCACATATGGAAAGCATCTGTTCAAGGTCTGGATGAAGCAGAGGTTCACCTTTGACATGCAGATATATAAAATTAGTGAATGGTTTAATCTCTTTAATTACATGTCCGAATTGTTCAATAGACATAAAATGAACTGGACGTTTGGTTTCCTGACAGAATGAGCAGGATAGATTGCATGAACTTGTTATTTCAATATATGCCCGTTTAAACCGGGTAATGCGATATTTTCCCATTACTGGTTAGCTGCTTTGTACTGCTCAAGAGCAATAGCAAGCTGGTCTGGACAGGATGTTGGCTTGAAACCACATTTGATGTTCTTCATACGCTTGATAGCTTCGTCAATGTCCATACCCTCAACAAGGGCAGCAACACCCTGAGTATTACCAGAACATCCACCTTCAAATTTTACATTAGTAACTTTATTGTCAACAACATCAAAATCAATAGATCTTGAACATACGCCTTTTGTCATGTATTTCATAATTAACTCCATTTCTGCACATCGCGTGTATTAATATAATAGTTATAATAGTAATTGTTAATTTAGTCATGAAGCCATAACTGATGTGCGAGATGTGGCTTCCAGCAGGCATAAGTATAGCACGTTTAGCCGTTTAATACAATTGTGGTTGCATTATCAGGGGGATTTTCGTACAATTACAGATAGGTATGACAGGGCTGTAGTGCAGACTTTCAGAGACCTTGATGCCAGAAATGCATATTAAATTATAATATATGCCCGGATGGGCAGGAATGGAGATAACTTTATGATAGGAATTATTGGAGCAATGCAGGAAGAAGTTGAGCAGATTGTAGCTGTTATGGATGTTGAGAGAGAGGAAACTAAGGCGTCTATGACATTCAGGGCTGGCAAGCTCTCTGGAAAGGATGTTGTTATTGTTGTCAGCGGTATTGGCAAGGTTAATGCTGCCATCTGTACACAGATTCTTGTAGATGATTTTAAGGTTGATTATGTTATCAACACAGGAATTGCAGGTTCTTTAAATGCAGCTATTGATATCGGAGACATTGTTATATCAAGTGATGTTCTTCATCATGATATGGATGCGACTAATTTTGGTTACCCATTAGGTCAGGTTCCAAGAATGGATACATTATCATTCCCAGCCGACAAGCATCTTATAGAGGTTGCTAAAAATGTATGTGCAAAGGTTATTCCAGAGATAGGAACACATGTTGGACGTATTGTAAGCGGTGACCAGTTTATTTCTGATAAGGCAGTTAAGGAGAGAATTACTAAGAATTTTAACGGCTTCTGTACAGAGATGGAAGGAGCATCAATTGCACACACAGCGTATCTTAATAAGGTTCCATTTGTAATTATCCGTGCTATATCAGACAAGGCAGATGATAGTGCAACTGTTGATTATCCAACATTTGAAAAACAGGCAATTGCTAATGGAGTTAAGCTTATAAAGGAATTCGTAGCTGAGATTTAATTGATTTCAGAGATTAATTTAATGGGGATTCAGATTATGTCGGATTTAGTAATCAGTAAAGCTTCTGAAAATGACATGCCACAAATCATGGCGATATATGAGCAGGCAAGACAATTTATGAAAGAGACAGGTAATGCAACCCAGTGGAAGGATAACTATCCTCCACAGGCGTTGCTGTGGTCTGATATTGCAGTGGGGCAGCTTTATGTTGTTAAGGATGATGACTGTATTCATGGTGTATTTGTGTTTTTTATAGGGGAAGATGACACATATAAGGTGATAGAGGATGGAAGCTGGATGGATGACGCAGAGTATGGTGTTATTCACCGGGTTGCGAGTGATGGTAAGGTAAAAGGCATGGTAAGAACTGTGGTTGAATACTGTTCTGGCAGCATTTTGCACCTCCGCATAGACACCCACAATGATAACAAGGTCATGCAGAATGCATTGGAAAAGTGTGGGTTCAGGAAATGTGGGATTATACATATAGAGGATGGCTCACCACGTATCGCGTATGAGAGGAGATAATCATGGACTACAGAAGATTTGGTAATAAAATAATAGCAAGAATAGACAGGGGAGAAGAAATTCTTGAAAAAGTAAAAGAGATAGCATTAAAGGAAAATATAAAATTAGCTAGTATTAATGCTTTAGGTGCGATAAATAGTTTTACATCAGGCGTTTATAATGTAGATGAAAAGAAATATTATTCACATGAATTCAAAGGCAGTTTTGAAATTGTTTCTTTAACTGGAACAATAAACACAATGAATGGAGATTTTTATACTCATATGCACATGAGTGCAGGCAATGACAAAGGTGAAGTCTTTGGTGGACACCTCAACAGAGCCATAGTCAGCGCAACTTGTGAGATGGTAATAGACATTATAGATGGATGTGTAGACAGGGTTTATGATGAAGAAACAGGATTGAATATTTTTAAGTTCTAATTATTGTTATTGGGAAGAATATGTATTGATAACTTCCGATTTATAAAGAGGTGGATATTTAATATGAAATGCAATTTACCAGATCAAATATTGAGAGAGCTATTTTCGTTTGCAAAGGAACATTCTATTACCAAAGTGATACTGTTTGGTTCTCGAGCAAGAGGCACGAATACAGAGAGAAGTGACGTAGATATTGCTGTATATGGTGGAGATTTTGACGGCTTTTATTGGGATGTCAAAGAAAAAATAAATTCACTTCTGATGTTTGATATTGTACAGGCAGATGCACCAATTTCAGCAGAATTAAAAGAAGAGATAGAGAAGGATGGTATCGTGATTTATGAAGAAGCTTGATAACTCTGAAATATGGCTTCTTATGTTAAAAAAACGAAATACTTCTGTTCATATATATAATGAAGAGGAAGTAGACGAATTAATTACGCAGATACGTGATATTTTTATTCCCGCTTTTACAGTTCTAAAAAATACACTTGTAAAGAAACTGGATGAAGCGGAGGGTGATTGGGGATAAAAAGCTTTCAATAAGCCAAATATAATAAATGGAGGTAAAAATAAGATGAAACTTGATAAATTTATAGGAATGATGACAGGACATTTTGATAACAAAGAGCAGTTTGATATGATGCAGAAGGCAGGAAAAATATATCCTTATGCAGAACACATCAATACCATATGTAATGATAAAATAAAAAATATTCCTAAGGATTTTAATGGGAAATTTGTTGTTGAAGAAAGTTATTATGAAATCAATGGAAATCGTCATGCATCACCACACATTTTCCTTATCACAGAAACTGAGGATGGAATTCTTCTTTCTTCATATGAAATTCCAGCAGGAGAAGATAAGAATACATTTTCATATAATTCTATGAAGGATGTTGATTATGCTGAAATGAAAAAATCTGAAAAGTTTATACCGGCACTTTACCATGAAAAGAATGGAGTCTGGGAGGGAGGCAGCACAAGCCAGTTTTCTCCGGTAATGACATTTAAGCTTTGGGAAAAGTTTTCCGATAGCTGCCTGGAAGTATCTGAAAGCATGGAAGTTAATGGAAAAAGAACATTTGGATATGATGAACCAATTATTTATAAGAGAGTATAAGCCATCAGTGCCAGGCAATAATGGCACTTAATAAAAAAGGAAAAAACAAATGACAGAATGGGAAAAGTTACAGCAGGGCGTCATATATAATGACTTTGATGAGGATTTATTTGAGAGAAGAGTTGCAGCGAAAAAGCTGTTCAAGGCTTACAATAAAACCCATGATGAAGAAGTTGAACTGCGTAATCAGATTATGCCGAGGTAACAATTGGTTCACATACATTACTCGGACCTAATGTTGGATTGTATGCGGCTAATCATTGTACTGATGCAACAGAGAGAATAAATGGTGGGTGTTACGGTAAACCCATCCATATCGGAAAGAATGTATGGCTTGGCGGAGATGTAAAGGTTGTACCGGGTGTTACTGTTGGTGATAAGACGGATTATCTAAAAAGAATGGGAATTGAATAAAATGACAAAAAAAGAAAAAATGCAGAAGTATTCTGTATTTATGCCTGAAATAATATGGTGCGGTAACAAATCATGGGATACAGATTTTCCAGAAAATGCGTTGCCAGACAATGCAAAACTAATAGAAAGACCAGATAATATTTTTAAAAGCAGCTTACCATATGGTGTTTTACCACTTATTTTTAGTTATGCGATAATATACATTAAATGGTTTGTTATGGGTGAAAGAGCAATGAATCCTATATATGTTCCATTAGGAATAATACTTGGGCTGTTGTTAATGCCTGTTCATGAAGCTTTACATGGGATTTGTTATGAAAAAGGTCAAAAAGTTTATATAGGAATATGTTTAAAAAAGTTTGCTGCGTTTGCAGTATGTCATGAACCAATCAGCAAACGACGATTTATCGTAATGAGTTTAATGCCTATGCTTCTAGGTATAATACCATTGTCTGCATTTCTTTTATCCCCACCTAATGCATTTCTTTCAGGAATATGTATTCCAATGGGAATTATTGGTATGCTTTCTCCTATGCCGGATTATATGGATGTCCACATTATTTGTAAACAAGTACCTAAGGGCGCGTCAGTTCATACTCAAAATAATGCGTTTTACTGGTACAAATAGTGTTTGTTGGATACATAAGTTCTGGCTTAGTTCCTGTTTATGCATATAAGTATTATTGGGTAATTGATAGATAATTTTCATGTTGCAGGAGAAAAATTATTATGATTAGAGAATTACATAAAGCAGATATAAATGCGGTTGCTGCCATATGGTTAGAAGCTAATCTGAAATCGCATAATTTCATTTCTGCCCAATACTGGAAAAGTAATTTTGAATTAGTTAAGGAACTGTTGCAGCAAGCGGAAGTCTATGTATATGAGAATAATCATAATATAGAAGGCTTTGTGGGGTTGAGTGATGAATATATAGAAGGCATTTTTGTCTGTGATGGAAAGCAGTCGCATGGCATTGGCAAATGTTTATTGGATTATATAAAAGATAGAAAGAGTAAGTTATATTTAAATGTATACCAGAAGAATGTAAGGGCGATACATTTTTATAAAAGAGAGGGCTTTGAAATTCAAGGAGAAGGTCTGGATGAAGCTGCTGGCGAAAAAGATTATGTAATGAAATGGCAGCAGAACATCTTTAAAATTAAACTAATTGATAAAAAATAACATTGCTGAAAATCGGAAGTTATAGGAGGTAAATCAGTATGAAATGTCCATATTGTGGTGAAGAAATGATAAGAGGATACCTAATGAGCTCACGAGATATTACTTTTGCAGTTGATAATGTGACAAAAGTTTTTCGTATTAAAAAATCGGATGATTTGGAGTTGAGTAAAGGTTCAGGCGGAATCCCTCATTGTGAAGCTTATCGTTGCAGTAGTTGCAAAAAGATTTTGATTGATTATGCAAATAGATAACTTCCAGTTTATAGAATTGAGAAAACAGAATTTACGGAGGTATGGTATGGATATAAGAAAAGAGGAACCGAGAGATTATGATTCAATATATGCAGTCGTAAAAGCTGCTTTTGACAGCGCAGAACACGCAGATGGCAATGAACAGGATCTGGTAGTCGCATTAAGAAAAGGCGAAAACTATATTCCTGAGTTATCACTGGTTGCGGAAGAAAACGGAAAAGTTATAGGACATATTATGTTTACAAAGGCAAGAGTCGGTCAGACAATTGTTTTAGCGTTAGCCCCTCTGGCTGTTTCACCGGAGTATCAGGGAAAAGGGATTGGAATGGCTTTGATAACGGAAGGGCATAAAATCGCCAAGGATTTGGGATATGGTTATTCCGTTGTGCTTGGAAGCGAAAAGTATTATCCGAGAACGGGCTATGTACCGGCGGATACTTTTGGAATATTTGCGCCTTTTGAGGTTTCGAGAAAAAAATTTATGACTTATAAAATAAACGAAAATGCTCCGGATGTTCGTGGCACAATGATATACGCAAAAGAATTCGGTATTGAATAGCATTAATTTCGGTTTACAGAACTGGAAAATCGGGGGTTGTGGAGGTATAGTATGGAATTCATAAGTAAAGAGAAGATAGTTGAATTATCAAATCCAGGAGTTGTTTCAAGACAACTATTAAATCCTGAAAATTCATCAAGTGAAAGGGTGACAATTACAGAGGTTCATCTTGAAATAGGTGCTTGCCAACCAAGACATACACATGATGCGTCAGAACAAATTTGGTATGCAACAAAAGGAACGGGTAAACTATTACTTGCAGATGAACAAGAAAAAGTGTTTACTGCTGGGGATGTTGTAAGATTTGCAGATAAAGATATTCATGGTTTATTGAATGATGGTAATGAGGAATTTGTGTATGTATCAGTGACTGCACCACCAATAAACTTTGGATATGCATATAAGGATAAAAGATAGACAAATTCTTTAGGCTACAATCAATAGCGGCGTAAACGAAAAAGCAGTCTTACGTTATAGAAAACTGCCCTTTCGTTTGCGCTGCGTTTGATTTTGCCAAAGTGAACAAAGTAAGCGTCACTGTAGCCAGTATGTATGGACTTTCAATTTTTGATCTTTCCAATAAAGAAAAGCTATTTCAGAGATAATTGTAGCACAATTACTTATTTTACAAAAGCATGGCATAACAAATAGACCTCATTTCTGAGGCTTTTTGAAAAGTATGAATGAGGCTTTTTAAATCCTAAGAGGTATCTTCTGCTGTGGCTTTCCGAGATGCCCACCGCAGCATTTACACACCGAGATTTTGATGCCATAAAGAGTTTCCAGTATCTGTGGCGTTTCCATATCTTTTAGTCTGGACAGATACTGCTTACAACCAAGAAGATTTCTACATAGTGTAAGGTGTTTGGTTTTGCTTCGGGTGCATAACAAACCATAGTGTCTGATTCTCACAAAGCGTTTTGGTGGCACATGCATAAGAAATCTACGGATGAATTCAACTCCGGAAATGGTTAATTCTTTCCATGTGCCTGCCTTGCGGTAATCCTTCACATGGTATGTAACTGTATTGTCGTCCATACGGATGATGCGATGATTACTGATAGCAATTCGATGTGTGTACTTACCAAGGTATTTAATAACAGACTGGGCTCCGTTAAAGGTTTTCTTACAGTGAGGAATCCAGTTTTTGGTATAGCAGATGTTTAACAATTCCTTGAAAGTATAATGATTACGGTATTTTTCACTGCTTCCAAAGAATTGAAGCTTATTATCTTTCCATAAAGTTTTGAGTTCATGCAGATATTTTCCTCTGAATAACTTAGAAAGAACTTTTACCGGAAGAAAGAATTCTTCTCCTTTATCACGCCACTGATTCTTAGCGGTCAAACCACCGCCAAGAAGAATGATATGGATGTGCGGATGATAATTCATTTCAGAACCCCAAGTATGCAGAATACAAATATAGCCAACCTTTGCGCCGAGATGTTTGGCATCTTCTGTAAGTTCATTGATAGTAGCGGATACTGAATGATATAACGCATCATATAGAAGCTGCTGGTTACTATAGATTATAGGATTTAACTCCTGCGGTACTGTAAATACAACATGAAAATACGGTGCATCAAGTACATCTTCACGACGTTTATCCATCCATAATTCTTTAGGTAAAGCCTGACACATTGGACAGCATCTGTTGCGACAGGAGTTATAATGAACCTGTGGATGACCACAGTCTTCACAAATGCTGACATTTGCACCGTAGGCACCTGTTTTACAGTTGATGATACAATGAGCTACCTGGGATTGCTGTGGAGAAGGATGATACGTATCAAGATATCTTGGATAAAAACGAAGGAAAATATCCTGTACGGTAGGTTTATCCATTCTTATCACCACCCTTCTTATCAAAAGGACTATGAATCCCAATCAAAGTTTTATTGCTTATATGCAGATAGATTTCGGTTGATTTTGGAGAGCGATGTCCCAATAAGGATTGAATGTATCTAATATCAACACCATCTTCTAAAAGATGCGTCGCAAAACTGTGTCTGAGACAGTGGGAATGAATATCCTTTGGCAAACCTGCGCGGTTAACAGCTTTCTTTAATTCCAAGCGAGGACCGGAAGATGTGAGATAATCACCAGTCCACTGATTAGGGAAAAGAATTCCTGTTGGTCTGCCACATTTAAACCAGTATTCCGTAAGAATATCAAGAGCTCTTTGAGATAAAATGGCATAACGTGCGGTGTGTGTCTTAGATTCATGAATATAAATCTGCATATTTGTTCTGGATATATCTTCATATCTAAGATGAATAACCTCTGAAATACGTAAACCGGATGAATACATAAGAGCAAATATAGCCTTGTATTTTAAGTTAGAAGTAGCATCAAGCAGCATTTCTATTTCAGAACGAGTAAGAACTCTTGGGATAGCATAGTCATTGATTGCTCTTGGAACAAGGTTGTCATCCCATAGCTTTCCTAAAACGCGTTTATAGAAGAATACCAAAGCTGCATTTTTGTTATTAAGTGTGGATGATTTATTCCCCTTATTTTTTAGAAATAAAAGGAAATCTCTTGCATCTTCGCAAGTGAGTTCATCGGGATGTTTGTTAATAAATTTCAGAAAATCTTTAACATTATTCTGGTAAGTGCGAATTGTACCAGGCTTTAGATTCCTGAGCTTGCCAACATCTTCGATTTTATTAATATATGATTCGTACATAAAATAACCTCCATAAAAAAGTAGTAGTAACAACAGTAACTACCTATCATGGAGGTGCATTTGCAAAATAAAACTGCTTGTGGAAGCAGCCAAAAGATGATATTCTTTTCATAGGCAGTGAACTTTCTTGTGTATTTTGTTTTGTGTGGTAACTTAACAATAAATACTTTTCAAGAAGTAATCAACTGCCTTTTTTAGAAAAAGTAGAAAAACTGCGCCACAGCCTTGGCAGGCCATCGCGCAGCGATTTTGTTCAATTCCAGCTTTACGCACGCTATGTATTAAAAAATAGCCTCAAACTGGGTCTATTTCTTTATTTA
>OIZI01000335.1_pt1 | contig 25081 bp, 21 predicted proteins | sample 1588441 | NCBI WGS metagenome assembly OIZI01 (sample SAMN03283284) | human gut metagenome | biome: human-associated habitat; material: feces | host: Homo sapiens | place: Peru | collected 2012 | reverse complement strand
TGTTTTTCTCGATTTTATATTTCATAGGTAAAATCATAATCTGCAAGGGTGAGGAGCATTGCACCGCTGCCTTTGCCGGCAAATTCATAGGCAGTAGTCCCATCAAAATCCCATTTGCCGGCAAGCGCATCTGTTCTGCCGGAGCAGCCTTTACAAATCAGCACAATAATCAGAACAACAAAAAGGAGTGCTAATAACGAAACAATCACAGCTCTTTGCCTTTTTCTTCGCTTTATTGCGGTTTTGCGTGTAGGGGAGAGATACCTGCCTTTGCTAGACTGAGCTTGTCTTTTGTATTCTGTTTGATTTGATGTGCGGGCAATCCGTTCGGTGTCAGTTGGTTTTTGGGAAATTTGCCGAGGCTGCTTATTGTTTTGCTATGCTTGATTTTGAACACTATTCTCTGACGAAGGCGAAGGTGCTTTGTCAAATGTTCTGAGTATTTCTTCAATTTCTTTTTCTTGTTCGTCCATTTGATTTCTCCTTGTTCGATTTCTTTCCGAAAATCGGCAAAGCGCTTTTTTTGCCGCCTTTCGGAAAGGGACTTCCGAAGAAATCCTTTTCGTAATGAAAAGGCGGCAGCGGAAGCTCCGCTACCGCCATCCTTAAATGGTTAGCTATCTGTTATTTCACAGATTTTCTTTTTTAGTATAAACAGTAGTTGTCACAACTCCGAAGCCGCTGACGAACAGCAGAGCGATCCACAGCCACTCATACTGTTGTCGCCGGTCTGCGGATTCTGAACATCATCCGAAGGCTTGGTGGTATCGTCAGACTTGGTAGGAGCGGCAGGTTTGGTTGCCTTCTGACCTTCTTCGATAGTCTGAGTCGTTACTGCAGAGCCACCGGCAGAATCAAAGGTTACGGTATAGTTTTTATTTCTTTGTTGTAACAGTCTTAGCTTTTGACCAGCCTGAATAAATCCTTATGGATTTGCCGTTAATCTTAACTGTCTTATAGGTGCGAACTCTTACATAATACTTTTTCTTGCCCGAAAGCTTTGAAATTTTCTTTGATACTGTTGTATTCTTGCCTACTGTTACGGTCTTAGCCTTGCTGAATTTACTTGAGGCACTGTACTGTACCTGATAGCCTGTTGTCTGTGTAGCCTGCTTCTTCCACTTTACTGTAAACTTCTTTGAACCTGCTTTAAGTGAGGAAATACTTGTTGCCTTTGGCTTGATTGTGAAATAAAGCGTCTTTGTTCCGCTGTATTTACCCTTAAAGGTAATCTTTACTGCGTACTTGCCAACATACTTTCTGCCTTTTGCATAAGACACAGTATAGTCAGTATTCTTAACAAGTGTCTTTCCTGTTCTGTCCTTAACAATAACCTTAGGTGTTCTAACCTTTCCGTTATATGTTAATGATGTTGCTTTAAGCTTTATGCTTGATGCCTTTGGAATTACTGTTGTTGAAAGAGTTTTCTTACATACCGAACAGTAATTTACTATCTTGCCGTTTGCTGTTGGGGTTGCCTTTGTTACGGTTTGCTTTGTGGTGTGGGCAATCTTAGCAATATTGCCCCAAGATGCAAGGTCGGTTATTTCCTTTGTACCGAGTACATCTTCATAGAACTTGCCACAACCTTCGCACTTGTAGTATGCTTCCTTACCGCCCTCTGTGCAGGTGGCAGCTTTCGCAGCAACCAAAGTCAGATTGTGAGTGTGCGGTACAGTTTTGTAATATCCGCAGGTGTCGCAAACATTGTCAGAACCGTAATCGTGAGCCGCTTCGTCCTTTTTGTCGTGGCAACGAGAACATTCATGCCAGTGGTTAGTATCATCAGACTTCCATTCTGTGCCTGCGGTATGTCCGGGAGCCGGAATCTTCACACTGGTTTTATCGGTAATTTCTACCGATCCTGTTGCATCTGCGAACCACTTGTCACAGCCATCGCAGGTGTAGTATGCGGAATTGCCCGCAGTAGTGCAGGTGGCAGCTTTCGCAGCAACCAAAGTCAGATTGTGAGTGTGTTCTTCGTTTTTATTTTTGTAATAATATGTAACAACCGTTCCGTCCGAAACAATAGGCTTATTCAAGCCGTCAACCTTTATAAATTCATAATCATAAAGTGTTTTTGCCGGTGTTAAATCAAGCTTTGTGCCGTATGGCACGGTAAATGTTCCGCCGGCAGTGTTTGGAATTTCAGAGCCGTCCTCAAATTTATACTGAATTGAAACGGTTGTGTAGCGCTGTGTTTCCGTATTGTCGTCTGCAAGCACATTTCCGTTTTCATCGAGCACCTGAAATGCCACGGTATCGCCGCTCTTAAGCTGTGCATCAGACGGAATTTGATAAATAAGCGAGCAACTCTTTAAGCCTGAATTAAAGTCGCTTTTGATGTGATCCAAAGCACCGAGCGGCCAGAAATTTGCCTTATCATTCCAAACAGGAATGTCAAAGGTTTGTACTGTTTGAAGCGGATTCCCCGATGAATCGGTCGCAACGCTTCCGTCGGAGTGCTTAATCCACATTTTGAATTTTAATTGTCGTGCATTTTTATCTGAAATGTTTTGAATAACAGTTCTAAGCTCGATTTTTTTACCGTTCATATTAGTATTAAATCTGCTTTTGCTGTTGCCGCTCAAAAGTCGGTCATTGCGATTATATGTGTAATTATAATATGAACTTGTTTCAAGGTCGGTAAAATCAGACGGCTTTGAATAAGCGCCCGTATATTCCTTAACCTCGGGAGTTGCAACATAAAGGTCTACATCCTTAACAAGCTGAGACATTCGCTTGAAGCCCTGCAAACGGCAAACCTCACAGAATTGATAGTTTGTGTCTCTCATTATGCACTCATAACTTGAAACAAGCATTTTTGAGCCGTAAGCATTGCGGCAGGTATATGTGTTTCTAAAACCTAAAAGCTGTCGCCATTTTATCTTTTCCGGGTCTTCAACCGAGGAAAGATTGAGTGATTTAAGTTCCTTATCGTCAAGCAAATATCCGTTACTGTATTCATCACCGAGACCGAGCAAACCGTGTCCAAACTCGTGTGCAAAAGTTTTTGACGCACGATAACTGTCTGATGGCGAAATGAAATAATGGAAGCCGTATTCACGGTTATTATAAGCACCGCCGAAATCTGATTTTGTGTTTACAACCATAGCGAACTGAGCAATATAATCGTGAACATAATAATAAGGCTCATATTCCGAACCGGACGGAATTGTGTTTGGATCACACTTTTTTTTGATATGAGCATCGTGAATTTTCTCGATAAATTCAGGACCGATACATCTCTCAAAAATATGATTTTTCCACTGACTTCCGTGGAGATTATTAGAAATAACAGGCGAATTATATTTGTCGACTATAACATCAAAGAAGGTGCTTCCACCATTGTCAAAAGTCGATTCGGAAGCTGTGCAAAGAGCGTAAACATTGAATCTGTCGGCATAACTGCGATACGGTTCATATTTCATAGCGTCCTGCCAAAGTCGTTTGACATCATTGATGAATTTGCCCTGCTGACTTTTTGTGTATCCCTCGCCGCAAACGACAACAACCATATTTTCCGTGTCGCTGCGTGTTTTTTGGATGGTATAAACAGGGATGGTAGGATTAGAATATTTTCTGTCATTTGAATACCACGGGCCGAGGGTGAGCTGAATGCTTTGCTCGGTGCTGACATTCCAATCGGGATTTGCGTCCTCGGCAGGTTCCGAAATTGTATAATCATCCTCTTGCTTATTTGGAGCAGAGCCGATATAAGGACTGCTTTGTGAGCCGCTGCCGGAAGTTGTAACAAAATATTCGGAATCGAGATAAAATGCAGGTCTTACGCCCAAATCGGAATACCACGGAGCATAACGACCGACCTGACCCGATGAACTGATATAACGCATATCGTGATTGCAATCGGTAACAGGAGTGCGAAGCCAATAAGGCCAAGCCATACCGTCATTATTATACGCAACATAATAACCTTTGAGATTTTTCCACACGGCATTAGCCTGCTTTACATCAAGAAGAAAAACCTTTTCGGTTGTAGTTTCAAAATATGAACTGTCGTAGTTTGCCACCGCTTCCGAAATATCGGTGTAGTATAACAAATCCGAATTTGCGTCTCCATCAACTATGCCCTTGTTGTATTCGGGATGAGAAACGAGAGAACGCTGGGTAACGGTTTTCATTGCCGCAATTTCAGATTTTGAAAAAGCGTTGAGAAAACCCGCTTTTTCGTTGTACGCTCCCACACCGCTTACATATCCGTCTTTCGGAGGGTTGCCGCAAAGCCAATCGACTTTGCCTTCAGCTGTGGTCGAATTTAACCAAGAACGCATATTGCTGTCTTTCCAATAGTTAGAACCGTAATCATCACGCTTATAGCTTCTGCTGTGTGATTTTGAATTGCTGTTGTCATTTGTTTTGGCATCATATGCAAGGGTGTCAACAATTTTGTCTGCAAGCATAAGCGGTCCGTTATTGTCAATGCTTACACATCGCCAAAGAATTGAGGCATTGTTATACGCGCCCATTTTAACATAGTCGCCAACTTTAATATCGGGCTTTGATGCCGCCTGAATGGTCATCGGCAAAACGGAAATTGCCATGCACAATGCCAAGAATATTGCGGTTATTTTTTTCGTCATTAAGGAACCTCCTTTATAAGCTATATATTTGCTTTTATTATATTGTAAGGTGTTATATGTGTCAATGAAAATCCAATAAAATTTTTGTTAATTTTACAGCCGACACATTTAATATTACACGAAGAAGAAAATCTTATTAAATATGCAAAAAGGCTTCTGCCCAAAACAGGGCAAAAGCCTTAAAAATTATGCGATTTTTAGGTTTAGTTGCAAGCCAAGGGGGACTATTTCATCTGCCCGAAAACACGTTTTTGAAAAAAGTGTTGCAAAAGCGGTTGAACACAAAGATTTTCATATCCGATAAGCCTGAATTTTGCGGCGCAATCGGTGCGGGATTGTTTGCCGTTGACAGCGACAGATTGTTGGAAAGGCTCGAATGTAACGCCTTGAACATAAACCCGAAAAATCTTGTGATTTTAATCGGAACGAATGACATCGGCATAGGAGTTCCGACCGAGTACACCTTGAAAAATATAAAAGAAATTTTGCAAAGAACGCAGACACTTTGCTCGAATACCGCCGTAAAAAGCAGTATTCGGGCATAAAAAAGCCTCGGAACACGAATGTTCCGAGGTGATGGCAGATTATATCAACTGTCAAGTCTTTAAAGGTGGAGATTTGTCCATTTAGTACATACTTAATCTCAATATCTTTGATTAGACTACGCTCCATTGCAAGTAAGTAATCTTCTTTATCTACCCTACTCCAATCAACAACCATACCGATTTCATTTTTTAGAATATGGTCTAGCCATATTCTTGTACTTCTGCCGTTACCTTCTCTGAAAGGATGGGCAATATTCATTTCTACATATTTTTCTATTATTTCATCAAAAGTTGATTGGGGCATCTTATCAATATTTTCTAAGGCAGTCTTTAGATACATTACAGGTGCAAAACGAAAATTTCCTTTGGCAATATTTACCGTGCGAAGTTCCCCGGCAAAATCATAAATATCTTCAAACAAATACTTATGGATTACTTGTAAAGTTGAAAACTTGCCACTTGGTAAATTATTTAATACACCATTTTCAAATAATTTAACTGCTTTTTTCTTACTGAGTCTTTCTTCTTCACGAGCAAGTTCAGCAGAATTTTTTATTCCTAATTTATTTTCAAGCATAAAACTACCTCACTAATAATCATAAACTTATTTTACCATACATAACTTTACTTATCAATAAAAATGAGATAAACAAAAAGACGAACAGAATAAACTGTTCGTCCTTTAAATTTAAGTTAATAACTAATATTTAATTAGTTTAAGAATGCAGTTGTCTTTTGAATATCAGTTGCATCCTTAACATTAACACAACCATCTTTGTTATAGTCAGCTAACTTTAAGTTCAATTCAACTGTCATTTCGGCAGCATACTTTTGAATTGCAGATGCATCCTTAACATTTACAATACCATCACCGTTTACATCACCTAAGATACCGGTAGGTTCTGTTACTGTTGTAGCAGTAGTTGGTTTTGTAGTTGTAGTTACAGTAGTAGGTTTTGTAGTAGTTGTAACTGTAGTTGGTTTTGTTGTTGTAGTTACAGTAGTAGGCTTTGTAGTAGTTGTAACTGTAGTTGGCTTAGTTGTTGTAGTTACAGTAGTAGGTTTTGTAGTAGTTGTAACTGTAGGAGTTGTTGGTCTTGTTGGGTCAATAGAACCTAGAGTACCAATCTTAGCAAATGGAACTGTAATGTTATCAACATCATCCTTTTCAGCTGATGTACTTGGGTCAGCTGAGTAGTCACCTGTTACATTATCTAGCATTGAAGGGTCATGAGGAATACAGTCAAGAGCAGATTCACCACGAGTTGCAACTAGCATTGCACCGATACCGTTATTTGTTAGGTAGCTTGAGTCAATACCTAGAGTATCTAGAGGAATCTTGATTTCGTAGAATGAATCATACTTTGTATCGTGAGCACCTGCAGAACCCTTAAATGTCTTATAGTCAACCCAATCAGCACCGTCATTGTAACAATCCTTAGGGTCATCAGAAGAATTTAGACCAATGATAGAATCTGTGATACAAGTTGTTGCCATCTTGTATTCGATACCACCGGTTTTAAAGTCTACCAAACCGTCAGTATAGTTTGTGTTACCTTCTTCATCAACTGCTGAGAACATAGCAGGTTTACCAAGACCCGGCTTACCACTCATATATAGAAGTCTGTCAACATGAGTTGTGAATTCAAGGCCCATCTTCTGACCCCAAATTGGATTACCACTTGTGTTCTTGTTAGACATTTTTGTTGAGTTATTATCAATGCTTAGAGCAAGGATTAGTGGAACATCAAGAACTCTACCACCATCAGATAGAGGACCGTCACCTGATCTAGCCCATGTATCAGTTGTGTTAACCATCTGCCAACCAATATATAGGTTATCGTCATCCCATGCACCATATAGAGAATATGTATCTAGTACACAGTTTTCGTGACCACCCTTCCAGTGGTTAGCAACATCCCATGCAGCACCCTGAGCAATTAGCATATCATCTGACCAGTCACTTGCGTCACCGTCAATTGTGATAGATGCCTTTTTACCAACTTTACCGTTAGGGTTTGTTGCATATTTGCCTGTTTCAGCAGGTGTAGTAGAACCATCATTTCCACCACCACCCTGGCTTGATTCTTTCTTAGTTAGAGTGATTGACTGATTAGTTGTACCGTATTCATTAGTAGCAGTAACAGAAATTGTTGTTGAAGTACCAACAGAAACGCCTTCACCGATTGTTACAGTTGTTTCACCTGAGAAAGAAACAGCACTGCCGTTGTCAATCTTGTATGAAGCACTAGTAGCTTTAGATGTTGTAATCTTAACATTTACAGTATTTGTGTATGTAGCACCATCTTTCTTGTTGAAAGAAACAGTTGGTGGGTTTTCGCTACCTGCGTACTGTTCCCACTTGCCTGTTGACTTATCATAAAGCATATTAGCTCCCTGATAAACCAGGTTATCTGTCTGTCCGTTGCTATCGTTGAAAATAACATTTTCAAAAGAACCTGTTAAAGTATAAGAATAAATATTATCCTCAACCTTTGTCATTGTTACACCAGGCCAAGCACCGTTGTTAGTTGTAGTACCACCTGAAGTAGTCCACATATAACATGTTGGGTTTGAGCCGGTTGTTCTTACATAAACTGTTTCACCGGATGCACCTGTTACAGCGTTAACTGTAAACGCAAATGCTGATGAAAGAATTGTAAGAGCTAGGATTATTGATAAAAATCCTTTTCGTTTCATTATATTTCCTCCTTGTAAATAAATTTACATTTCCATTATATCAAATAAATTATTAAAAGTATATGAATAAATTATGAATAAAGAAACGGTACGCATAATTTGTTAATTATGCATACCTTTGATATGTTATATTTGTACAATTTTAGATAATAATTTATGATTGTATAGTTTTTTGCTTTTTGATACCATAAATTTTTCTAAGAACAACACCTAACACCTTTGGATTATCAATAACAATAACTTTCATACCACTACCTCCTACATAATGTACATGACAAAAGGATGATTATTAATGCACAACAGTCAGTTATTAACCAGTAAGGAAAAATTGATGCTATCAGCAGTCCCAATGCAAAAGCAAAATAAATTTTCCTTTGTGTTCTCCAACATCTCATTTAATCACCCCTTAATAGATTATACAACTATTAGATTTTGGTGAATATTATTTTAAATAATCCATAAACCAAATATCATTTGTGGAAAAATGTTTCTTGTCTAAATAACTTAAAATTCCACTATCTGTAGTAAAATCAAAAGCTAATTTATAACTATATAAACATTGCTTTGAAAGGGAATACTTTTGATTTAATTTTTTGTTGCCATATTTATTGTCACCTAAAATGGGACAACCTATTGAGGACATATGGGCTCTAATCTGATGAGTTCTGCCTGTTAAAAGTTCCACTTCACACAAGGTTAAGTTGTTGTTAGTTTCCAGAACAGAATACTTTGTTAAGATTTTCTTAGCTCCTTGTTTTTCATTCCTTAGAACAGTTACTTTATTAGTCTTTTCGTTCTTAATTAAGTAATCCGAAAGAATTGCATTATCCTTTTTAGGTTTGTTAATAAGTAGGCAAAGATAGAATTTATGAAGCTCCCTATCTTTCATTTTTTGGTTAAGGATACGCAATGACTCTGCATTCTTAGCACCAATAACTATACCACCGGTATTTCTATCAATCCTATTTACAAGTGCCGGTGCAAAGCAATTTTCTTCCTTAGGGTTATACTCACCTTTATCGTAAAGATAATGTTGAAGTCTAAGCAAAAGACAATCAAAATGATAAGACTTGTCCTGATGTACAATTACACCGGGTTTCTTATCCAGTAAGATAATATTTTCATCTTCATAAATTATCTTTAAATTCTTCGGGGCTTTTAAGAATTCATAATTTTCTTCTTGTATATTATCAAAAAATTCATCCTTAATATAGAAAGTGAGAAGGTCATTTTCTTTCAGCATAACTTCAGGAGTTGCTTTTTTACCATTTACTTTCACACACTTTTTTCTAATATACATATAAGCCATTTTCTTTGGCATAGTTTTAAATTTCTTCAAGAGAAATTTATCCAGTCGCTGATTAGCGTCATTTTTCTTTACTACTAATTCTCTCATAATTACTTTTCAATACACATAAATGCACACATTGTACCACGATGACCGTTAGTTGCTCTATGACTCCATAATAAATCTGAGTTACACTTAGTGCATAGGTCTGACAATGTGATATTTTCTTCCTTTACTCCGGCTTTCATTACAATTTGCTTATTTGTTTCTAGCAGGTCAATCATATATTTTCCATCTTCCTTAGGAAAAATGAATTTTGAATTATCTAAGTCATTTAGTGCATAAAAATTATCTGCACAATCTTTATCCACTTCATAACAACACTTTGAAATTGCAGGACCGATACAAACAACAATATCCTTTGGATTACTACCATATAGGTTAGTCATTTTCTTAATTACTTCTTCACCGATTCTACCAACTGTACCACGCCAACCGGCATGGGCAAGGCCAATGGCTTTCTTCTCTTTATCAACAAAAAACAGTGGTGTACAATCTGCATAATGAGTTACTAGGGTAACACCCTTTTCATTTGTAATTAAAGCATCTACAGACTGAATATCCTTTTCTCTCCAAATGCCAATACCACATTCTTTCTTAGTTACAGGTCTGACAAATGTGTGGTGGTCTTGAGAAGAAGTTACCAGACTATCATAGTCAAAGCCTACTGCATCTGAAAATATTTTATAATTTTCAATTACATTTTCAGGCTTATCTCCCCTAGAAAAAGCAAAGTTCATTGAAGTCCATTCATCTGTACTTACACCACCATGCTTAGTTGAAAAAGCATGACGAATAAAATCAATATCTGAAAGTACATTGTATGTTAAAAATGGTACACCTTTATTTTCGTTTAGTGTCATTGTTTTACTGTTAATTTTCATAATTTATCACCAAACATATTTTACAATATAATATTACCACTTGCAAGTATCATTAAATAAGTTTATAATAGTTATATAATATTGTAAAATAACTGAGGAATTATTATGAAATTATTTGGAAATAACATTGAAATTAAATGTGAATACTGTGCCAACAGTGCTGATGCACCAAGTGGTTACATTTGTACACTTAGAAAAAGTATTAAAAACGGTAAATGCAGAAAGTTTAAATATAACCCTACCCTTAGAGTACCAAAAAGTACTGAGGCTTTACCTGAATTTAAAAAGGAAGATTTTAAAATCTAATAAAATCTAATTATTAAAACTAAAACTAAAATAAAAAAATAAATGCTAAAGACTGTATCAAAAGTAGGTAAAGTCTTTAGCATTTTTTATTTTACACAAAAATAGTGGGGTTACATAACCCCACTATCTCTATAAGTCAATTAAATTTTGTGATTACAAATTTGCATAATCTAAGTTTTGTTATATTTCATTTTGAGATTTTTTATTTAAGATTTTTTATAAGAAGACCTAAATGTTATTTGTAATACATCAAAATCAATCTGACATAGCAATTATTAATTAACTGTAAATGATAAACCAACTGGGAAAGAGGAAACCATTTTAATGGAATATTTTTGAATCAATGTTGAGTCTTTTACATTGATTTCACCATCACCGTTAACATCAGCAGACTTTGTTTGAATATCATTAAATGACACCTTATCGACAACTAACTTTGCAATTAATACTGCATCTTTAACATTAATTGTTTTGTCAATATTAACATCACCATATAGATATGTTACTGATGGTTTAGTTGTAGTTGGCTTAGTAGGCTTAACAGGTTTGTACTCTGTCCAACTATGATTAGCTGAAAATAGCATTGATGCACCATTTAGAGAAAGTCCTGGTTCCATATCTGCCGGATAACGGTTGACTGTAGCATTTTCATCTTCTGTAAAAATGACCTTACCGTTTTTAAATCCCTCCGGAACAACAAGGCTATAGTAACCTGTACTACTATCCTTAGTCATCTCTGTACCCGGCCACGCTGCACTGCTTGCTGAGTCATTATCGCCACCGTAAATATAAGCATATACTGATGACCAATTGTAAGATGAATTATCAAAATAAATTGTCTGTACTGCACTTGCATCAATTTTTGTAAAAGTATAACTGTCAGTAGTAGTTTCGTTACCATCAGTAGCAGTTAAATCAATGGTATACTGTGTACCAAAATCATCACCGGCTCCAATTGAAATAGTCTTTGTGCCTGTATATGTTTCTATTGTGCCACCATTTATTTGGTATGTACCTGATGTTGCATTATTTAAACCTAAGTCAAGTGAAAGACTATCTGTCTTAAAAGTACCACCTGCTTGTGAAATTGTGTTTCGTGGTACAACCTTTGCATTATAAATAACTGCAATACCGGATGAACCAATCTCACCCTTGATTTCATTTGAAGTTACTGTAAACGTATTACCTGAAACTTGATCGGTATATGTACCCGGCTTAGTTAAATTACCTGCATTTTCAACAGTAACACTACCACTACCACTACCCTTTACAATTACTGCACCTTGTTCTCTTGTAACAACAGAACAATTATTTGACTTTGCATAACTGTCTTTCTGACCAATCATAGCATTATGGAAACGGTTTACTTCTGCAACTTCTTTACTTGTAAAGTGTGTTGAACCCTTTACACCTGCCTTAATATCAGTCTTATTTTTTGATGATGGTCTTGAGAAATACAGAGCTGTAATCTGATTTCTACTAGCAGCAACAGCATAAGCCCTATCGATAACATTTTGGCTCATATCATTAGAGTAACCATAATCATGATTGTTAGACCATGTATCATGGCTTTCGCCCCAATAGAGAATTTTATCGGCAGAAATACCTCTTGCTACCCAATTACCACTGGATTCCGGTGCTTTACCACTATTGAAAGAATCACGAAGTTCCTTACCGTAATTACTGTCAGTAACTGTCATATAATCTGTATATTCTTTCATTAAGCCTTCATTGCCGGTACTTCTGTCATCAGGACCAGTAAGAATTTCGCCATAGTGATATAAGCCTTGCTTTGTAACTGTTGGCCAAAAGTCACACTCTTCACTTGGAAGAGCAATATGCTTTGCCGCATCCCAACGGCAACCATCTACTCCAAGACTTTTTAGTTCATCAATATATTTAGCTACAACCTGCTGTACGTAACTATCTTCTGAATTAATGTCAGGCATACCGATTTCACCGTGAGTAACCTGCCATCTGTTTTTCCAGTCAATGCCACCACCAAATGTATGCCAATATTTGCTGTCTTTAAGGTCATTCTGAATATTATTATGGTCACCTGCTAAGTGGTTAGCAACAACATCCACGATAACCTTAATGCCGTATTTATGGGCCTCATCACAAAGTGACTTAAGATCTTCTTTAGTACCTAGATCATTAGTTTGTACTGAAAAACCCAATGGTTGGTACAGCCAATACCAAATACCTGTAGAAATGCCCTTTTGAGCCGGTGAAGTCTGAATTGCAGAAAAACCTGCTTCAGCAATATTCTTCAATTCAGCTTTAATGTCATTATACTTCCAGTCAAAGCAATGAAGAATTGTACCTTCTTGGATATTACTTGCTAATCCGTAACGGTCTGCACTTGTAGTTTCTGCTGATACACCTGCTTTTTCAGTTTTTGTAGAAATAGCAGATACCACAGGAATTGAAGTAGCTGTTAATACCATACAAACTGAAAGAATAAAACTAACAAGTTTCTTTTTGATTGTTTTGTTTTTTATCATAAAACTTTCCTCCCTTTGATGTCTTTTTATATTAATTATAACAAACATCTATACTATATATTTCTTTAAAACAAGTAAATTATAAACAAACTGTAAAAATACTAAGAATTAAATTTGCAATTTTAAAATATAACAAAAAAATTTTATTTCATAAAAAAAGTTATGCCAAATATATGACATAACTTTTAAATAACCTTTAAATAACTTTTAAATTATAAGAACACACTTAGGATTGATAATCGTTTCTTTGCTAACTGAATTGTGCGAGTTACTGTTGAAGGACAAACACCTAATTCCTTGGCAATTTGTTTCATAGGCTTTTTCTCAAAGTAGTGCATAATAACACATTTTCTTTGCTTTTCAGTTAGAATATTATCAATACCAACTTTCAGCATTTTCTTTATATTATTTCTATCCTCTGTGTTTGAATAACCGGTTTGGTTATATAGATTATAAGCCAAAAGGTTCTCAAAATCTTCTGTCATATGTACTTGATTACGCAACAGTCTCACCTACTAATTCATCTAAATCTTTAGCTTTTGATTTTAAAAGTCTAGCAGTTAGTCTACATTCATAATACATTGACTTTAGAATTTGTATTCTTCTGTTTATACTTTTTACCTCATCAAAGTTCTTAGCTTTGTTAAGGTTATCCCTTTCCCTATCAATAATAGATTTTAGGTTTAGGGATTCTTTCTCATAATTTTCTGACCATTCTCTATAATTCATACAATCACATCCAAATAATTTAAATTTTTATTTGCTAAATAGATTGGGGCTATTTGTTATTTAGCAATTATAATTGTAGCGATTGTTCACCATAATTGCAATAAAAATTAGAACATTTGTTCTAATTTTCTTTGGTAAGTCCAAAATATAGGTCAGTAAATCGGCTATTATTCTTCTATAGAATTATTAGCAGTAAAAAACAACTCCCACTTTATTAAGTGAGAGTTAAATGTAATCTTAAATTTTAATTAAAGAACACACTTTAGGAAGTCAATTGTTCTTTCAGCTTGTGGATTTTCAAAAATATCCTCAGGTTTACCTTCTTCAACAATTACACCGTCACTCATAAAGATAACTCTATCGGCAACTTCTCTAGCAAAGCCCATTTCGTGAGTAACAACAACCATTGTCATACCGTCCTTTGCAAGGCTCTTCATAACATCAAGAACTTCACCAACCATTTCTGGGTCTAGCGCTGAAGTTGGTTCGTCAAATAATAGAACCTCAGGTTCCATACATAATGCTCTAACAATAGCAACTCTCTGCTTTTGACCACCGGAAAGCTGACTAGGATAAGCATTTGCTCTATCGGCAAGTCCAACTCTTTCAAGTAATTCCATAGCTTTATTAGTTGCTTCTTCCTTAGACTTCTTTAGAAGTTTCATAGGTGCAATAGTCATATTCTTAAGAACATTCATATTGTCAAAAAGGTTAAAGTGCTGGAACACCATTCCCATCTTCTGTCTATGAAGATTAATATTATTCTTTGGGTCGGTAATATCAACATCATCAAGAAGGATTTTGCCTGATGTTGGGATTTCAAGTAGGTTAAGTGAACGAAGTAAAGTTGACTTACCACTACCGGATGGTCCGATAATAACAACAACTTCGCCTCGGTTAATGTGGCAGTTTACACCGTCAAGTGCCTTAACCTTGCCACCGTTATAATGTTTCTTTAGGTTTTCAACCTTAATTAAAGCCTTATCTTTCATTCTTTCTTAACCTCTTTTCCAATTTACCAACAAAGTAAGATAGAATCATAACCATTACAAGGTAAATTGCTGCAACAGTTAGTAGTGGAATATAGTAAGAATATGTTACACCTGCAATAACATTACCTGCCTTTGTAATATCAATAACACCAACATAACCTACAACTGATGTTTCCTTTAACAGTGCAATAAATTCGTTACAAAGTGTTGGCAATACAGATTTAAACATCTGTGGCACAACAATATATCTCATAGTTTGGAAGTAGTTAAAACCTAAGCTACGACCGGCCTCAAACTGACCATTATCTATTGACATAATACCGGCTCTGAAAATTTCTGCAACATAAGCACCGGAGTTGATACCAAAAGCAAGCATACCAACAGGCACACCGTCTTTTGCTGAAACAAAAACAATGAAGTAAGCAATCATTAACTGAACTACTACAGGTGTACCACGAATAATTGTTAAATAAACTCTACAAATAGCATTCAAAACTGCAAGTATGTAGTAACCAATGCCACCACGCATTTTTAATGATTCTTTATTTTTATCAAAAGAGGAACGAATTGACGCAATAACTACGCCAATAACAATACCAATTACTAAAGCACCGGCTGTAATCAGTAAAGTGTTTTTTAGACCAGTTATCATTTGTTGATACCTATCTCCCTCAACAAATACAAACTTAAACTGGTCAATTAAGTTTTGAAACCAATTCACCTATTTCACCAAACCTTATTATAAAATAAACAAATAGGGGCAGTTAAACAACTGCCCCCTTAATTACAAAGTAATTAGTCAGCTTTGATATATTTATCAACAATCTTCTGAACTGTACCGTCTTTCTTAAGTTCATTTAGAGCTTCATTAACTTTCTTCTGAAGTTCTGTATTATCCTTAGAGAAACAAATTGCATAATCTTCTACTGCATAATCAGTATCAAGAATCTTTAATGCACTACCGTTAGCCTTTACATAAGCTTTAGCTGGTTCGTTATCAATAATAACACAATCAACCTTACCTACCTTTAGTGCATTAACTGCTGCGTTACCACTGTCAAACTTCTTAACATGGTCTGCACCGTAAGCATCAGTAGCATAAAGGTCACCTGTTGTTGATGTCTGTACACCAATATTCTTGCCCTTGATGTCATCAAGAGATTTAATCTTAGAATCCTTAGTTACGATAACCTTCTGGATACCTGTAGCATAAGAATCAGAGAAGTTAACACTGTTCTTTCTTTCAGGTGTTACAGTCATACCTGCCATACCCATATCGTATTTGCCACTCTGTACACCGGGTACAATTGAGTCAAATTCAATATCAGCAATTTCAAGTTCAAGATTAAGTTTCTTTGCGATTTCACCTGCAATTTCAGCATCAATACCAATAACTTTCTTGCCTTCATAATATTCATATGGAGGGAAAGTAGCATTAGTAGCCATTGTTAGCTTACCTTCTGTTACAGTTTCAAGTCCGTCTTTTTTGTCATTGCTTGAGCTTCCACAACCTGCAAGTGCTACAACCAGCATTAGGCATGAAAGTACAAGAGCCAATACTTTTTTCATTGTTTTATCCTCCTATAATTAAACATAGTTTAAATGTACTATGTTAATTGTTGTTTGTCAAGAAAAACAAAAAAATATTAATTATTTCATAATAATTTTTAGTATACTATACCTTTTCTTGTTTTTATTTATTATTGTTGTCATTTTCTTTAGCTTCAGGTGGTCGAGGAATTGTCAGCTTTTTGTTTACTGTTACACCCTCATAACGCAACTTACAAATTACTCTGGCAATAAATTCTTTGTTACATTTTTCGCAAACAAACTTTGCTCTAAATGAACGATTCTTCACTACCCAATCAGAAACCTGCTTTACTGCTGTATGACACTCAGGGCAAGTAAAAGTCCAAAGTGACTTATCAATTAATGGATTTTCTATATCGGTAATAAATGTTGTTCTGAAAGTCATTTTCTTATAAAACTCTAGGTCACAATTACTGATATACTTTTTTATTTTTTCTTCATTATAACATTTTCTGAAACATAAAAGACTAAGTTCTGCATCAGTTAATGCTCTATGAAGGACTAAATCATTTCTATCTATATTTAATAAGTCAGCACAAGTGGATAATCCAAGTTGCTTACCCTTATCGTGAACACCTAAAGCAAATTCACAATAAATCTGCAAATCACAATACTTAGTTAAATATGGAGGTCTATCGTCACCAAAATAGTAACCATAGTTCTCCATTAATGCGTGAATGTCGCTATTGCCCCAAGTTAAGAGAACAGAATCTCCAAGAAATTCACCGAACTTCTCAGAAACATCAGCAAAAGTATTGTGGGCATCTTTCAATTCTTCATTTGTAATATTGGTAAGTGCTTTAATTCTTGAATTAAGTTTCTTGCCAATTGTAGGAGTAACCAGCATTGAAAAGGTGTCAATAATATTTAGTTTGCTGTCTGTTTTTACTGCACCAAATTCTATAATTTCGTTATAGAACTTTTTATCTCTCTTACTATAAGAGCCGTTCCATTCTAAATCAAGTATTACAAAATTCATTACTTCTTACGGTTTTGATTCTTCATTCTCTGTTCACGAGATAGAATCATCTTTCTCATACGGATATTTTCAGGTGTAACTTCTACAAGTTCATCATCACCGATAAATTCTAGGCACTGTTCAAGTGACATAATTGATGGTGGTGTTAGCTTTAGAGCATCATCAGAACCTGATGCACGAGTATTTGTCATATGCTTTTTCTTACATACATTAACTGTTAGGTCCTCAGCCTTTGGAGATGCACCAACAATCATACCTTCATATACAGGAACACCCGGACCAACAAATAATCTACCTCTTTCTTGAGCAGCATTTAGACCATAGGCAACTGTATCACCTGTTTCCCAAGCAATAAGTGAACCCTGATGACGAGTGATAATTTCACCCTTCCATGGTTCGTAAGCATCAAATACATGGTTCATAATACCGTTACCGTTTGTATCTGTTAGGAATTCAGGTCTGTAACCCATTAAACCTCTTGATGGAATTCTAAATTCAATATGAGTTGTACCACTACCGTTAGTATCCATATTAACAAGTTCAGCTTTTCTTGTACCTAGCTTTTCCATTACAGCACCAACATATTCGTCAGGTACTTCAATCATTAGAATTTCGACAGGTTCGTTACGAACACCATCAATTTCCTTAGTGATAACCTGTGGACGAGATACCTGGAATTCATAACCCTGTCTTCTCATTGTTTCAATAAGGATAGATAGGTGAAGTTCACCTCTACCTGAAACCTTAAATGTATCTGCTGAGTCAGTTTCTTCAACTCTTAAAGCAACATTAGTTTCGATTTCCTTAAACAGTCTATCTCTAAGATTTCTAGATGTAACAAACTTACCTTCTCTACCTGCAAATGGTGAGTTGTTTACAATAAAGTTCATTGTAACTGTTGGTTCATCAATCTTAACAAATGGTAGTGGTTCTACACAATCATAAGAACAAAGTGTTTCACCGATGTTGATTGAGTTAATACCACTAACACAAATAAGGTCACCGTAAGTAGCAGAATCTGTTTCTACTCTCTTTAGACCTTCATACTGATAAAGCTTCTGAATTCTAACATTCTGTCTTGTACCGTCAATACCACAAAGTACAGCACCCTGACCGTTCTTTACAGTACCTCTTTCAACTCTACCAACACCAATACGACCTACATAGTCATCATAGTCAATGTTAGAAATAAGAATCTGTAAACCACCATCAGGATCACCCTCAGGAGCAGGAATTTCTTCAACAATTTCTTTAAATAGTGGTTGCATATCTGTACCCTTATTGTGTGGGTCAAGAGAAGCATAACCACCCTTTGCTGATGCATAAACTACAGGGAATTCAATCTGGTCTTCATCAGCACCAAGTTCGATAAATAGGTCAAGAACTTCGTCAACAACTTCTTCAGGACGACTTCCTTCTCTATCAATTTTATTTACAACAACTAAAGGCTTTTTCTTTAGACCAAGAGCCTTTTTCAAAACAAATCTTGTCTGAGGCATACAACCTTCAAATGCGTCAACTACCAATAAAACACCATCAACCATTTGTAGGATACGCTCAACTTCACCACCAAAGTCTGCGTGACCCGGTGTGTCAACAATATTGATTTTTGTATCGCCATACATAACAGATGTTGTCTTAGAAAGAATTGTAATACCTCTTTCTCTTTCGATGTCGTTACTATCCATAACTCTTTCGTCAACTACTTCGTTAGCACGGAATGTACCACTCTGCTTTAGAAGTTCATCAACAAGTGTTGTTTTACCATGGTCAACATGGGCAATAATAGCGATATTTCTTAGATTTTCTCTTGTAGCCATAATATCATTTCCTTACATTTAATTATCTTATATATTACATTTACCACAGTCGTTTATTATATCACAACCTAATTATAATTACAAACAAAAACGCAATTACTGTTATTTTGTAAAAAAAAGAAATAAATACACCCCTATATTTAGTAGAAATATTTAAATATTGTTATAAATTTAACATTGATAAAATTACGATTTTATTGTATAATTGTATTATATTTTATTCTTGGTATTAGAATTTTCTTACATTAAGGAGATTACGAGAAAATTTAACTAAAAGGAGATTAAAAACATGGGTTACACACTCGCAGAAAAAATCATTAAAGAACACATTGTTGATGGTGAAATGGTTAAAGGCACAGACATTGGCCTAAGAATTGACCAAACACTAACTCAAGATGCTACAGGTACAATGGCATACCTAGAATTTGAGGCAATGGGTGTTCCAAGAGTTAAAACAGAAAAGTCTGTTGCATATATTGACCATAATACTCTACAGACAGGTTTTGAAAATGCTGATGACCACAGATTTATTCAGTCTGTTTGTAAGAAACATGGTATCTACTTTAGCAAACCGGGTAACGGTATTTGTCACCAAGTACACCTAGAAAGATTCGGTAAGCCTGGTAAAACTCTTATCGGCTCTGACTCACACACACCGACAGGTGGCGGTATCGGTATGCTGGCTATGGGTGCCGGTGGACTTGATGTCGCAGTTGCTATGGGTGGTGGTGCTTACTACATCACAATGCCTAAGATGGTAAGAGTAAACCTAACAGGTAAACTTCAGCCTTGGGTTGCCGCTAAGGATATTATTCTTGAAGTACTAAGAATTATGTCTGTTAAGGGTGGCGTTGGCAAGATTGTTGAATACGGTGGTGAAGGTGTTAAGACACTTTCTGTTCCTGAAAGAGCAACAATTACAAATATGGGTGCTGAACTTGGTGCTACTACTTCTATCTTCCCTTCTGATGAACTAACTCGTCAGTTCCTAAAGGCTCAAGGCAGAGAAGAAGATTGGGTAGAACTAACTCCTGATGAAGATGCAGTTTATGATGAAGTTATTGATATTGATTTATCAACACTAAAGCCAATGGCTGCTTGTCCTCATTCTCCTGATAACATTAAGACTATTGAAAGTCTTGCAGGTCAAAAGGTTGACCAGGTTTGTATCGGTTCTTGTACAAACTCATCATACAGAGATTTAATGACAGTTGCTCACATTCTAAAGGGCAAAACTGTTGCAGAAAATGTTTCACTTGCTATTGCTCCGGGTTCAAAGCAAGTATTTAATATGTTAGCACTTAACGGTGCTTTAGGTGACTTAATTGCTGCCGGTGCAAGAATTCTTGAATCTGCTTGTGGTCCATGTATCGGTATGGGTCAGTCACCTAACTCAAAGGGTATTTCATTAAGAACATTTAACAGAAACTTCCTAGGTCGTTCCGGTACTAAGGATGGTCAGATTTATCTTGTATCCCCTGAAACTGCTGCTGTATCAGCACTTACAGGTGTATTCACTGACCCTACAACACTTGGTGAAGGTTACACTGTTGAAATGCCTGAAAAGTTCCTTATCAATGACAATATGGTTATTGATCCGGCTCCTGTTGAGGAAATGGACAACATTGAAGTATTAAGAGGACCAAACATTAAGCCTTTCCCTGAAACAACTCCACTTGAAGAAACAATCAATGCTACTTGTGCATTAAAGGTTGAGGACAACATTACAACTGACCATATTATGCCTGCCGGTGCAAAGATTCTTCCTCTTCGTTCAAATATTCCTGCTATCAGTCAGCATTGCTTTACTGTATGTGACCCTGAGTTCCCTAAGAGAGCAAAGGAACTAGGTTCATCAATTATTGTTGGTGGTGCTAACTACGGTCAAGGTTCTTCAAGAGAACATGCAGCTCTTGCACCTCTATACCTAGGTGTTAAGGCAGTACTTGTTAAGTCATTTGCAAGAATTCACAGAGCTAACCTAATCAATGCAGGTATTCTACCACTAGAATTCTGTAATGAAGCTGACTATGACAAGATTAACCTAAATGATGAAATCACACTACCTGATATTAAGGATATTATCGCTAATGGTGGAGATGTTAAGGTTGTTAACAAAACTACCGGTGAAGAAATTATGGCTAAGTGTGAACTAACAGATAGAACAAAGGCAATTATCATTGCCGGTGGTCTACTAAACTACACAAAAGAAAACGGCTAATTGTACATATTGAAAACCTATTTTCTAAGGAAGATAGGTTTTCATTAAACTATAAATACATAAGAAGGAGAATTACTATGGCTAAAATTCCTATGACCACTCCATTAGTTGAGATGGATGGCGACGAAATGACAAGAATCATTTGGAAAATGATTAAGGATATTCTTATCACTCCATATGTTGACCTAAAGACAGAATACTATGACCTAGGTCTTGAAAACAGAAATGCTACTAACGACCAGGTAACTGTTGACTCAGCAGAAGCAACTAAGAAATACGGTGTTGCAGTTAAGTGTGCTACAATCACTCCTAATGCTGCAAGAATGACAGAATATGACCTAAAAGAAATGTGGAAGTCACCTAACGGTACAATCAGAGCAATTCTTGACGGTACAGTATTCCGTTCACCTATTATTGTTAAGGGTATTACACCATATATTCCAACATGGAAAAAACCAATCACTATTGCAAGACATGCTTACGGTGATGTTTATAAGAATACTGAAATGGTTGTTAAGGGTGGTTCAAAGGCAGAACTTCTTGTTACTAAGCCTGACGGCACAACTGAAACTTCACTAATTCACGACTTTAAGGGTGACGGTGTTATTCAGGGTATGCACAACCTAGACAGCTCAATTTCTTCTTTCGCAAGAGCATGTTTCAACTATGCACTTGACCTAAAGCAGGACATTTGGTTTGCTACTAAGGATACAATCAGCAAAAAGTATGACCACACATTTAAGGATATTTTCCAAGAAATCTTTGACAATGAATACAAAGAAAAGTTTGAAGAAGCAGGTATTGAATACTTCTACACACTAATTGATGATGCTGTTGCAAGAGTTATCCGTTCAGAAGGTGGCTACATTTGGGCTTGTAAGAACTACGATGGTGATGTTATGAGTGATATGATTGCTACTGCATTCGGTTCACTGGCTATGATGACATCTGTACTAGTTTCTCCTGAAGGTATTTATGAATATGAAGCAGCTCACGGTACTGTTCAGCGTCACTACTACAAGCACTTAAAGGGTGAAGAAACATCAACAAACAGTGTTGCTACACTATTTGCTTGGACCGGTGCATTACGCAAGAGAGGCGAACTAGACTCTATTCCGGAACTATGTGACTTTGCTGATAAGCTTGAAAAAGCTACAATCACAACTATTGAAGACGGTGTAATGACAGGTGACCTTTACCTACTATCTACTCTTGAAAACAAGAAGAAAGTAAACACAGAGGAATTCCTTGTTGCTGTTAACGAAAGACTAAAGGCAATTCTTTAATTGAAAGGTGGCATTAGTAGTGCCAAAAAGTAATAAGATTTCTATGTCTGTTATCAGAAGACTTCCTAGATATTACAGATTTATCTCGGAACTTGCTGATAATGGAGAACAGAGAATAAGCTCAGGTAAACTTGCTGAACTGATGAATGTTACTGCAAGTCAGATTAGACAGGACTTTAACTGCTTTGGTGGTTTTGGTCAGCAAGGCTATGGATACAGTATCTCATATCTAAAAAGTGAAATGGAAAACATCCTTGGACTTAACAAGGTAAACAATGCTATTATTCTTGGTGCAGGTAACCTTGGTAAAGCAGTTGCACTTCACATTAACTTTGCTGAAAGAGGCTTTAATATTAAGGGTATCTTTGAGACTAACCCTAATATTATCGGTACAAGGATTAATGATATTGAGGTTATGCCTGAGTCACAAGTTGATGAATTTATCAAGAACAATGATATTTCAATAGCTATGCTATGTATTCCAAGACAAAGTGTTGCAACTATTATTGACAGACTTTATAACTGTGGAATTAAGGCATATTGGAATTTCTCTCACTTTGATATTGCCAGAAAATACAGTGATACTGTTGTTGAGAATGTTCATATGACAGATAGCTTAATGACTCTCTCATATAGAATGAACGAAAAATTAAAATCAGAAGAAAAAACTGAAGAATAATTATTAGGGCAGAAATTTTACTTTCTGCCCTATTTTTCTGCAACATAAAGCCTCCTACAGTATAACTATAGGAGGCTATGTTTATTTAGCTATGAATTTTACATTTTTTGGAGCTTTTCCATTACTTTTAATTAGCTTTTTGTATTTCTTTAGTTTACTCTTTGGCACAGTAAACTTTGCTTTTGAATAAATTTTAGAAAATGCTGATTTCCCTACTTTACTCAACTTTGTTGATTTTATGTTTACTGACTTTAACTTTCTGTTGTTATTAAATGCACTATCCCCTATTGATTTTAGATTTTTGCCTAGAGTAATACTCTCTAGGCTTGTACAATCTTTAAAATCATACTTTCCAACATTAGCCAAAGAAGATGATGTTATTTTCTTTAGCTTAACACACTTTTCAAATGTTCCACGATAATAATACTTTCTCTTTACCTTTTTAGGAAAATCTTCTGTTCCTTCATTTAGAAGTTTAAATTGTGTCCATTTTGTTGTTTGCAGATTACGCAACTTTGGCATATTAACTGATGTTAAATTAATACAATTAAAGAATGCAGATGAACCTAGAGTAGTTACCTTTGGTAAAGAAATTTTCTTTAAACTTTTACAACTATAAAAAGTCCTTGCTCCTACAGTTTTTACATTAGGAGCTGAAATGCTCTTTAACCTTGTACAACCTTCAAATGTACCATGATATTTATATCCTAAAAAGTGTGATTCAAATTCACCGTAATAGTGACCGGCGCTATTTTTTGTAATATCGGTAACATCATGCTCTGCCCATTTCAGCATATACAATCCATCAACTTTTGGCAATGTGATAGTTTCCAAACTTTCACATTTTGCAAATGCTCCTGCACCAAGATAAGTTACATTATTAAGTTTGTTATTTGCATTTATTTTCTTCAATTTTTTACATTGATAAAATGTATCTGCACCTATAACTTTTGCCTTTGGAATATTGACACTTTCAAGTGAATAACAGTTGCTAAATGTACCCTCAATAAAAGACTTCTTTCCATTTAGAGTACCTTCATCTACAACCCTACCACTATTTAATGTGGTAACATTAGGTAATGAAATATTTTTCAAGCTTTTACAATTATGAAATACTGATATACCCAAACTTGTAACATTATTTAGTATATTATTCTTATTTATTGTCTTTAACTTTTGACAGTCAAAAAATGTTCTGTCACCAAATTTTTTTACTTTAGGTATGTAAACACTTTCTAAGTTTTGACAATGCATAAACGCACCTACATAAACCCAAGGACTATAGTAATCACCGATAAGACAAACATCTGTCCCATCCTCAAAACCATTATAATGGGAAAATAATTTAACCTCATTATCATCTAACTTTTGCAAATTTGGAAAAGAAATATTCTTAAGATTTTTACAATCCATAAATGCACCACCGTCAATTTGTGTTACATTTTTACCGCCTTGAATACTTTTTAATTTTATCAAATCAAAGAAAGCACATTTTCCAATATGTTTCATTGAATTTGGAAGAATCAATGTTTCAACATTTTGAAAACCAATAAAGGCAAAATCGTCTATACCGGTAATGCCCTCAGAAATAACAATTGTTTTTGTATTATCTAATGCGATTTCATCCCAATAAAATGGATTTCCATTATTATAATCACTAAAAGATACTCCACTATCAAAAAAACCTTTACCGGTAATTGATAGGGTATTAGTAGATTTATTATAAAATGCTTTGAAAATCTTACTGTAAACATTAATCTCTATTTCATCCGTATCAGCTAATGCATTGAATGGAACAACAGTAACCAATAACATAAATACTAAAAATAAGCTATTTATTTTTTTCATAAAATCACCTTCTAAGTAGCAAAAACTATTTTATAAATACACTATC
>OIZI01000331.1_pt1 | contig 25172 bp, 23 predicted proteins | sample 1588441 | NCBI WGS metagenome assembly OIZI01 (sample SAMN03283284) | human gut metagenome | biome: human-associated habitat; material: feces | host: Homo sapiens | place: Peru | collected 2012 | reverse complement strand
GCCATCCCGGCCATGCGTCTTTTGGGCGCGCGCGTCATCCTGCCGAAGTCCTTGCAGCACCTCATCCGTCCGAAGAAGACACTCCGCCTCAAAAAGAAAGAAGAGGGAGCATCGCATGCACCGTCCCTCCTCTCTTTGGAAGACATGCTCGACTTCGACTGGCAGATCGCCCTTGGAGACGAGCGGATTTCCCCGGAAGATTTCGAAAAACTATCCGTCAAAGCAGGCTCCCTCATCGCGTTCAAGGGACAATACCTCTACGTGACCGAAGCAGATCTGAAAAAGCTCGAAAAAATGTGGCAGCGTCCCGCCTCCCTCAAAGGGGAAGAGCTCCTCCGCATCGCCCTCGAAGGTAGCTATGAAGGCGCGGAGATCACCATAACGAGCGAGGTGAAGCGACTGCTCTCCTCCATAAAAGAGGGCGAGCCCGTCGCGTTGCCGGAAAATGTATGTGCGACACTTCGCCCCTACCAGGAGCGCGGCTATGCGTGGCTTTACAACAACAGCCGCCTCGGCTTCGGCAGCATCCTAGCCGATGATATGGGCCTTGGGAAGACCCTTCAGGTCATCACCTTCCTTGAAAAGCTCCGCGAAGAAGGACGCCTTGCCAAGAAGAAAGCACTCATCGTCGTGCCGACGAGCCTTCTCTCCAACTGGCAGGAAGAGATCGCCCGCTTCGCACCTCGCCTCACCGTTTTCCTCTACTACGGCGCCAAGCGCAGCCTCGCTGATTTCCATGGGGACATCCTTCTTACCACCTATGGACTCCTTCGAAGCGACCAGGAGCTTCTCAAAAAGAAGAAATGGGAAGTCTTCATCATCGACGAAGCGCAGAACATCAAGAACCCCGACACCGCCCAGAGCCGGGCCGTCCGCAGCATGAAAGCCCCCATCCGCATCGCCATCTCCGGTACCCCCGTCGAGAACAGCCTCAAAGAATTCTGGTCCATCATGGAATTTACAAACAAAGGCTACCTCGGCAGTGCGAAGACCTTCCAGACCCGCTATGCGAATCCCATCCAGTACGAGCAGGACAGAAAAGCAGCCGAACGCTTCAAAAGCATCACCGCGCCCATGCTCCTGCGCCGCCTCAAGACAGACAAGACCATCATCAGCGACCTTCCGGATAAGCTTGAGCAGGACGAGTACATCCTCCTCACCCCCGCGCAGGCCGCCTTGTATCACCAGACCGTAGAAGAAAGCCTCCGCGTCATCAGCGAGCAGAAGGACGGAGACAAAGCCTCCCTCTTCAAGCGCCAGGGCCTCGTCCTGCAGATGATCCTCGCGCTGAAGGAGATCTGCAACCATCCCGCCCTCTTCACCAAAGAGGACAACTGGGACCCCGCCCTCTCCGGTAAAGCCGATCGACTCCTCGACCTCGCAGAAAGCATCCAGGCCAGCCGTGAAAAGGCCCTGATCTTCACCCAGTTCAAGAGCATGGGCGACAAGCTGGCAGATCTCCTCGAGAGCAGGCTGGGAGAATGTCCGATGTTCCTCCACGGCGGCTGCTCCCTCCGGGAGAGAAAAGATATGGTGGACCGCTTCCAGACAGACCCGAAGGCGAGATTCTTCATCCTCTCCCTGAAAGCCGCCGGCACCGGCCTCAACCTCACCGCCGCCTCCCATGTCATCCACTACGACCTTTGGTGGAATCCCGCCGTAGAGTCTCAGGCGACAGACCGCGCCTACCGCATCGGTCAGAAGAACAATGTCCTCGTCCACCGCTTCATCACTAAGAACACCTTCGAAGAAAAGATCAATGAGATCATCCAAAAGAAAAGATCCCTCGCCGACATGACCGTCTCCGTCGGCGAAAGCTGGATAGGAAATATGACGGATGATGAGCTTTCCAAGATATTCCAGTGAGAGGCTAAGAGACTGGGAGACTAGTATAGCGATTTGTAAACTTCTGGACTTAGTGAGAAGTGGCGGAATGTCTTGGCTTCCCATCGGGGGAGCTGCCCGGAGGGCTGAGGGGGCAGCACTACGGTATATTGGGCATTGTTCGATGGCCGTTGGTATGCCCCATTCCGCTGCGCTCGAAATGGCGTCTCACTGGATTTTAGCGTCGCTACGCTCCTAAAAATCCAGTTCGCTTGCACATATTGCTTTCGGCACTTCCCCCGAAGAGGGAAGCAAGTCGCTACGATGCTAATTCTGACTACATTTGTATTTCGATTGAAAGTCCTCTTGATCGAAATACGCAATGCTAGGAGACCAAGAGACTGAAAGACGTTAGACATCAGAGATCAGACGTCAGAAGTCTAAGGTCTGAATTCTAACGTCTCCAACTCTTCAAGTCCCACATACATAAAAAGAGCATGCCGACTAAATGCAGCATGCTCTTTTTATGTATCATCATAATGATACCGGCAGGCAATGATGATGATCTGATCCATTTCCAAAGCATAGATTAACCGGTCCTTTTGATTGATCCGGCGGCTCCAGAAACCAGATAAATCCCCTGTCAGCGGTTCGGGCTTTCCGATGCCCTCATTACCATTTCTCTCGATATCTTTCAAAAGCGTATTGATTTTACGCAGTGTCTTCCGGTCCTCCGTCTGCCAGTACAGGTAGTCTTCCCAGCCAATATCCGTGAATGCTTTATTCATCTTTGATCAAGTCTCTCTTTTTACACTGTCCCGCCTTGGCTTGTGCGATACTGGTGAGAAGCCTGTCGTAGTTTTTCTTCGAAGCCCGTACATACAGGTTTTCCATCAGATTGTTATACGACTCCTCTGACAGTACGACCACATTCCGGTTGTCCTTGCGTGTGACGATAAGCGTTTCCATATCATCACAGCAAGCATCGAAAGCATATTTCATATGGCTGCGGAGCGTGGAGTAATTCATGGCAATCATGTCAATCCCATCCTTTCTTGTACCATTTTCTGTACTTATTATAGAAAGAAATCAGATTTTTAGCAAGCAGAGGGACTAAGAGAATAAGAGACTAGGAGACTGAGAGACATTAGACATTAGACATCAGACATCAGAGGTCAGAAGTCTGACTTTTCTACGCCTTTCATTGACAAATATCTGCAGACTGGCGATTTTTTTCGCGGTTTATAACGAAATATGATATAATGTGAACGTAAGAATGACAAAGAAAAAAGTAGAAACCGAGTGATTTCTACGGAAGTATCGTAAGCGAAAAAATTTTCGGGGGGGGGTAACAATGCCTCGCCCCCTTTTTAGGCTAGGAGACTAAAAGACTTGAAGACATCAGATAGCAGGGTGATTTTTTTCAGTCTCACAGTCTTCGGATCTAAAGTCTCGAAGTCTAAAGTCTCTAAGCCTAACGTCTCACAGTCTCATAGTCTCATATACAAGAAAGAATACCACCACATGAACAACCCTAAACACCACCATTCCATTTCCTGCGCATCCGGCGCCGCATTTTTCTACCTCATCGGCGACTACATCGCCCTCGTCCTGGCAGGGATACTTTCCCTTGCCATTCGAAACCTCCTGATTACCCACACCACCTATCATATCGACCCCATCTACCAATATTTCTGGGTGCCGCTGGTCTACATGGCCTTTATCCTCTATGAGGGACTCTATGGGAAGCGCATGCTCATCTACCAGATGATGAAAAAATTGTTCCGGGCTTCCCTGGGCGGCACCGTCTTCTCCATCATCCTCATGTTCCTTGCGCAGGTGGCAGGGGACGTATCCCGTTTCTACGTCATCCTCTACACCGTGATCTCCTTTGCCCTGCTCTGCCTCTTCCGTGTCATTTTGGCGAAAGGGATGAAGAAATCGAAAGCCTTCCAGATCCCCATCCTCATCGTCGGAGCAGGAAAGACCGGTGAAGTCATGGCACGCCAGATACAGAATGATACCGGCATGCGCTACCGCATCGTCGGCTTCCTCGAAGATCATGAGCCCTACGACAAGTCCTGCATCATCCTTGGCGGATTTGGTGACATGGAGCGCGTCATTCGTGATACTGGCGTCCAGCATGTCATCATCGCCGCTCCCGGCATCCCGCAGACGCAGCTCTCTTCCCTCATCTATCAGGCACAGACCCTCGTGAGAAATGTAGGCATCGTGCCGAACCTCGTCGCCGTCCCCATGTCGAATGTGACCGCCGAGTCCTTCTTCGATGCGAAGATCATGGTGCTCCAGATCCGGAACAACCTCGCCCGGACATCGAACCAGATCGCCAAGCGTCTCTTCGACCTCGCCGCCACAATCGTAGGCGGCCTTTTGATCTCGCCGATCCTTCTCCTCATCGCAGCATGGGTCTATCACGACTCTCCGGGACCGGTCATCTTCAAGCATCGCCGTGTTGGCAAAGACGGGAAAGAATTCAACTGCTACAAATTCCGCTCCATGTGTACGAATTCACAGGAAGTCTTAGACCACCTCCTCGCGACCGATCCGGCGGCGAAAGAAGAATGGGATAGAAAATTCAAACTGAAGAACGATCCCCGCATCACAAAGAGCGGCGCCTTCCTTAGAAAGACTAGCCTCGATGAGCTGCCTCAGCTCCTGAATGTTCTCAAAGGTGAGATGAGCCTCGTAGGGCCCCGTCCTATCGTACAGGCAGAAGTGCCAAGATATGGGAAATATATCAAAGAGTACTACTCCGTCCTCCCCGGCATCACCGGCATGTGGCAGACCAGCTGCCGCAGCGATATCGACTATCCCGAAAGAGTGCAGATGGACAGCTGGTATGTCCATAACTGGAGCGTGTGGCTGGATCTCGTGCTCCTCTGGCGCACCATTGCGGTCGTCCTCAGCCATAAAGGGGAGTATTGAGGGAGACTTCAGACTTCAGACGTCAGAAGCCCGACACCGGCAGTTTCACAGTCTAAGGTCTCTAACTCTCATTGTCTCAAAATCTTTCCTAAAAGGAGCTTGTATATGAAGCCTTATGATTATCTGATTGTCGGCGCAGGTTTATTTGGCGTCGTTTTTGCGCATGAAGCAGCGAAAGAGGGGAAAAGCGTTCTTGTCATCGAGAAACGGGATCATATCGCAGGCAACGTGTACACGGAAGACATGGAAGGAATCCATGTACACAAGTACGGAGCGCACATCTTTCATACGAATCTGAAGCATGTCTGGGACTATGTGCAGCAGTTTGCCACATTCAACCGTTTTACCAATTCACCGGTAGCCAACTATCATGGCGAGCTCTATTCGCTGCCTTTCAATATGTACACCTTCAATAAAATGTGGGGCGTCGTTACGCCGGAGAAGGCGGCGGCCAAGATCGAGGAAGAGAGACGGGCAGCTGGCATCATAGAGCCGAAGAATCTGGAAGAACAGGCGATTTCCTTGGTCGGGACGGATATCTATGAGAAGCTCATCAAAGGATATACGGAAAAGCAGTGGGGGCGACCCTGCAGCGAGCTTCCTGCTTTTATTATCAAGCGGCTCCCAGTGCGGCTGACTTTTGATAATAATTACTTCAATGCACTCTATCAGGGGATCCCTGTCGGAGGCTATACGAAGATGGTGGGAAATATGCTTCGCGGCGTCGAGGTGAAGCTCGGCATCGACTATCTGGCAGACAAGGAGAAGTGGAATAGCGTGGCGGAGCATGTCATCTATACCGGCCCGATTGATGCCTATTTCCACTACGCCCTTGGACCACTGGAATATCGTAGCGTGCGTTTCGAGACAGAAGTCCTGGATCAACCGAATTTCCAAGGAAATGCAGCGGTGAACTATACAGATCGAGAGACGCCATGGACGAGGATCATCGAGCATAAGTGGTTCGAATTCGGTAAAGACAGCGAAGGAAATGATCTTCCGAAAACAGTCATCAGCCGGGAATACTCTTCGGAATGGAAAGTAGGCGATGAACCATACTATCCGGTCAATGATGAGAAGAATGGCACGCTTTATCAGAAATATAAGCAGCTGGCAAAAAAGGAGACGAAGGTCATTTTCGGCGGACGTCTTGGCGAGTATAAGTATTATGATATGGATGCGGTGATCGATTCAGCATTGCAGTGTGCGGAGAAGAGATTGGGAGACTGAGAAATGCCAGACATTAGACATTAGATGTCAGAAGTCTAGCATTGTTCATCAGCTGAGAGGGAGAAGCGAGTATGCAGCATAGATCGATTGGATAGATGCATTGGAAGGATTCACTATAGCCGCAATGCTCAAAGTCTAATATCTCTAAGCCGGATAGTCTTTCATAAAGAAAGGAGTCTAAAATCAATTGGATCTGAAAATTCTTATTGCTGCTCATAAAAAATACTGGATGCCAGAGGATGATGTATACATGCCGCTTCACGTCGGAGCGGAAGGGAAAGAGCCGCTGGGATATACGCCGGATAATACGGGGGATAACATTTCCGCAAAGAATCCCAACTACTGCGAGCTCACCGGACTTTACTGGGCCTGGCAGAATATGGATTGCGAGTACATCGGACTTTGCCACTATCGCAGATACTTCGGAAAGAGCACGCACACCAAAGACATCGAAAAGAAGAAAAGTGCTATTTTCCATCGAGCAGACTATGAAAAACTGCTAGAGAAATACGACGTCATACTACCCGTGAAGCGAAACTATTATATCGAGACCGTTAGGAGCCAGTATGAACACGCCCATTTCAAAAAAGACTTGGACGAAGTCCAGAAGATCATCGCTGAGAAATATCCCGGCTACGCGGATGCTTTCACCGCGGTCATGAATCGCCGGACGCTGCACATCCTGAACATGTTCGTCATGAAGAAAAGCTACTTCGATGAATACTGCGCCTGGCTCTTTGATATCCTCTTTACGCTGGAGAAACGTATCGATATCTCTTCCTACGATGCCTATGAAAAGCGCATCTTTGGCTTCCTCTCTGAGCGACTTTTCAATGTGTGGCTGGAAAGGCAGAACCTGAAAAAAGTGGAAGTGCCTGTGGTGTTTTTGGAGAATATCGACTGGCCGAAGAAGATCAGAGATTTTTTGAAACGGAAAATCACTGGGAAACGGTCATAATATTCATTTTGGGAAGATTATTACTCGGACTTGGAGAAGTTGCTGCCAGCAATCAGAATGTATGTGCAGGATGTGGGTTATAAAGGGGAGTATACTCTGTAGAAACTTTTGAAATAGGAGTATAGGGGCTGAAGGGGGATAGAAACTGAAAATCTTAGTTTGAGATGACATATGCCAAAAAGTTAAATTCTATTCAGGGGCTACGCTTTATAGGATTTTTGATGATATTTATGAACCATGCTTACTGGCTGACATCAAGGACAAAATCTTTTGATTACGGGGCGAGAGGCGTCGAATTGTTTTTCGTCCTATTGGGGTTCTTGGTGGCGTACCATTATCGCAATGCTGACTTTGCGTACGATTTGATAAGAGCTGGGAGCCGATCCTATTTATTCTGCTGGCATTGCTGCTAATTTATTCAGGCACACTGTTTGGAGCTTTTTTGATATAATTTTTAGAAAATAAGATGATGGTGCATTTGGGAAATATCAGCTTTGAGCTGTATATCGTGCATCAGGTGCTGATTACGCTGTTCGCTTCGCCCGCAAGGAAACTGGCGAGAGGATACGGGAGCATCGCGATGGTCTTGCTTTTAGGGATTGCAGGGGGCTGGGGAGATATTTCATCTGAAACCTGTTCTGAAGATTTTGGAAATGAAATAGAATGATATGTTTGAAGTTCTTCTACTTGTGAGGTGTAGATATAATGGCAGAGTCAAAAGAAAAAGTAAGTGAGCCGATACAGCGAAAGGCGTTGATAGTAGCATTTCATCCTCGTACCATGACTCCTTATAGCAGGCAGTATGAAGATATGGCAGTAGAACAGGGCTATATATATGACATTCTATTCTGGGATCGTTTCCAAAATGCAGCCTTAGATAAAGTTGGAAACGAATATACACTTCATCGCGTTTGTACTTTAGGTGGAAGTAAATTGAAAAAAATTCCAGCTATGATATATTTCCGAAAAACGCTCAAACAGATCATAGAAAAAGGCAAGTATGACAGAATTGTTATTTTAAATACATTGCCTGGGATTCTGCTAAGTGATATTCTGCTGGAAAAGTTTGAAAGTCGCTATATTCTAGATATTCGAGATTACACATACGAGAAGTATGGCTTTTATCGAAACAGGGTGAATCAGTTAATTGATCATTCGTTCATTTCAACGATTTCATCGATGGGGTTCTATCATTTTTTGAGGCGTGAAAAAACCAAAAAGATTTTCTTGAATCACAATATCAGCAATGTGTCAGAGGCATGGAACAACTGCCCGGATTTTAAACACAAGAGAACGTGGAATATAGGATTTGTGGGAGCAGTCCGCTATGAAGAGGAAAATGAAAAACTAGTTTCTGCTTTTGCAAATGATACTAAATTTGAGGTTTCCTATTATGGAAGATTTAACGAGGGATGCCATCTCGATCGCTATTGTGATGAAAAACAAATCAAAAATGTTCGCTTTAATGGACCTTTTTTTAATGAAGAAAAACCGCAAATATACAAAGCGGTTGATATAATCAATTCACTGTACGGCGAAAAAAGCACGGATGTTCTTTTTTCGCTGCCGAACAGATTGTACGATTGCGCGTTGTTTAAAAAGCCAATTATTGTATCAGGTGGGACTTACTTAAGTGAAGTTGTAAAAAAATATAATCTCGGAATTGTTATTGAAGACTACGATAATATCAAAGAAAATGTGATACAGTATATTGAAAATTTTGTTCCGAATGAGTTTATTACTAATTGTCGGAGATTGTTGACGGATGTAGAGACGGATTCAGGATTGTTGAGAAATCAGCTAAAAAATTTCTTTAGAGAGGAGAGTGTGAAATGTCTAGAGAATATGAAATAGATAGTAGTGATAATCATCCCATTAACAAAGCGGGAAAGAAAATGCTAGAGTCAAGTCTTTTTTCATGTATAAGCGCTATAAATCCAGCACTAGGGGTTCTCCTATCTGTGGCTAAAAGTGGAATGGAGGTTTTTAATGAACAAAAATACAAAGATGGAATCTATAAGCGTCTGCTGGCGTTGGAAAGTGAACTAGAGAAACTAATGCCGTTGATTGAATTAATGCAAAATACTAATGATGAGCAAGAAAACAGTGAAGTGTATTCTTTGCTTGTAACAATTTTTGAGAATGCACTTAAGACGGCTTATACAGAAAGAATCAAGTATTTCATTAAGGCAGCCCAATATTACATCAAAGACAAAAACTATTACTACGGATGCCAAAATGAAGTTGTGAGAATTATTGCCGAATTGAGTGTTGGTGAAATAGCGCTACTTCAAGAGGCGTATCAGGCAGAAGTTGAAAAGATCACTATTAAGGCGGATCCAAATTATAAACCCGGACCAATTGCAGATAGTGAAGAAAAAACAACGCTGGCAGCTCCGAATAGTGAAGAAGAAGGACGCAGAATTGGCATAGCTTTGCTTATGGGGAAATCTCTTCTTGGTATTGCACAGGGTAGAAGATTGAAAGGTACTTCAGTTTTAGGGGAACAGAGTTACACCATTACAGCACTTGGTAAGAAAGTTTATGAGACTATGGAAAAAGAAAGCCAAAAGGTAGAATCGGATGTCCATGAAAAAAGTGAGCCATATGGCTATGAATTGGTTCACTCTCTGGGATTGCAAAATAAGTGAGTTAAGTTGCTGCCTGAGGCGAGCAGTATAATCAAGTCAATGAAAGATTTTATGATGACAGTGCCTACTGGTACAATGCAGAAAGGAGTCAAAAAGAGAGATGATATGGTGGATCAAATGCATATTTGTCTTTTTGCTTTCAATAGTTTTCTTCCATACATTGAAGATCTCATTCATATTTTATCTCCTGCTGCTGTCAATACTTCTGATGCTGTCACTTACTTGCTATTCTTGCGAGGATAACTATGTTTTTTATAAAAATCTTTTCGCTGGACTCATAGGGAATGCGGTTGCATTTGCTATGCACTGTAGCTTGACGGGCAAAAGTTATGTTGTATCTGACAACTCAGAGCTGGAGCTCTTATTGCTTTTTCTGTTATCAATAGAAATTGCATTGGCATTCCCGCTTTTTGAGCGCTGGAGATGTTTTCAGCATAATGAAAGGAATAAGGAACTATTTGAGGAGCGCTGGGATGATTTAAAGAGGCTACAGACGAATATAGAGGAAACAGATTTACTCGGAGTAAATTCTGCGTGGGGAAATGGTAAATCTTTCGTTGTTGATTACTTCTGTCGAGAAAATGAAGCTGAGTACTATGTTGTAAAAATTGAAACGCTGGCATATGGATATAATGAATTCGATCGCATTTTAATTGATAAACTGGATGGCCTTTTGCGGTCGCAGCATATTTTTTCTTTCTATTCTCTGGCATTCAAGCAGACTTTAGGAAATAGCCTGTGGGGGCGGTTTGTTTATCATTATTTTTGCGGGAATCAGTTTAGCCAAACGTCTATCTTTTCGGGGCTGAAAACTGAGTTAGGAAAATTACCGAAAAAAGTATTGATCGTGTTTGAGGACGTGGAACGTGTCGGTGACAAAGAGAGTATTAAAAGGCTATTTGCGATTGCAGAGAGACTGTCGGGGGAACGAGTCAAAATCATATATGAGTATGATGCAGGGCAACTAAAAAAGAGTCTGGAACTGAATAGGGCGTACTTGGAAAAATACATTCCAGTAGAAATGAATTTGACTGATATTTCTTATAAATCCATGGTTTCTGCTGTGTGGGATGGCATGGGTATGGATGATAGAGATATGAATAAAACGTTCATAACAGGGAGCATGGGCATTCTATCAACGGGCAAGGATTTAAAACATATGATTTTTTCTTTTGTGGATTATCAGTATGATCCATTTGGTTGTAGTTTTGATGTAGGTAAAATTCTATTCCCACGAGCTCATTTGACGATACGACGTATGGAAGGCTATCTTGGTGAAATTTTTCATTGGATGCAGGAGCATAAGGAAAAGCGGATAGATGAAGAAACAGCGCGTGTTGTCGTGGCATTTGCTTTTGTAAAATACTTTATGGAAGAGGCTTATGAGAAACTTGAGCCATGGAAGAGAATTGAAGAACTGTTTCTTTTTCAATATAAAGGAGAACAAAAAAGCCTTGTCAAATTGGGGGTGGATTTATGGAAGGATCCGGGAGAAAATGGAGATCATGATTCCAAACGATTCTGGTCGAGACTTAAGGCTCAGGCAGAGAAGGATGAAAACAGTGTGTCTCAGGTAATTTATACAATATTTGGCTATTATATCAGAGATTTAGAAAGTAGAATTGCTTGCGGTGTCTACTTCACTGAGTTGCCTTATTCTGAACGAGTAAAACTTCAAAAAGATGAAGAACGTAGAGAAAGAATTGATCGGTTGATATGGAACATGTTGCAATGTGGTAGAACTGAATTGACGGATAATAGGGCTTGCGCTGATAAATTTATTCATGATGTATTGAAAAAGCCTTCAAACGAGTGGGGAGAGGCGTTCTCTTCATATTGTAATGACTTATATGATGGGAAAGTCTATAAAGAAAACGAATCGATCCATCTTTTTGGAGAGAGCCCGGTTCTTTCCGTTACCAGAGCTGTTTCCTTTTATTATCATGATGAAGAAACTTGGCAGAAAATGTGTGAGTTTATCTGCGGTCAGTGGGAAGAGAAAAGTATAACCATGGATTTCATTCAAATCTGCTATTTTTCTGAAATCAACATTGCCCCAAATCGAATGCAAATAATCAAATTCTTTAATACGCTTACCGTTGACAGTAATTTTAATCACTATGATCCGTATCTGGCATTTTTGAGAAAATACATCAGGAAGCTGACTGGTGAAGGATTTTGTTCTGGAAGTCTTAATCATTTATTGCAGGATGGAGAATGCGATTTGTCTAAACCGGATTGCAAAGATCTTGTCTGCCAGTATTTAAAAAAGGAAGCGGAGACATTACGACAGTCTAAGCTGATACCATCAGAACAATATGCAGCGGATATGGCTGTGCTTGCTGCGTTTATGGAAAAGAATATCGAAATAATAAATCATCCGGAGATAGCTACACGAAAAATGCCAAATATCGATATAGAAAGCCATTTGATGTACTATCATCAGGGCGAAATGGATTATTTTATCAAGCAGATGCATGAGAATCCATATGATGTAAATATCGAGCAGAGGCTGAATGAACAGATTGTCAAATCATACGATAAGGGGGATTTATATCCAACGGAAATTAGAATTCTTCAGGACAAGATGAAGCAATGGAAGACTGGAATGGTAATTAGTCTTCCTTGACATAAAATTCACAAGCAAGTAGTTTAATTTATTTGACTTATATGGGAAAGGTATAGCAATGGCGATTCCGAAAATTATTAAAGATATTTATTGGAAGAATCCGTTTTTATCGGTTGAACAAAAAGATCGGTTGTATTATGAACTGAAAAAAATTATTCGACATGAAGGGGTTACTGTTGATTCAACAGCAGCAGAACCTCTCCTTGAAAAATATATTGCGCAGATTTTGGCTGTTCCGTCAGCAAGGAGTAAGGAGTATTGTGATTTTTCTGATATTAGATTTGAAAGACAGTCTACGGATCCGAAACTAATTGCATATTACCTTCCACAGATGCATCCAACACCTGAAAATGATGCTTGGTGGGGGCGCGGAGTAACGGAGTGGAATAACGTTTCACGAGCGGTTCCACAGTATGTGGGGCATTATCAGCCTCGGCTTCCTGGAGAGTTGGGATTCTATGATTTGCGGCTTAAAGAAAATCTGAAACGCCAGATGGAACTAGCTAAGATGTATGGTTTGTATGGATTCAGCTGGTATTACTATTGGTTTGATGGGAAACGACTGCTTGATAGACCGCTTGATATGTATGTGAATGATAAAACACTTGATTTCCCATTTTGTATCTGCTGGGCAAATGAAAGCTGGACGAAGGGCTTTTTCGGGAGTTCTAAAGAAGTCATCATGAACCAGAGTGAAACCGTTGAAAGTTATAGGAATTTCATCAAGGATGCTGTGAAGTATCTTCAGGATGACAGGTATATCACAGTGCAAGGGAAAAAGCTTCTGATCGTGTATAAACCGCAAAGTGTACCTGATTGCCGAAATACTTTGGCTTATTGGAGAGAGTATTGCTTACAACATGGAGTCGGTGATATTTATATTCTAGGATGTTGGACGGCTGATGTGCCAAATGACTTGATTGAAAAAGGATTTGATGCGGCAGGAGAGTTTCAGCCGGGGTCAATTTTACCTTATTGCGAGAAAATCAATCAAAAATTACCATTTATCAATAAAAAATTCATTGGAGAAGTCTATAGCTATAAAGATATCGTGGAGCATCGGGTATATGCTAAGAATTTTAAGGGGAAAGGGATGTATAATGCAGTCATGCCAATGTGGGATAATACACCTCGTAGGAATGACAGAGGAAACGTGATCTATGATGGTGCCACCCCGCAGTTGTACAAAAAGTGGTTGATGGATGTTATTCGTCACTATCACAATGACTGTCAGCTCGAAGATCCTTTGATTTTTATCAATGCTTGGAATGAATGGGGTGAAGGAGCTTACCTGGAACCTGATCGCTTTTATGGATATGCATACTTGGAAGCTACAAAAGATGCCATCTTGGCTTGTCGAGAGCAGGATAGCCAGAAAACGTTGGAAGTGAGAGGAGATACTTTAATGATAGATGAAAAAACATTGGAGTAATTATACTTAATTAGAATGATTCCGATACGACGAGAAAGCTGTGTGAGACTATTCAGGGCTATGACAGCATAGATCATATCGTCATTGTTGGTAATCTGTCTCCCGATGGCTCATTCCGGCAGCTGAAATCATTGGCCGGGGACAAGGTGGATGTTATTCAGTCCGATAAAAATGGAGGCTACTCCTATGGTAATAACTATGGAGCATTTTACCTGATTGATAAATATATGGTGGATATCTTAGTCATTGCAAATCCTGATGTAGAATTCACCGAGGCATTTCTTATTCGTATTGTACAGGATATGATAAATTGGAATGCGCAGGCAGCTTCCGGGTACATGGATATGCCAGCAGATCCATCTTTTGTTAGGAATAGAAAGATAAACAGCTATTGGCAGGAGTTGTTATTATGTACGGTTCTTTTAAAGCAATTTGTGCACTTCCATAATGACTATGTTTTACCGAACCATGGAATTAATCAGGTGGAATGGATACCGGGATCATTATTTGCTATTGATGTATCGGCATATAAGAATATTCATGGCTTAGATGACCGTGTTTTCTTGTATTACGAAGAGCAGATTTTAGGGAAAAAGTTTTTGAAATTTGGCTACAGAATGATTATAGATACAGATATTTCATATCTTCATAATCACTCAGTATCCATTGATAAATCTATTAAACGATATGGAAAAACAGCACAATTATTTAAGTCCAGGTATTATTTTTACGCTAACTATGAACAAATAAACTTTTGGCAGAGGGTTCTTATGAAGGCGTTTATCTGCTACGGTTTAGCCGCTCGTAAGGTTTTATACAATTTCTTTTCTTAAACTGGAAGGTGTTTTATATGTCTAATATCATTGCAGTTGTTTGGGATTTCGACAAGACACTGATTGATGGGTATATGCAGGCTCCCTTATTTGAGGAATATAATGTGAAGGGAAGTGACTTTTGGGATGAAGTGAATGCTTTGCCACAGACGTATAGAGAGAAAGGGATACTGGTCAATAAAGACACTATCTATCTCAACCATATATTGAAATATGTAAGAGATGGGCGCTTTAAAGGTCTTAATAATGAAAAGTTAAAGTCCTATGGTTCCATGCAGCATTTTTATGCTGGAGCGATTGATCTCATCAAATACACCAATGAGTTTCCCCTGCACAGTGAATATGGCTCTAAGTACCAGGAGTATAATATCAAGGTCGAGAATTATATTGTCAGTACGGGTATGCGTAAAATTTTGGAAGGTACTGATCTTTGGATGAAAAAATGGGTGAAGGGAATATGGGGCTGTGAGCTCATTGATGAACTTAATCCTGAAACGCAGAAAGTAGAACTGCAGGATATTGGTTTTACGATTGATAATACCAGTAAGACTCGTGCATTGTTTGAGATTAATAAAGGCATCCCACTGCATCCAGAAATTGATGTTAATGCAAAAGTACAAGAGAGCTCAAGGCGCGTAAAGTTTAATCATATGATTTACATTGCTGATGGGCCGAGTGATGTGCCAGCTTTTTCAGTCGTTAAAAAGTTTGGCGGTGCTACATTTGCGGTATATCCGCATGGCAATCAGGAAGCACTCAATCAGGTAGAGAAACTCCGTGAAGATGGACGCGTAGATATGTATGCAGAAGCCGATTATTCAGAAGGTACGACTGCCTATATGTGGATTACACATAAAATTGAGGAATTTGCAAATCAAATTTATAAGGAAGAAAGAGAAAGATTGGCGGCTTCTGTTTCAGAGGTTCCCCATCATCTTACAAAATAATGGGAAGTAAAGATTAATAGAGTATTACAATACGTTCATCTGTTTTTTGAATGATATGTTTATGGGAATTTATGTGCTTTTATGGGACAGGTAAACCTGTCAGGCATTCAGACTCTGCCCTTGACTATATGCCGACACAGTATATAGTAGCTTTTATTAAGAGTATTACTATTAATGGACAGCAGATGTTTCAAGGAATTAAATACCGAAGCGTAATGCATTCCGGTGGTTTCAATTTGGCCATTTTCGAACCATCTCTTTTTGAGTGCAATGGAGTCAGACTAAAGTAAGTTAATGAAATCCATTATGAAATTAGTCAAGCTAAATAATTAAGGCTTTGCAGGAGATGCTATTACATATAGAATTTCTGCATTCCACTCATTAAACTTACCTAAAGGAAGGAACATATTTTTATGAAAGGTATTATTCTCGCCGGAGGTTCCGGCACAAGGCTTTATCCGTTAACCAGGGTGACATCGAAGCAGCTGCTTCCGATTTATGACAAACCGATGATCTTCTATCCCCTCTCCACCCTCATGCTGGCGGGGATCAAGGATATCCTCATCATCTCTACCCCGAAGGATCTGCCAAATTTTGAGCGCCTTTTAGGTGACGGCTCGCGCTATGGCATCCATCTCTCCTATAAGGTCCAGCCCTCTCCCGACGGTCTCGCGCAGGCCTTCATTCTGGGAGAAGAATTCATCGATGGCGAGCCTTGCGCCATGATACTGGGGGATAACATATTCTACGGCGCAGGCCTCACAAAGTACCTGAAAGAAGCTGCCGCCCGCACAGAAGGTGCCACTGTCTTTGGCTACTACGTCGACGATCCGGAGCGTTTCGGAGTCATCGACTTCGATGAAGAAGGGCGTGCCAAGTCCATCGAGGAGAAACCTGCCCATCCGAAGTCGAACTACGCTGTGACGGGTCTCTATTTCTACGATCAAAACGTCTGCGAATACGCGAAACAGGTGAAGCCCTCTGCGAGAGGTGAGCTTGAGATCACAGATCTCAATAAGATCTATCTCGAGAAAGGAAATCTGAATGTAGTCACCCTGGGCCGCGGCTATGCGTGGCTCGATACCGGCACGATGGACTCCCTCTACGAAGCTACTGAATTTGTCCGCTCCGTAGAAACCCGCGCCGGCATCCACATCTCCATGCCGGAAGAAATCGCCTACGTGAACGGCTGGATCGATAAGGTAGCTTTGGTAGAAAGTGCGAAAGAGTATGGCAAGAGCCCGTATGGACAGTATCTCCTAAAGGTCGTGGAGGGGAAGATACGGATCGAGTAGGAAAATGCAAAATCTTACCTTTATTTGCATTTACGTTAAGGAAGCATAGCGGGAATCGGACTAATCGCAGAGTCCGACTTGGCATGTATTTTCATGCAATGCTTCGTCAAAAACCTCCTTAAATAGCTCGCTATTCGCGTTGGCTTATTCTTTGCCTTGTGTGAAAATGCAAGAGGAAAGGGGGGAGCGATTTAGTCAGTATTTCCATAGAGTAGTATTAAGCACAGTAATGCAATATTCATACTGCTTACACAAGTCAGAAATTAAGTTGATAAGAATTTATGATTGACTCAAAAATTCTTGATCATGTAGACTGTTTTTTCATTAGCATGCACAGAATTTATCGGCTAAAGGTGAACTTATGCAAAAGGAATCAGAACGGTTCATTTCGGAACTGGAGATAAAAATTCAAGAACTGAGCGTGAAGTATAATGATTTGAGTCTGATTGAAAAACTGGAAGTAGATCAGTATTTGAAAACGAAGTTTCAGGGGAGCATGATTGGTACACTGTTGGATTATGTGCGGAAGCCGTCTAAGTGATGATAGAAATAAAATATAATTATGGCTCCAGAAGTTTAGAGTAGTCCTCTTAGTTTTGAGATTGAATATGTGGCATGATTAAATCAAATTGTGAAGGTCGCCATTATGCTAATAAGCACACGAAGGTCAGATTAAGGGGGATAAAATAGATAGAAATGAGTATATCAGAGATACGCTATGTATTGTGGGCATAGTGTGGATATGGACCAGAGAGGAGAGTGTGGTATGTTTCAGATAGATTGGAATAGTTTTGCAAATTATAACCAAGATGCAAGAGGAATACAGTTTAAGTTTGAGGATCTCTGTCGGCAGCTATTTCAAAATGAGTTTCTATCTGGTAATAAGAAGCCATGCCATCTCCATAGTAATCCCAATAATCCAGGCTTGGAGACAGAGCCGGTTTATGATGAAATAAGAAAACAGAATATAGGGTTTCAATCGAAGTACTTTGAGACAAAAGCTGATTACAAACAGATTCAATCTTCTGTGGAAAAGATTATAAGTAACTATAAAGGGCAGCTGGATTGTGTTTATTTATATTGCAATAAAGACTTGAATAGCAGTAGTTTGGAAAGATCCAAGCGGTCTTTAGAAGAAGCACATATTTCTTTAGAACTCATAACAAATAATGGTATCCTGGATCAGGTACGGAAATCAGAGAATCATTATTTGGCTATATATTATTTTGGAAATCATCAACTTTCGTTGAATTGGTTTATAGAAAAGGCTCGTAGTACGATGGATACTATGGGGGAGCGGTATAATTCGAAATTTAATGTGGAGACGAATACAAGCAATGCTTTATCTATATTTCTACGTGATTCTGGTGCAGCAGAAATTATAAATGCAAAGAAAAGTGGGTTGATAGATGAGATAGAAGAAAAGCTTCGCCATGATTGGGAAGGGCGAAAATATCTTTATGCACTGCGTGATGCCGTTTCTTCGCTTCCTGATGTAGTCCAGTCTACTATAGAGGATGCATTTGAATGGAAGAAAATGCTGGAAGAAAAAGTTGAGACTGACTTGGAGAAAGTAAAGCAAAAAAGAGAAACACTCCAACAAGAGCAGAGAAACTATGATAATAAATCAGGTAAGCTAAGTCTGCTGGAAGAGAAAAGGAAGGATGAATGGAATCGAGCGCAAAAGATTCAAGCACTTACGGATTTGATGAGTTTGCCGGGGAACGTAGCAGTTATGGGGAAGGAAGAATTGCTACTCAAGACTAAGGTACTGGCAATCCACGGAAATGCAGGTGTCGGGAAAACACAGTTGCTGGCCCATGAAGCGAAATCCTTACTGGACGAGGGGCGGCCGGTTTTGCTTTTAGCTGGTGGTAATTATTTAGAAGCAAATTTTTTAGATGAACAGATTATGAAGGATTTGCAGCTTGATTTTCATTTTGATGATTTGTTGGACATATTGGAAGCTATAGGAGAGCGGCAGAATGTGATTGTTCCTGTCTTTATTGATGCGCTGAATGAAACCTGGCATTTCCAATTATGGCAAAAATTTATACGAAATATAGTGGATAAGGTACGGTCGCTATCCATGGTACGCCTAGTGATAAGTTACCGCTCCGAATATGCAAAGAGTATTTTCTCTAACTCGGTTTTGAAAGAGATAGAGGAGAAAAAGATTGTTGCGCTTCTTCATAAAGGACTGACAGGGAAAGATGCCGTAAGCCAATTTTTAGATTATTATCATATTCCTTTTTCAACGATGGAAGATTTGGAGTATGGAGTTGAAAATCCTCTCTTTCTGACACTGTTCTGTAAATTGGGAAATAATGGGGTGAACGTTGGTTTTCCAGATGTATATGAGAGAATCATTGATTCGGCTGACGATAAAATTCACGAAGCATTACACTTAAATGAAAATGGATGCGTTATGGGCGATGGCTTATTGCATACACTTTTAACGGATATCGTTAAAGTTATGCTCAAAAAGGGAAAACGATTCATAACACCGAAAGAAATCCTGGGTTTATCATTTTGGGACAATAGTGGTCTTTCGCCAAAGACATTTGTTGCTCAGCTGGAAAGAGAGAGAATTCTTGCAGATGGGTCTTTTGGCGATCAGAAGATATATTTTTTTGCCTTTGATCAGATGAATGATTTTTTTTGCGCTAAGATTTTTGTCAAGAGCCATACTGGCAAAGAAGACCTGCGAGAGGCACTTGTCAAAGAGGTTCTCGGAATCAAAAATGGAACACTTGAGAACCCGGGGAATGTTGATCTTTTTGTACAAGCATGTGCTTTTTATGCGGCAAAATATGAGGAAGAATGCATCGATCTGATTGGTGAACTCAGTTTAAGTGGGGACAAAAGGTTTATTTTTTCTCGATATATTACATCACTTCAATGGCGGAAACAGAAACATATACATGTTTCTTCTGATGAGTTTATCGATCTTTTAGCGAAATATCCATTTCAAAATGAAAGTTTATGGAAAATGCTCATTGTCAACAGTTTGAAGGCCGATCATATTCTCAATGCTAACTTTTTGCACCGATACCTGATGCAGTACTCTTTGAAAACAAGAGATTATCAATGGACAATTTACATAAATCAGATGACAGAGGAAGATCGACTTGTACAACTGGTTGATAAGTATCAGAAAGGGGACAGCCTGAACAAACTTGATAATCAGCAGATTTGGTTGCTGCTTATTTTATTTGGATGGCTATTATGCTCGTCCAATAGAAAATTGAGAGACTGTACCTCTAAAGCGATGATTGAAATACTGAAAAATCATTTTTCTCTCTGCCAACCCTTGCTTGAAAAGTTTGAAAGAGTAAACGATCCCTATGTGCTGGAACGACTTTATGGCGTGGTATTCGGAGCCTGTTGTAAGAGGGAAACGGAAGATAAATCGTGCTTTCAAGAATTGGCCCTATATGTATACAATCATGTGTTTGATCAGGAAACTGTATATCCGGATATACTTCTGCGCGATTATGCTCGGATGATTATAGAGCGTTTTGTATATGAATGTCCAAGGAATATTGGAGGGATGAAAAAAGAGAAGTGGATACCTCCTTATCGGTCAGCACCTATACCTGTTATACCGATCGAATATGTAGAGAAAATTAAAGAAAACTGTGGGATTGGTGGAATTCAAATCCTTTGTTCTATGAAATTCGCAGGCATGGGAGGAGTCTATGGGGACTTTGGTCGGTATATTTTTCAAAGTTCAGTACAACGTTTTGCAGTAAATGATAAGGAAATATACCGGTATGCCGTTTATTTTATCTTTCATGAATTGGGATATTCAGACGACTACTTTGGGGATTACGATTTCTCTTGTAGCGAGTATGATCGGAGTTGCACGATTAAAACAGAACGTATAGGGAAAAAATATGAGTGGATTGTGATGCACAATATTCTTGCTCGTGTGGCTGACAACTATCAGATTGATAACCGGTATGATCTCTGGCGCGGGGAACAATATGAGGGGCCTTGGGAGCTTTCAATTCGTGATTTTGATCCTACGTTCAATGCTAAACATATGATTCAATCGGAGGTAATGCATCATGTTTTAATCAATTTTTTTCAAACAGATATAGAGGCAACTGATGCGAGTGCTGAAGGATTGACCAAAGGAAATGCGGAGTCATGGCTTAATCAAAAAGGTCAGATATTAGAAGAGGTGAAACGATCGAGGCTTTTTTCTGGAATCAATCAGGATACTGCACTTGTCAACAAAAATTGGACACGAAACTAAAAAAATTAGGCATAAAAATTGAATACTTGTACAAGATACAGTGAATCTTCCAACATCGTCTCGGGAACCGCCAGACACTTTATGCCAACTACAACTTGAATAAGTTCAGCATTTAGAAATATGGCGTTCTCGGTACTGCTTCGGCGTCAAGTAGCCCAGTGTATAGGCTGGCCTATATTCGTTAAAGAAATGGATGTAATCATCCACCTCTTCCGCGATGGACTTCTCTCCGGTCACGTGCAAGTCCATGAACATCTCGGCCTTAATCCATCCATTAACAGATTCCATTGCAGCGTTATCTGTCGGCGTTCCGGCACGTGACATCGACCGGGTAATGCCGTACATGGGCAGCAGGTCGTTGTAGGCCTTAGATGCGTAGACAGATCCTTGGTCCGTGTGCAGGATCATTTGGTGTTCTGGATGTTGCTCCTTCCATGCAATCAGATCTCTCAGCCCACTGATATAGGTCATGCGGTCGCCACGCTTTGCCGAAAGGGAATAGATGACAATCTCATTGTTCCAGAGATCCATGTAAAGAGTCAGTTCGTAGTAGGTGCCCTTCACATAAAACGCTGTCATATCGCTCACGATGCACTGCATCGGCCCGTCAATCTGCATCTCTGACAGGAGCAGATTTGGGAATATCCGTGCCGGATCTCCAGCCTTCTTGTAGCGGTAATGCTTGGACTTGCTCTTGATTCCCGCAATCTTGCAACACTTATGAGCATAGGGGTCAGACAGGACAATGTTTTTGTCTAGGCGTATCTTGGCATTCAGCCAGCGGTAACCATGCGACGGATACTTCGAGTGGTATTCTTGAAACAGCCTGACATTGCTTGCAAGGTTCTTCTCTCTTTCCGAAGGATGGGAGAGATGCTTCTTCCATGCGTAGAAACTGCTCCGCTGGATGCCCATTGCTTTACATAGGATCTTCACTGGGATTTCTCCTGACAGCTCCATAATCACTTGGTAGTCTTGCTGGCGTATAGAATTACCGTACCATCTCCCTTCACCTCGTATCCTTTTTTTAACCTTGCTTCTGTGATCCTGGCCTTGATCAGCTCCTGGATCAATTCCTCCTTTGTCATAGATTTCAGTTCATCCAGCTCTACCGGCTCTTTCTTGAAAGAGAGTGCGCCGATGGATCTCTGACCGTGTTTGGGCGGCAGCCGATTGACATCCCGATACATTCTCATGTAATTCCGTGCGGTCTGCTCACTAATGCCATATTCTTCCGCGGCTTCATACCGACTTATTTCGCTGTAGTAAATTCGTCGACCGATGTCCAATCTTTGTTCTTTCGTGTACTTCATGGCAAACCTCCTGTCCAGTAAGGGGGACACTCTGTCCAGTGCTTATTTTGCACTGCCTATGCAGTGTACACTGTATGTCTAAAGATTACCCCCTCTGTGTCCAATTTTAGTTTACCACTTCAGAAGGAGGTATAAGTGGTAAAAACCTACCCCCTTCCTGTGGAAGGGGGATGCCCGAAGGGCAGGGGGTTGGTCGAAGACGAAAGAGAGCGAAGCCAACCTCCGGCGCTCCGCGCCACCTCCTTCCAGAGGAAGGAGGGAGAGTGTGCGAGGAATAGGACTGCCATTTCTTGCACATCGCCTTTTTTTATTTAGCCGTGATCGCTCTTGTCCCAAAGAGGGTCTTAAACCGATCCGGTGTATCGTCATAGTGATCGGAGGTGATGTCATTCTCCGGCTCGTAAAGATCGGGGAGACGGATGCCCATCAGGGCGAGCTGGGTGTCGAAGACGAGGTCATTGGTCCAGCGGCTCTTTTGGCGGGCGGCAAGATTTCCTATGAGCTTTGGGTGAGAGGAGAGGTAGGTGTCGGAGAAGGCCATGTAGAAGGGAATGTAGGTCATGGCGGGGACGTAGGTGGCGGGATTGTGGTCGAGGTGCAGGTCGATCGCTTCGCCATGGTCAGAAAAGTAGAGGAGGGTCTGGAAATCGGGGCGCGCGGCGAGGGCTTCGTATAGCTCTTTCATCACGTAGTCGTGGAAGAGGATGGTATCGTCATATTGGTCGCGATAGGGATCGTCGCTGTGGATCTTCTCGTAGCTTTTGGGATAGTGATAGGCGTAGGGCATGTGGCTTCCCATATAATGAAGGATGACGAGGGTCTTCTCGCTGCTCTTCATGCGTGTGAGCTCTTCGGAGAGAGCATCGTCGTAGACGTCAAGGTCGGCGGTGGTGCCGAGGTGACTGTTTCGCCAGTGCTGCTCGTCGGCTTCGGAGGCGATGATGGTGGTCGGGGTATCCCATGCGCTGAAGCGGATCTGGTTGCTGATCCAGACGGTATGGAATCCGGCGGCTTTGGCGGCTTCGATGAGGGAGGGGGCGTCTGCGAGGGACATGTCGTTGTACTGGTTCTTCGCGGTCAACGCATAGGAGAGTGCAGGGACGGTCTGCACGTAGCAGCTGTAAGCGTCATCAAAGAAAAGGAAGTGCGGGTCGTTTCTGCGAGAAGAAAGGTAGGGCGTGGTCGGACGCGGGTAGCCATAGACACTCATGTGCTCACTGTTCTCGGATTCACCGATGGCAAGGACATAGAGGCCGGGAGCGGAAGCTGTCTCAAGATTCGTGAGGCGATGGGTGCGTTGTTTGGATTGCTCTGCAAAGTCTGCATAAGCTTTCCTATAGTCCTGTATACCGATCCAGGGGGCGGTGACTGGATTATGCGCGGAAAGGATGAGGCCGGCGGGGACGACAGCAAGAAGGGTGAGACGAGCGAAGCGGGGCGGGCAGGTAAAGATCGCCCCCTGGCTGCTTTTTTGTGAAATCAGGTACAGCGCAGTGAGGTAGAGCGGTGGAAAGAGCAGCAGGGGAAGGGAGATATGCGTTGCGAGGTAGCCGCAGGCTTCTCCCGCATTGGTCTGCATGATGGCGAGGAGGGTCTCTGCTTGAGGGAAGCTGCCTGTCAGGAAATAGTAGCTCCATGCCACGAGGGCAGGCAGGGTGATGAGGAATCCGCCTAACAAGTAATAGGTTTTCCTCCACGCAGTGTGCGAGGAAGGGGAGAGGTAGGCAAGAAGCCCCCAGGAAGCGGCGGAGAAGGCGAGGCAATGATAGAAAGCGCGGGCAGGGGTGATGAGATCTGCCAAAAAGCGGATGCCTACAGCGGAGAGTGCAAAGAGGAAGAAGGGCAGCTGCCAAAGGGCAGCGCGATAGACCGTGAAGAGGAGTGCGAGCGTCACGCAGGACAGCGTGACGGTGGTATCGTCCCAAGAGGGGAAGATTTCCCTTGTGACGGTTACGTGCAGACCGTAGATGATGGCGAAAAGGGAAAGCCCTATTAAGGTTGCGCGGAGGAAAAAACGAGAAGAAGGCAAAGTGAAGCTCCTTTGATATAATAAGATGTACATATAGATAGAGAGGCCTTCTCTCTGCGAGAAGGCGGATGCATGATTTGCTTTCATTATATCAGAAAGGGACGGTTATGGACGAATCAATGAAGGAACTGGATGCGCTTTTCGATTTCTTCCGTGAGATCGACAAGGAGAAGTTGATCGAGAGGAAGACGTATGTGACGGGGGCGGTACGCTGGGAGAACGATGCGGAGCATGCCTGGCACATGGCGCTGATGACGGTGCTTCTTTCTGAGTATAGCAATGAGCCCATCGACGTCTTGAAGACGGTGACGATGCTGCTCATTCATGACCTCGTGGAGATCGATGCGGGGGATACGTATGCCTACAGCGGCGTGTCGAAGGAAGAGCAGCACGCAAAGGAAGAGAAAGGGGCGGCGCGTATCTTTGGGATGCTGCCGAAGGAGAAGGGCAGGACGCTCTATGATCTTTGGCAGGAGTTTGAGGCCGGTGAGACGGCAGAGGCACGCTTTGCTCACACGATGGATAATATCCAGCCGATGATGCTGAATGACTACACGGATGGAAAAGCATGGCAGCAGTTCGGTGTATCGCTTTCCAAGATCTATAAAAGAAATGAGTTGACGCCGAAGGGCTCCCGCGTCCTTTGGCGCTATGCGAAGGAGAGGATCCTTGCGCCGAATGTGGCTAAGGGAAGGATCCGGGACGAATGAGAAACCGCCCATTAGGGTAATGCTATTAAGTTAAGGAAATCGTTAGCTACGTAACGTCTTGCTTCCCCCTTCGGGGGAAGTGCCGAAGGCAATAGGGGCATGCTAGCGGTA
>OIZI01000328.1_pt1 | contig 25290 bp, 17 predicted proteins | sample 1588441 | NCBI WGS metagenome assembly OIZI01 (sample SAMN03283284) | human gut metagenome | biome: human-associated habitat; material: feces | host: Homo sapiens | place: Peru | collected 2012 | reverse complement strand
TACTACAGCATCCTCGACCGATACGAGTCCTTGCACTTATGCGATTGAACCGCCGTGTACCGAACGGTACGCACGGTGGTGTGAGAGGTCGGGGCTATTCAGCCCCTCCTACTCGATTCCCCATGGGTAGATTGGTAGGCATAAGATTACCTTAGCCAATATTATTAAGCAGACAGCCGATCCAGGCAGCGTTCCCAAACCGCTGACCGAATACTACGGCAACCAAAGTCCGAAGTCATAGCTTTCTGGATGATAGTTCGGACTTCGGTGTTTGACAGCTGCACATACCCACAGATCTTTGTGACTTCCGATACAGCTTCTTTTACGGCTCTTTCAAGCACCTTTCGGCTTAGTGGCTTGAAATGCAGCACAGTCATAAAGCGGCCTAGCAGCTGCTCACTGCACCCAGCCTGAACCAGCTCCTCTTTGGTAAGGTATGGGGGCTGGTATACTTTAGATTCACAGCCACAGTCAAAGCCAATGCACCTAGGCGGGTTTTTCCGCTTTTCCCGCTGTTCTGTGAAAGCACCCATACCGATAAATAGCAGCTTATCACAACTGACATGGGTCTCGTCTTTCAAGATAACGGTATCTCCATCCAGCATCTTCAGAAAGTTTTCCTGAGCCGAACGGTGGTAGCCTTGATCTGGGCCAAGCATCAGCTTGTCAATTTCATCAAGAATAATAATACCGCAGCCGCACCACTCTTGTAAGAGGCTTTCATCATCCACAAGAGCAGAAGCCTCTGCACCCTTGTAGCCACTGGCAGTGACCTGTGAAGCATCAGCGATGATAACTGGAAAGGGAATCACGCTTTTTAACGCATGGGCAAAAGTGCTTTTCCCGCAGCCAGAAGAACCCTCAATTAAAAAGTGGTACTTTTCTCCGTTTCCGTAGATTAGGTTATAGAAGAATGCAAAAATAAGGGTTGCTGCTTTCAGTATTTCCTTGTCTTGACCCCATACCTTTTGCCGTAAGTCCATGTACAGCATCTCAGGGGTTACAGTGTCCACCCACTCTTTTACCTCTTTATGAGCATCAATAGCCATGTGATTCCCTCCTCTAGTGTGATTGTTACATTCTACCTCCAGAGCCAGTAGATCTCAAGGAATTCTATGATGAAAGAGGGGGTGCATCTGTAGAATTTTGCAGCGATCAATTTGTTGAATTTGCTCGCTATATCAATTAAATTTATGAAATATGCACAAAAGTACGTATTAAATTTCGTCATAATAACGGACAAATAATTTGTCGCTTTTTGAGCCAAGTCGGCACGTATATCAAAAACCAAAGAAAGGATATACGGTGCTATGAAAGAAAATGAGAAGTTAAGCGAAGTGAAGCAGTCAGAGAAGTTGAGTCTGATGCCTAGTCAAAAATTTTGTCTCACTGTAGAGGAGGCAGCCGCCTATTTTGAAATTGGGGAAAAGAAAATCCGTAAATTGGCTGAGGAACACCAAGACGATGGTATTTTTACAAAGCATGGTGTGAAGCTGCTGATTATCAGGCCAGCGTTTGAAAATTTTATCTTGAGAACTTCACAAATTTGATGGTAAAAAAGTGGAAATATGCTGAAGAGTGTGGTAAAATAGTGATGTTTATGTTTGGCTCTTCGGCAAGGCAGAAAGGAAGGTTTATTTTGAGCCAAAAACGGAGAGACACAAAAGGGCGCATCCTGAGAGACAACGAACGGCAGCGCACAGACGGCAGCTATGAGTTCCGCTATTTTGGAAGCGATGGTAAAAAGCACTCTGTATATAGTTGGTGCTTGGTCGCCACTGACAAACCACCAGCTGGAAAACGGAGCAAAGCACCGCTGAGAGAGCTTGAAAAGCAAGTTCAAAAGGACTTGCTGGATGGCATTTATACTGCTGGTGGCGGTTTGACAGTCATAGAGCAAGTCGAACGCTACATCCTTACCAAAACAGGCGTAAAGCCAACAACGGAAGCTGGATATAAAACGGTTTTGAATGTTCTGAGACAAACCGAATTTGGAGGACGGCGCATCGACTCAATTAAACTCTCCGATGCCAAACTTTTCTTAATCGATATGCAGAAGAAAGATGGCAAAAGTTTTAGCACGATCCACACTGTCAGAGGTGTACTTCGTCCAGCATTCCAGATGGCGGTGGACGATGACCTTATAAGGAAGAATCCGTTTGACTGGCAGCTTGCCTCCGTCCTTGTGGATGATTCCCATACACGGGAGGCAATCAGTAGAGCCGACGAACGCAAATTCCTGAGTTTTGTTGAAGAAGACCCGCATTTCTGTGAGTACTATGATGCTATCTTCATTCTGCTTCACACAGGGCTTCGTATCTCCGAGCTTTGCGGCCTGACGCTTTCAGATGTGGATTTCCAAAAGAAGGAGATTTTGATTGACCACCAGCTTCAAAGAAAGCAAGATGGCACTCTGTATGCGGAAACCACAAAGACCGAAAGTGGTGTACGCACGATACCTATGGCAAAGGAAGTATATGAGAGCTTCCAGCGTGTGGTAACGTCCAGAGTTCCACCACAGGTGGAGCCTATGGTGGATGGATACACAGGCTTTGTCTGGCTGAATAAAAAAGCACGAAAAGGCTTGCGTCCCATGGTTGCGATGGACTGGGAACACATCTTCAAGCGAATTGTCACGAAGTACAATTCCATATACAAAGTGCAACTTCCGACCATCACCCCTCATGTATGCAGACACACTTTCTGCTCCAATATGGCGAAAAGTGGTATGAACCCGAAAGTCCTTCAATACCTGATGGGGCATTCAGATATTAGTATCACTTTGAACACCTACACACACTTGGGCTTGGAAGCTGCCAAAGAAGAGCTTAACAGGCTAAGTACCCAAGAAAAAGCTATTAAAAGAGCATGAAAAGCTAAGTGGTAAATTGCATATGCCAGTGGTATTTTACCACTGGTGCTACCACTTTTGACGGGAAAGTTATGCCGAGATATGCTTTTCCAGACCACGGAGCAAAGAACACGCATTTAAGAACATCCCCAGAAAATAGGGAATATTTTGGTATAAGTAGGTATAATTTAGTATGGTAAAAATCTTATTTATCTGCCACGGCAATATCTGCCGCAGCGTGATGGCGCAGTGTATTTTGCAGGACCTTGTTCAGAAGGCGGGGCTTGCGGGGCAGTTTGAAATCGACTCCGGGGCGGTAAGCCGGGAGGAGATTGGCAATCCAATCTATCCGCCTGCCCGGCGGGAGCTGGGAAAGCACGGTGTACAGGTTTTGGAGCACCGGGCGCGGCAGGTGACGGAGGCGGACTACCGGCATTTTGACAGGCTCTATTACATGGACAGCAGCAACCGGCGGTATCTGGAAAGGATGCTTCCCCGGGACCCGGAGAAAATTCGCCCCCTGCTTTCCAGGGACGTGGCAGACCCCTGGTATACCGGGAATTTTGAGAAAACCTATGAAGACCTGTTAGCGGGCTGCCGGGCGATTTTGGAGGAATTTACATGAACTACGAAAAGGTAGAGGCGGAGCTGGCGGAGCTGCCGTTGTATATTTACGCATGGATTGACCCGAAGGGGCTGGAGTTTTCCGATAGGGTCCGGTCCATCTGCCAGAACGAATGTGCCATGTATGGCAAAAGCTGGGCCTGTCCTCCGGGGGTGGGGACGGTGGAGCAGTGCAGGGAGAAGTGCCTGAGCTATCAAAAGGGGCTGCTGATTTCCAGCCTGACGGAGGTAGCGGATATTTCTGACATGCAGGCGACGCTGGCTACCCGGGCTGACCATGAGGCGCTGACGGACCGGGTAGGGGAGATTCTGCGGGAAAACGGGGTGGAGCCCTATATTCTCTCCACGGAGGCCTGCGCCATCTGCGGCCGCTGTGCCATTTTGGACGGAAAGCCCTGCCGGTTCCCGGAGAAAATGCACCCCTGCGTGGAAAGCCAGGGAATCAACATTATCCCGACGCTGGAAGAAAACGGCCTGGAATTCCAGTATGGCCAGAATGTGGTTACCTGGGTATCCCTGTTGCTGTTTCGGGAAGAGTAGGAAAAGAAACGCACCGCCGAAAAGGGAAGTTGCTGCCTATTTCGGCGGTGCTTTTTTTATGTGGGATTGTACATAGATTTTTGCGATTCTGACAAAATAAAATGTGAAATTTGTACAAACTGTGAAAAATCCCAGGAAATGGGAAAAGCTATTGAAAAAGTGCATCCAGCGTGATATACTATTTTGGCACTTGAAAAATTCAAATGTGTAAATATCGGGCAAAAAATATCGATTTGCCCGTTTTGCGAAAGGGGTATTGTATGTCTCACAAGTATGTTTACCTGTTTACCGAGGGTGACGGTTCCATGCGAGAGCTGCTGGGCGGCAAAGGCGCGAATCTGGCGGAGATGACCAGAATCGGACTGCCGGTTCCCCAGGGCTTTACTATTTCTACGGAGGCCTGTACCAAGTACTATGAGGACGGCCAGAAGATCAACGACGAGATCATGGCCCAGATCATGGAGTACGTGGATAAGATGGAGCAGATCAACGGCAAGAAGTTCGGGGATTTGACCAATCCTCTGCTGGTTTCCGTCCGCTCCGGTGCCCGGGCCTCTATGCCCGGCATGATGGACACCATCCTGAACCTGGGCCTCAATGACGATGTTGTGGATGCCATGATCAAGGGCAACCCCGACCCCGCCTTCGCCCGGTTTGTCTACGATTCCTATCGCCGGTTCATCCAGATGTTCTCCGACGTGGTTATGGAAGTGGGCAAGAAGTACTTTGAGCAGCTCATCGACGAGATGAAGAAGCGCAAGGGCGTTACCTACGACGTGGAGCTCACCGCCGAGGACCTGAAGGAGCTGGCGGCTCAGTTCAAGGCCGAGTACAAGGCAAAGCTGGGCGTGGACTTCCCCTCCGACCCCAAGGTGCAGCTGTACGAGGCCATCCGGGCCGTGTTCCGCTCCTGGGATAACCCCCGCGCCAATGTCTACCGTCGTGACAACGACATTCCCTATTCCTGGGGCACTGCCGTCAACGTCATGCCCATGGTCTTTGGCAACCTGAACGACAATTCCGGCACCGGCGTCGCCTTTACCCGTGACCCCGCCACCGGCGAGAAGAAGCTGATGGGCGAGTTCCTGACCAACGCCCAGGGCGAAGACGTGGTGGCCGGTGTCCGGACCCCCATGCCCATTGCCCAGATGGCGGATAAGTTCCCCGAGGCCTACGAGCAGTTCACCAAGGTCTGCGCGCTGCTGGAAGACCACTACCGGGATATGCAGGATATGGAGTTCACCGTGGAGAATGGCAAGCTCTATATGCTCCAGACCCGTAACGGCAAGCGCACCGCCAAGGCCGCTCTGAAGATTGCCTGTGACCTCCTGGACGAGGGCATGATCGACGAGAAGAAGGCCGTGGCCATGATTGAGCCCCGGAATCTGGACACCCTGCTCCATCCCCAGTTCGATGCCAAGGCCCTGAAGGAGGCCACCCCCATCGGCCGGGGCCTGGGTGCTTCTCCCGGAGCCGCCTGCGGCAAGGCGGTCTTCTCCGCTGAGGATGCGGAAGCGTGGGCCGCCCGCGGTGAAAAGGTGGTCCTGGTCCGCCTGGAGACCTCTCCCGAGGACATTACCGGCATGAAGGTTTCCCAGGGCATCCTGACGGTCCGTGGCGGCATGACCTCTCACGCTGCTGTTGTGGCCCGCGGCATGGGTTCCTGCTGCGTCTCCGGCTGCGGTGACATTATTATGGACGAGGAGAACAAGCAGTTCACCTTGGGCGGCAAGACCTACCACGAGGGCGACTTCATCTCCATCGACGGATCCACCGGCAACATCTACGAGGGTGTGATCCCCACGGTGGACGCGGAAATCGTCGGAGAATTTGGCCGGATTATGGCCCTGGCCGATAAGTACCGCCGCCTGCGGGTGCGCACCAATGCCGACACCCCCAAGGATGCCAGGAAGGCCCGGGAGCTGGGCGCGGAAGGCATCGGCCTGTGCCGCACCGAGCACATGTTCTTTGACCCCGAGCGGATTGCCGCCTTCCGGGAGATGATCTGCTCCGATACCGTGGAGGAGCGGGAAGCAGCCCTTGACAAGATTCTGCCCTATCAGCAGGGCGACTTTGAAAAGCTCTATGAGGCGCTGGAGGGTATGCCTGTAACCATCCGGTTCCTGGATCCCCCGCTGCATGAGTTTGTTCCCACCACCCAGGCCGAAATCGAGGCGCTGGCTGCCGCCAAGGGCAAGACCGTGGAGAACATCAAGGCGATTATCGCCTCCCTGCATGAGTTCAACCCCATGATGGGCCACCGCGGCTGCCGTCTGGCGGTCACCTATCCGGAGATTGCCAAGATGCAGACCAAGGCCGTCATCCGTGCCGCCATCAACGTCAAGAAGGAGCATCCCGACTGGAACATGGTTCCGGAAATCATGATTCCCCTGGTTGGCGAGGTGAAGGAGCTGGCCTATGTCAAGAAGATCGTCACCGAGACCGCCGACGCGGAGATTGCCGCGGCCGGTGTGGAGATGAGCTACAAGGTTGGCACCATGATTGAGATTCCCCGGGCGGCTTTGACCGCCGGTGAGATTGCCAAGGAGGCCGAGTTCTTCAGCTTCGGCACCAACGACCTGACTCAGATGACCTTCGGCTTCTCCCGTGACGACGCGGGCAAGTTCCTCAGCGCCTACTACGAGGCCAAGATTTACGAGAACGACCCCTTTGCCAAGCTGGACCAGAACGGTGTAGGCAAGCTGATTCAGATTGCCCTGGAGCAGGGTAAGAAGACCCGTCCCGACCTGCACTGCGGCATCTGCGGCGAGCACGGCGGTGACCCCAGCTCCGTAGAGTTCTGCCACAATGTGGGCCTGGACTATGTTTCCTGCAGCCCCTTCCGGGTGCCCATCGCCCGTCTGGCCGCTGCTCAGGCTGCCATTAAGGAAGAAAATGCCAAGGAGGCGGAGAAGAAGACCGCCGACGAGGAAAAGGCTGCCGCCCGGGAGGCTGCTGCTCAGGCTGCCAAGGAGGCTGCCAAGGAATTTGCCGAGAACGCCAAGGAGGCCGCCATTGTAGCCGCCGCCGACCTGGCCGATGCCGCCAAGGCGGGCCTTGCCGGTGCCAAGGCGGGCCTTGCGGAAGCAAAGAAGGTTTTCCTGGAGAACCGGAATAAGTAAAAAACGCAAGCGATCTGGCAATGAACCGACCCGACGGACCCTCCGCCGGGTCGGTTTTGTCTGCGCGATTGTCCTGCCGGCAACGAATAACCACTGGACTTTTTAGGGCGGATTCTATATAATAATGTATAGGAAAAGAAAGGGACTGGAAGACAGTCCGGTTGAGGGAGGATTCGTTTCCATGGATACACAGGAACAGATTGATATTCAGGCGACCCTTCGAGCCACAAGAACCGGCCTGTGGCGGCTGGAGTTTGAAAACGGAAAAATGGTGCGGCTGTTTGCCGACGATTTGATGGATGAGCTGCTGGGTGTAACAGGGGCGCTGAGCCCGGAAGAGCGTCTGGCGCTGTTTTATACCCGGCTTCACCCGGAGGACAAGGCGCTGTTTGAGGATTATATCGGAAAGATCACGGAGATCCACACGGAGATTATCTACCGCTATGTCCACCCGGAGTCCGGGGAGATGGTGGTCCGCTGCGGCGGTGTCCGGCAGGGGAGGGATGACAGCGCCTTCTGCATTGTGGGCACCCATCAGGACATCTCCAATATCATCCGCCTGGAGCAGGGGCGGCTGCGGGAGCGCCGTCTGGCGGAGCAGAACCTGACGCTTCGCAAGGAGCAGGCCCGGCAGGAGGATTACTATCGGGAGCTGCTGGATGCCCAGAACTGCGGGCTGCTTGCCTACACCGTGCCGGTGCACAAAATTATCCATATGAATGCCGATGCCCTGCGGATGTTCGGCCTGAACAGCATCGAGGATGCCCAGAGCCATTTGGGCACCACTTTGTCAAAGGTCTATTACCCGGACGCGGAAACCATCGAAAAGCTGAAGGGGCTCCGGGATGTAGACGATGCGGTGGACTATGAGTGCATCATCAATCAGGGCCTGCCCAACGAATGCCATGTGATGGCCAAGACCAAGGTCATCCGGATTCTCACCGGAGAACGGGCGGCACTGACCACCTTCCTGGATGTTTCGGACATGATGATGCTGCGCCGGGCTCTGCATCAGGCCCAGGAGGGCAGCCGGGCAAAATCCTCCTTCCTGTTTGCCATGTCCCATGATCTGCGCACCCCCATGAATGCCATTATCGGCTACGCAAACCTGCTGGAAGCCCACTGGGGGGAGCAGGAGGTCTGCGAAACCTATCTGTGCAAGCTCAAGGAGGCGGGACGGTTCCTGCTGGCGCTGATTGGAAATGTTTTGGAGGTGTCCCGCATCGAGAGCGGCAAGGAGAGCCTGCATCCCGCCCCCTGGGACCTGCGGAAGCTGAACGACACCATGGATGTGCTCCTGGAAGGGGAGATTGCCCAGAAGCAGCTTCAGGTAACCCGCAACATTCAGTTGGAACACCCCTGGGCGTACTGCGATGCCCTGAAGGTGCGGGAAATCCTCATGAACCTTCTGAGCAACGCGGTAAAATACACCCCCCAGGGCGGAAAAATTACCGTGACCCTTTCGGAATCTCCTTCGGACAGGCCGGGCTTTGGCCGCTACCGCATGGCGGTGGAGGACACGGGTATCGGCATCGCCCCCGAATACATTCCCCATTTGTTCGAGGCATTCTCCCGGGAGCGCAGCTCCTCGGAAAGCGGCATCATGGGCACCGGACTGGGGCTGAGAATTGTAAAATCCTTCCTGGACCTGATGGGCGGCACCATTGCGGTGGAGAGCAGCCCCGGAAAGGGCAGCCGGTTTGTGGCGGACCTGACATTGGAGCTGGCTTCCGCCGAGGCGCTGCCGGAAACGGAGAAGCCCCGGGCTTCGGAAACGGTATTGAAGGGCAAGCGGGTTCTGCTGACGGAGGACAATACCCTCAACGCGGAGATTGCCGAAACCATCCTGACCGACGCGGGACTGCTGGTGGAGATGGCGGAAAACGGGGCCGTTGCGCTGGAAAAGCTGAAAACCGCGCCGGAAGGGTACTTCGATATCATTCTCATGGATATCCAGATGCCCCGGATGAACGGCTACCAGGCTACCCGGGCCATCCGGGCCCTGGAAGGGGAGCGAGCGAAAACCCCCATCATCGCCATGACGGCCAACGCCTTTGAGGAAGACCGCCAGGCCGCCTTTGAATCCGGCATGGATGCCTATGCCTCCAAGCCCATCGAGCCCCAAAAGCTGCTGGAGATCATCGCCGGGACGCTTACCCGGGGAAAATGAAGGAAAAATAACCATCCTTGCACCTTGTCTTTGATGAGAAAACAAGTGTGCGGCAAAAAGAATTGGTTTTGTGCTTAATTGGGAGAATATCTCGATAAAAAAGGTGGAAATTGTCAGCCAAGACAGGACAGTTGTACGCACTTTGCGGAAAAACGCGGAATAGAACCCACTGGAAAGATGGACAAAGCGAGCTATCCAGGGACCTATGCTTTGTACAAACGGTAGAAAATGTATAGAAAAATGGCAAAAACCCAAGTTCCCTATTGCTTTTTTCTCGCAAACATGATATTATGCTAACACGTCACATGAAAGTGTGGGGCACGTGCAGGAATCTAAGACCTATTATTCAGATTCCTGTAAATCAAAAAGGAGGAAAAAGCAATGAAAAAATTCCTTGCACTGTTGCTGGCCCTGACCATGGTTGCTTCCATGGCTGCTTGCGGCGGCAACAACAGCACCGCGACCACTGCTGCTGCGACCACAGCTCCCGCTGAGACCACCGCCGCGACTGAGGCCGCTGGCGACAGCTACACCGGTCCCGACTGGGCAGCTATCGACGCTATGGACCACGACGAGGCTTCCGACGCTCTGTACGATTGGAACCTGGGCGAGTTCAACACCTACTATCAGGATGCTAAGACTGAGGTCACTGACCTGAACCTGCGTATGGCCAAGATGGCTATCGCTGAGGCCAAGCTGATGGAGTCCGGCGTGTTCACCCCCGTCTTCGGCAACGGCGGCTCTTACGCAATGAACCGCGTGGTTCCCCGTACCGACACCACCACTTCCTGGGGCGTTGACGAGTACAGATGGCATTCCAAGCTGGTTGCCAACGAGCTGATCACCTCTGAGGATCGCTCTGCTCTGACCGCTCTGTGGGGCGAGAGCGAAGACGCTGCTTCCTGGATCGAGGCTGCTAAGGCTTACCTGGACGAGCACGGCTACACCTTGAATGACACCTGGAACCATGCGATTAACTATGAGCTGGCTACCTGGGATGGCATTGCCTCCAGCTATACCTCTGACCACTACTTCGTCGCGCCTACCTGGACTCCTCTGCTGGAGTACGATGTCAAGAACGTTCAGCAGCCCGCGCTGGCTGAGAGCGTGGATGTCTCCGACGACGGCACTGTCTACACCTTCCACCTGCGTCAGGGTGTGAAGTGGGTTGACCAGCAGGGCCGTGAGGTCGGCGAGGTTACCGCTGATGACTGGGTTGCCTCCATGGAGCACGTTATCGACAACAACGACGCTCTGGGCTACCTGATGACCAGCTCCGACGGCTGCGGCATCAAGAACTACGACGCTTACCTGAATGGCGAGGTTACCGATTTCGCTGAGGTTGGTGTCAAGGCTGTTGACGACTACACCCTGGAGTACACTCTGGAAGCTCCCTTCCCCGCGTTCCTGTCTATGATGGGCTACGGCTGCTTCGCTCCTCTGAACCGTTCCTTCTACAAGGCTCAGGGCGGCACCTTCTCCGCTGAGGGCGACGAGTACACCTCCGGCAACTACGGCACCACCCCTGCCAACATCGCTTACTGCGGCGCTTACCTGGTGAAGAACTTCACCGAGAAGAATGTCACCAGCTATGTTGCCAACCCCTCTTACTGGAATGCCGATGCTGTGAACACCCACAACATCAACATCTACTTCAACGACGGCTCCGACCCCCTGCGTACCTACAACGAGGCCAAGGCCGGTACTCTGTCTGGCTGCGCCTTCAACTCCTCCGCCCTGGTTCTGGCCAAGGAGGATAAGCCCGAGGGCTCCGACAAGACCTACTTTGACCTGTACCAGTACACCACTGCCAACGACGGCTCCACCTTCTGCGGCTGGGTCAACGTCAACCGTGGTTCCTGGGCAAACTTCAACGACAACACCATCGGTGTTTCCACTCAGACCGACGAGCAGAAGGCTGCTACCCGCGCCGCTCTGAGCAACCAGAACTTCCGTCTGGCTCTGGCCACCGGCTTTGACCGCGGCGCTTTCAACTCCACCATCGTTGGTGAGGAGCTGAAGTACGCTTCTCTGCGGAACTCCTACACCCCCGGCGACTTCCTGGTAACCACCGCTGAGGTCACTGTGGAAATCAACGGTGAGGCCACTACCTTCCCTGCTGGCACCTACTACGGCCAGATTGAGCAGGCTCAGCTGGACGCTGATAACGTGCCTCTGCAGGTTTGGGATCCCAACGGCAACGACGGTGCCGGTTCCGGCGACGGCTTCGACGGCTGGTACAATGCCGACAACGCTGCTGCTTACATGGAGAAGGCCATCGCTGAGCTGGCTCAGGTCGGCGTAGAGGTCTCCGCCGAGAACCCCATCCACATCGATGTGCCCATGGGTGCTTACGCTGAGAGCTACACCAACCGTGCCAACGCTTACAAGCAGTCCATCGAGAAGGCTACCAATGGCTGTGTTGTTGTGGACCTGGTTTCCTACGCTGACAACACTTCCTACTCCTACTCCTACTACCGTACCAGCAACGGTTCCGAGGCCAACTACGACGTAGCTCCCGGTACCTCCGGCTGGGGCCCCGACTACGGCGATGCTCAGAGCTATCTGGACACCGTTCAGCCCTACGGCTACATGAACAAGCAGCTGGGCCTGTACTAATCCGGCACAACACCAACAAAGAAGCCTTGTGTGGGGGAGATTTCTCCCCCACACATTTCGACTACTTTTGACAAGGGAACTCTGAATCAATGAGGCGGAGCATTTCCGCAACCGTTGAGACGTTTTTGCTGGAATGCGTTTTGACGCAATCCAAATAATACATCCGGGAGCGACTGGCCTCTTTGATTCAGAGCTTCCTAAAAAATAAAACGAAAAAAGGTGAGACCGTGGCAAAATATATTTTTGGCAGAATTGTAAAGGGTATGCTTTCCGCGGTTTGCGTCGTCGTTTTGATTATGGTGCTGGTGTATTCTTTGATGGACCGTACCACCATTTTTGCCGGCGACCCAAACTACTCGAAAATGCAGAGCAACGCCCGTACCACGTATGAGCAGAGCCGCTATAAGGCTTTCGGCTATATCGACTATGTAACCTATTCCGACTATATCAAATCCCTGATTTCCTCCGGTGAAATGGATGACTCCGTCCGTTCCGATGCCCTGAAAATCGGTGTCACCGAGGATAAGGCTTCCGCCACCGCCCAGGAATATGTGCAGAAATTTACGGAAGAATATGAATCCCAGGGCTATACCATTGTCCGTCTGGATGCTGACCGGAAGAAGAACGGCCAGGTCAAGGACGGCGGCCAGGCGGTGATTTACGCCACCAGAGACAGGCCGCTCATTAAGCGTGTGCTTTCCTACTTTGGGGATATGATCTTCATTGATAATGTCCACTATGTGGACGAGTCTGTGGATATCGGCCCCCGCACGCTGACCTTTACCCTGCATGACCCCGTTTACGGCGGTGAAAAGCTCTCTCCCGCTATTATCGGCAACGGCACCATGCACAAGTATCTGCTTTACTTTGACAATTCCTTCCCCTTTGTTCACCAGAACTTTGCCACCTTGCATCTGGGCGAGAGCTACACCGTGAACCGGGGAGTTGATGTCTTCGAAACCATGACCGCCTCTCAGGGCTCCTATGTCATGAAGGATGTTCTCTTCCCCACCGGCTTTGAAGAAAAGAGCGCCGACGACCTGCACACCGCTACCTACGTTGCCGGGTCCCGGGACCAGAGCGATATGCTGGTCACCCGTTTCGTAGACGACTATACCAACGTCATTACCCATAAGTCCAATATGTCCAAGCTGGGCTTCTCCTTTGTCATCGGCATTATCGCGACGGTTCTGTCCTATGTCATTGGTCTGCCCCTGGGCCTTGCCATGGCCCGGTTTAAGGACGGACTGCTTGACAAAATTGGCACCCTTTATATCATGTTCATTATCGCGGTGCCAAGCCTTGCCTATATTTTCCTGTTTAAGGCCATCGGCGGCAGCGTCTTTAAGCTGCCCACCCTGTTCGACATGGACACCAATAAAAAGACAATGTATATCCTACCTATCATTTCACTGGCGCTGCCCAGCATTGCCAACCTGATGAAGTGGATGCGGCGGTATATGATTGACCAGATGAACAGCGACTATGTCAAGTTCGCCCGGTCCGGCGGCTTGAACGAAAACGAGATTTTCACCAAGCACATCTGGAAGAACGCGGCCATTCCCATTGTCCATGGCATCCCCAGCAGCGTGCTGTTCGCCATGACCGGTGCCATCATCACCGAGCGTATTTACTCCGTTCCCGGTGCCGGTAATCTGCTGACCCAGGCCATCAATAAGTATGACAACGGCGTTATTGTGGGTGTGACATTGTTCTACGCCGTTCTGACCGTTGTTTCCAACATCCTGGGCGACGTGCTGATTTCCATGGTTGACCCCAGAATTTCCTTTACTTCCAAGGGTAGGTGATCGATATGCGTGAAGATTTGAATCAGTTTACCGACGAGGAGCTCTTTTCTCCGGTTACCCACAGTGACACGGAATCCGAAAAGATTGCCGCTCCCAGATATTCCTACTGGAAGTCCGTATTCCGGGTGTTCTTCCGGAAGAAGGTCAATATCATTGCGCTGTCCTTGCTTCTGTTTGTCATCCTTTTTGCCTATATCTATCCCGCTGTTACCAACTACGACCCCTACGCAAATTTGCTGGATCCCAACTCCAAGCACTTAAGTCCTTCTGCCGCCATGAGCTACTTTGGAAATGACCTCAAGTGGATTCTGGGTGCCGGTGCTTCCGGCGAATCTACCTTTGAGGCGGTTTGGAACGGCTCTCGGATTTCCATCTCCCTGGCCTTTATCTGCGCCGCCATCAATATGACCATCGGCGTTATGCTGGGTGCTGTGTGGGGCTTCTCCAAGAAGGTGGATATGGTGATGATGGAGGTTTACACCATCATCGGCAACGTGCCCATGATTCTGATTATCTCCGTTTTGTCCATGCTGTTCTCTCCCACCTTCTGGACGATGGTTTTTGCCCTGACGGTGGTTGGCTGGCTGAGCATTGCCTACTTTATCCGGACTCAGGTTCTGATCATCCGGGACCGGGAGTACAATCTGGCCTCCAAGTGCCTGGGCACCTCCATCTTTAAGATTGCCACCAAGAACATTCTGCCCTTTATGACCTCTGTCATCGTGACCCTCCTTGCCACCGAGCTGCCCAGCTACATCTCTTACGAGGTGTTCCTGTCCTACATCGGCATGGGTATGAGCGAAATGTCTCTGGGCCGCCTGATCTATGCCGCCGAGGCCGCCATGGTTACCCCCGGCTGGCAGATGGAGTTCTGGAGCCCTGTTGCCATTGCCTCTGTTATCACCGTGGTGCTGTATGTTGTCGGCCAGAATCTGGGCGACGCGTCTGACCCCAGAACCCATATGTAAGGAGGACGGACAATGGAACAGAAAAAAGTATTGCTCTCCGTCCAGGACCTGGTTGTCAAGTTCAAGGTCCGTGGCCGTTCTCTGACCGCCATCCGCGGCATCAGCCTGGATATCTACGAGGGCGAGTCCATCGCCATCGTGGGTGAGTCCGGCTCCGGCAAGTCCGTCTTTACCAAGACCTTTGCCAATATGCTGGATTCCAATGGCTATGTGGACAGCGGCAAGATTATCTTCAACGACAAGGACCTGGCTGACTTCACCATGGAGGTGGGCCGCAAGGAGGATGTGAAGATTACCTCCATCCGGGTCAAGCTGGATGCCTACTCCAAGCTGGAGCATGGCGCGGAAACCTACAAGCAGATCAAAGCCCTGGAGGCGGAGAAGAAGGCGAAAGCCACCATCTCCGACGAAGAGGACAACGATTTCCAGGAAAAGCTGGCGGACCTGCGCTTCCAGCGGGCCGAGGCCTTTAACCTGAAGCAGACCTTGGATTCCTCCGAGAAGGACAAGATTCGTGCCTGCGCTGCCAACATCTCCGATTTGGACAAGCAGATTGAGGCGCTGGAAGCTCAGCGGAAAAAGGCCATCTCTGACAGAGCCAAGGCTGCCGCCGCCGATACCGCCTACAATACCGACTACACCAAGAAGATGGCCGAGCTAAAGGCCAAGTACCACGAGGAAATTTCCAAGCCCATCACCCTGGAGCAGCACAGCCGCAACGTGGAGCTGGCCAAGGAGATATACCTGACCGTCGGCCGGTACGACTGGCTGTCCCGGAATAAGATGATTTCCGGCCTTGTGAAGGCCTGTAAGGAGGCCATGCGCCAGGGGCTGGACATGGACAGCGATGAGATCCGCAACGACGTATTCAGCGCCGTCACCTTCCGGGTGAAGCTCACCGAGGAAGAGGAGAACCGCCTGTACGGCACCTGCATCCTGGACCTTGCCAACATCAAGTACAGCAAGGACCTGTCCCAGATTCGTGGTAAGAAAATTGCCACGGTCTTCCAGGACCCCATGACCTCTTTGAACCCCATTATCACCATCGGCCAGCAGATTACCTCCATCATCCTCAAGCACCAGCACTGCTCCGAGGCGGAGGCGAGAATCCGCGCTATGGAGCTGATGAAGAAGGTTGGCATTCCCAACGCCGAGAACCGGTTTGATGACTATCCCTTCCAGTACTCCGGCGGTATGCGGCAGAGAATTGTTATTGCCATCGCCCTGTCCTGCCAGCCCAAGATTCTCATCTGCGACGAACCCACCACCGCTTTGGACGTGACCATTCAGGCCCAGATTCTGAAGCTGATCAAGGACCTGCAGAAGGAATTTGGCTATACCATCGTCTTCATCACCCATGACCTGGGCGTGGTTGCCAACATTGCCGACCGGGTAGCCGTGCTTTACGCCGGTCAGATTGTGGAGCTGGGCACCGTGGAGGATGTGTTCTACGACCCCCGGCATCCGTACACCTGGGCCATGCTCTCCAGCCTTCCTCAGCTTGCCCAGCGGAATACGGAGCTCTATTCCATCACCGGTACGCCGCCCTCTCTTTACAATAAGATTATCGGCGACCCCTTCGCACCCCGGAATCCCTACTGCCTGAAGATTGATACCCTCCAGGACGCACCCATGTTCAAGGTCAGCGATACTCACTATGCCAAGACCTGGCTGCTGGACCCCAGAGCGCCGAAGATTGAGAAGCCCGCGGCAATTTGCAACCTTCACGAGAAGCTCGTGGAAGCATTTAATATTTGAAAGGAGGTCATGCTGTCGTGAATCATGAAGATAAGAACCTGGAAGCCACTTCCAGACATTTCCCTGAGCATGGCCCCATTGACGAGAAGACCGGCAATGAAGTCCTGCTTTCCGTCCGGAATGTAGACATCACCTTCGGCAAGGGCGACAAGGCCTTTAAGGCCGTCAGGAACGCCAGCTTCGATATCTACAAAGGGGAGACCTTCTCCCTGGTCGGTGAGTCCGGCTCCGGCAAGACCACCATTGGCCGTGCCGTCATTCGCGTCAATCCCTGCTCCGCCGGTGAAATCCTCTACAAGGGTGTCCGCATTTCCGGCAAGATTCCCCACTCTCTGGACCGGGAGGTCATCCGGAATATCCAGATGGTCTTCCAGGACCCCGCCGCGTCTCTGAACGAGCGTGCCACTGTGGACTACATCGTCTCCGAGGGCCTTTACAACTTCCACCTGTATAAAAACGAGGCGGACCGGGTAGAAAAGGTAGAGAAGATGATCAACGAGGTTGGTTTGCTTCCCGAGCACCTGACCCGTTACCCCCACGAGTTCTCCGGCGGACAGCGCCAGAGAATCGGCCTGGCCCGTGCCATGATTATGGAGCCCGAGCTGGTTGTCGCGGACGAGCCCATTTCGGCTCTGGACGTTTCCATTCGTGCCCAGGTGCTGAATCTGCTGAAAAAGTTCCAGCGGGAGCAGGGGACTACCTACCTGTTCATCGCCCATGACCTGTCCATCGTTCGGTTTATTTCCGACCGCATCGGCGTTATCTACAAGGGCGATATCGTGGAGGTTGCCGAGGCGGAGGAGCTGTTTAACTACCCCCTGCACCCCTACACCCGTTCCCTGATTTCCGCCATCCCCATCCCTGACCCCAAGCTGGAGAAGAACAAGGAGCTGTTCACCTATGACCCCTCCATGCACGACTACAGCGAGGACAAGCCCGAGATGGTGGATATCGGCAACAACCACTTCGTCTACGGCAACAAGAAGGAAATCGAGGAGTACAAGGCCCTGCGTGCCAAAAATGTGCCCATCAAGAGCGTGACCATCCGGGACGAGAACGCCCCGGCCAAGGAGCCCGCCAAGCCCGCTCCCTCCCGCGAGGAGATTCACATGGCCCCTGCCCACGATACCGGCAGCTACTGGTACGGCATTCTGGCCTTCTTCCTGCCCCTGCTGTGCCTGCTGGGCAGCCTGGCCTTCCGCAAGCATAATTACATTCGCAATTACAAGTCGATGAAAAAGGGTGCCATTGTTGGCCTGATTTTCCGGGCAGTGATTATCGCGATCTTCCTGCTGCTGCTTGTTTTGGCGATTGTGTAGCCGTTGGTTTTCTCTGCTGCACGATTCAAATGCGCTCAGGGCGGCAATCTGCCGCCCGCTGGGTTCCGAGACCGCGTGACGTTCAGAAGCGCGGCTTTTGCGGCCGGGCGGGCGGCGGATGCCGCCCTTTTGCTTCCGCCTTTCCGGAAGCGTATGAAGAAAGGATGTTCCTATGTCAAGATACCAGCGGGACAACCGTCCCTATGTGCCGAAAATTCAGCATGTGGAGGTTAAGGACGGCTCTTACGGTTTGCGCATCGCCCTTTTGATTGCCGCAATCGGCCTGGCCGTCTTCGCCTTTGGCTATGCACTGAACACCGCCCTGACCCCCGAGGCGGGCTGGCAGGAGATTGAGGTTACCACCACTACCGCCGCCGCCCAGGAGATCAGCCTCCAGTATTATTTTGGAGAGGAAAAGGGCACCGCGGACCGGAAGCGCCAGGTAACATCCCTTTACTCCGAGACGCTGGCGGAAGCCGACAACGCGTTGAGCAGGGAAGCGGTAGAGGGGGTTACCAATCTCCACAGCCTGAGCGCGGCACCCAATCAGGAGCTTACGGTGGGGAAGACCTTGTATACTGCCCTGGAGGCATTCCAGGAAACCGGAAGCCGGGGGATTTACTACGCGCCCCTCTACAGCCGCTACAATGCCCTCTTTGCCTGTGGCAACGACGAGGACGCGGCGCTTTACGACCCGGAAAAATCCCCCGAGGCTGGGGACTTTGTATCAGAAGTTCTGAATTACGTCTCCCAGGACAGCCAGATTCACCTGGAGCTTCTGGGGGAGAACCGGGTGCGGCTTTTTGTCAGCGATGCCTACAGAGCTTTTATAGAAGAGAATGAAATCACTGAGCTTCTTGATTTTGGCATCCTGAAAAACGCCTTTGTTATGGACGCGGCTGCCGCGGCGCTGGAGGAAAACGGCCTGACGGAGGGGATTCTCACCTCCCGGGATGGGTATGCCCGCTGCCTGGGAAATTCCTACGGGAATGTGAATCTTCTGGAATCCAACGGCGGAAATGTGCGCCAGGTGGCAAAGGCCACCTATATGGGCCCAAAGGCGGTTGCGGCACTGCGGGGCTTCCCGGTACAGCAGGAGGATTACAGCTTCTATACCTACGGGGATGGGACCGTTCGTCCGCCCTATGTAGAGGAGGCAACGGGGCAGCTCAGATGCGAGCATGAGAATCTGGTCCTGTTTGGAGATGGGGCTGTCGGCCCCCTGGCGGTGCGGGCGGTTCAGGCCATGACCCAGCCGGGCACACCCGACGGGCTTTGCCTGTACAGCCATGACAAAACCGTTTTCTGTACCGTGCCCTCCGTGCAGATTTCCAATCTCTACGAGGGCTACCGGCTATCCGAATAAAGCAAAAAATCAGGGACGCTGCGGAAAAACAGCGTCCCTGATTTTTTGGAAATGTTACTTCTGCGCGCGGCTGCCGAAGTTGACAACGGCGGTATCGCCCTGCTCGTTGGCACCGAACTCATAGTCCTTGCCGGGCAGAACAGCGTTCATGATGATGCCCACCAGAGCGGCCACAGCCAGGCCGGAGAGGCTGATGGTGATGGAGCCCACGGGAATCACGATGGACCCGGCGTAGTTGACACCCACAGCCAGACCCATAATCATGGCGGCAATCAGAACATTGCGGCTCTTGGTGAAGTCCACCTGGTTTTCAACCACGTTGCGGACACCGACGGCGGAAATCATGCCGTACAGCACCAGGCTGACACCGCCCATGGTAGCAGCGGGCATGGCCACAATCAGAGCGGCAAACTTGGGGCAGAAGGACAGGATGATGGCGAAGAAGGCGGCCAGACGGACAACCTTGGGGTCGTACACCTTGCTCAGGGCCAGCACACCGGTGTTCTCACCGTAGGTGGTGTTGGCGGGAGCGCCGAAGAGGGAAGCCAGGGTGGTGGCCAGACCGTCGCCCACCAGGGTCCGATGCAGGCCGGGGTCTTCCACGAAGTTCTTGCCTACGGTGGAGGAGATGGCGCAGATATCGCCCACATGCTCCATCATGGTTGCCAGGGAGATGGGCATGATGGTCACAATGGCGGTTACCAGCAGGCCGGTGTCCAGGTTAGAACCAAAGATGGACAGGGCGGTGCGGTTCCAGACGATGGGCAGGCCAATCCAGTCCGCCTGGCTGACCAGGGTTACCAGATTTTCCCGGGAGGTGGGGTCAACAATCATGGAGAACACATAGGAGCCGACCACACCCAGGAGAATGGGAATGATTTTGACCATGCCCTTGCCCCAGATGTTGCAGCCAACCACAATCAGGATGGCCACCAGGGCAACCCACCAGTTGGCAGCGCAGTTGGTCACGGCGGAGCCGGACAGGGTCAGGCCAATGCAGATGATAATGGGCCCCGTTACAATGGGGGGGAAGTAGCGCATGACCTTCTTAGCACCGAACTGCTTAAAGAAGAAGGCCATAATCAGGTAGACAAGACCCGCGCAGGCCACGCCGAAGCAGGCGTAGGGGAGCGTTTCGTTTCCGGTGCCCAGGGCACGGATGGCATTGTAGCCGCCGATGAAGGCGAAGGAGGAACCCAGGAACGCGGGAACCTTCCGACCGGTGATCAGGTGGAACAGCAGAGTGCCCAGGCCCGCGAACAGCAGGGCGTTGGCTACGTCCAGACCTGTCAGCGCGGGGACCAGTACCGTTGCGCCGAACATGGCGAACAGGTGCTGAACGCCCAGCAGCAGGCGCTTGGGTGCGGCCAGGGTGCTGGCATCGTACACCACATCATTGTTTGTTTCAGGAGCTGCCATTTGTAATCTTCCTTTCTATTCGCAAAAAAGGGGAGAGAAGGGTATTTTGCATTTCCTTCCCTCCTCTCCTGCGTTTTATCTCTGTCAGTATACTCGCACGAGCGCCAAAATGCAAGCAATTCCGGGGCTTCCACCGTTCAAAATATGAACAGAGTATGACCGCAAATTTGTGAAAAATGATTAAACCGGTCTGCTTTCTTTGAAAAATGAGCAGAAAAGGAGAAAAACGAAAAGAGATTTCTAAAGCAAAAAATGCACAGCGTATTAAAAGCTCTGTCATGCGCCATTAATCCAGTAAAAGACCGTAAATAAAAAATTTTGCCACGAAGAAAGGTTAAATTGTAAAATGTATTGTCCAGTAATAGAATAAAACTGTGCAGAATGACGAAACAAAAGCTGAAAACAACAAAAAATACGGGATATTTAAGGCTGCATACAGTGCATGTCCGTAAACAAATGTCCACACTACAAAAAAGGATGCAATTTGCGACTTGAAAAAATGCAAAATGTGGTGTATAATACGGCCATGAAGTTTTTGGAGAGGCCAAAAACAAGAAGGAGGAAAATCATATGAAACTCAAGAAGCTGTTTACTCTGGCCCTGACCACAGCCCTGACCCTTTCTCTTGCAGCCTGCGGCGGCAGCGGTTCCGCCTCCGGCAAAATGACCATGGGCACCGGCGGCTCCGCCGGCACCTACTATGGCTACGGCGGCGTGCTGGGCCAGTACATTAGTAATAAGGCGGGCATTGATGTCACGGTTGTCGCCACCGACGGCTCCAAGGCCAACATCCAGGGCATCCAGTCCGGCGACTATCAGCTGGGCACCGTCCAGTCCGATGTTATGGCCTACGCCTGGGAGGGTACACGCTCCTTTGAGTCCACCGGCAAGGTAGATGCTTTCCGGGTGGTTGCGGGGCTGTACGCCGAGTCCGTGCAGCTGGTTACCATGGACCCCAATATCAAGTCCGTCGCGGACCTGAAGGGAAAGACTGTTTCCATCGGCGCACCCAGCTCCGGCGTTTACTTCAACGCAATGGATGTGCTCACCGCCGCCGGTCTGACCGAGAATGACATCAAGGCCCAGTATCAGAGCTTCTCCGACAGCGCCGACGCGCTGAAGGACGGCAAGATTGACGCGGCCTTTATCGTCGCCGGTGCCCCCACCCCTGCCATCACCGAGCTGTGCACCACCAATTCCGCATACCTGGTGCCCATTGACGGCGCGGTAGCCGATGCCATGATGGCCGCCTGCCCCTTCTACACCACCTATAACATTCCCGCCGGTACCTACCCCGGACAGGACACCGACGTGACCACCGTCACGGTGAAAGCCACCCTGATTGTCTCCGCCAGCGCCTCCGAGGACGACGTTTATAACCTGACCAAGGCCATCTTCGACAACGCCGCCGACATTGCCAAGGAGAACGGCAAGGGCGCGGAGCTGAGCCTGGAGAACGCCACCTCCGGCATGACCGCTCCCTTCCACAAGGGTGCTGCCAAGTACTTCGCCGAGAAGGGCATCACCGTAGACGCACAGTAACACGAATCCCTGGGGCATCCGGTAGATCGTGTCATTGCGAATCAGTCCGCAGACTGGTGTGGCAATCCCCCGGATTTTCAAACATCCATAAAATCCGGACCTTCGTCCTTAAATGGGGGACTGCCACACCGGTGGCATACTTTCCTGACAGCCCCAGCCGTTTCCCGGGAACGCCGAAGAAATCGCGTGAGAGGGCCATTTCTTCAGCGCTTCCGATTTCCAGCAAGGAGGAGAACCCTATGAGCCTTTTTAAGAAGAAAAAAACAGACGAGCCCATGGACCTGGACTCCGTCATGAAAAAGTACGACCGGGAGTCCAACGTCCGGATTTGGGAGGGAACGCCCAGAATTGTGGTCAATGTCATTTTGGCGACCTTTTCGCTGTTCTGCCTGTATGTGACGCTGTTCGCCAGCTGGCTGGAGGAGCTGCGGCTGACCACCTTTGTGGCCTGGATTGTGTTCCTGGGGTATCTGGTGTTTCCCGCCAAGAAGGGACACCAGAAGGTCAACTACATTCCCTGGTACGATATCCTGCTGATGGTTGTAGGTACCGGCGCGTTTCTGTACTATGCCTTCAACGCCAAGAGCATCATCCAGCAGGGAAGCATTTTTGAAAGCTACCAGATTGTCATTGGCATCGTGGGCGTTCTGGCCCTGGCGGAGGTTTGCCGCCGGAGCGTGGGCCTGCCGATTCTGATTGTGGCCGGGTGCTTCCTGGTCTATGCCCTGACCGCCGGACTTTCCAACCCCTCTCTCTGGGGCAAATTGAATTACACCATCCGGTATCTGTTCTACGGCAAGGAGGGCGTGCTGGCAACCCCCATCAACGTGTGCTCGAAATTTATTGTTGTCTTTATCGTCTTTGGCGCGTTCCTGGAGCGCACCGGTATTGCGGATTATTTTATCCAGGTGGCCAACGCCCTGGTGGGCCGCTTCTCCGGTGGCCCGGCCAAGGTGGCCGTAGTGGCCAGCGCCCTGCTGGGCGTTGTCTCCGGCTCCTCCGTTGCCAACACCGTGGGTTCCGGCTCTGTGACCATTCCCCTTATGAAGGAAGCGGGCTATAAATCCGAATTCGCCGGTGCCACGGAGGCTGCCGCCTCCACCGGCGGACAGATTATGCCTCCCATTATGGGTGCCGCCGCCTTCCTGATGGCGGACTATGTGCAGCTGCCCTATGGACAGATCGCCCTGAAGGCAGTGCTCCCAGCTCTACTGTACTTTACCGGTATTTTCATCTCCGTCCATCTGGAAGCCAAAAAGCTGGGGCTTAAGGGCATTTCCAAGGAGAATCTGCCCAAGCTCCTGCCCCTGCTGAAAAAGAGCTACCTGATGCTGCCGCTGCTGCTGCTGATCTACCTGGTGAGCACCAGCCAGAAGAGCATCCAGTACGCCGCGGCCCTGTCCATTGTGGCCTGCATTTTTGTGACCCTGTTCAGCAAGGAAACCCGTATCACCCCCATGCGACTGTTGGAGGCACTGGCGGCCGGTGGTCAAGGTTCCATTACGGTAGCCGCCGCCTGCGGCATTGCCGGTATCATTGCCGGTACCATCACCATGACGGGCTTGGCCAACGTGATTATCAACGGTATCGTGGTTGTGGCCGGCAATAATGTGCTCATCGCCCTGTTCCTGACCATGATCTGCTGCATCGTTCTGGGCATGGGCGTCCCCACCACGGCGACCTACTGCATCATGGCGGCCACCTGTGCCCCCATTCTGGTGCGGATGGGTGTGCCCCTGGTTGCGGCCCACTTCTTCGTGTTCTACTTCGGCATCGTGGCGGACCTGACGCCGCCGGTGGCCCTGGCGGCCTATGCCGGTTCCGCCATCGCCCAGGCCAACCCCATGAAGACGGCTCTGGAGGCCACCAAGCTTGCCATCGGCGCGTTCATCGTGCCTTACGCCTTCGCCCTGAGCCCCTCCATGCTGCTGATTGATACTACGGTGCTGGATGTGGTGCTCATCACGGTCACTTCTCTCATCGGCATCGCCTCGGTGGCTGCCGCCATGGAAGGGTATCTCATCGGTAAGCTGAACTGGTTCCGCAGAGGCCTGGCCCTGGTGGGCGGCCTGATGATGATTTACCCCGGCCACACCACCGACCTCATCGGCATCTGCCTGTCCGGCATCGTCGTGGTGCTGTGCGTTGTGGAACAGAAAAAGGCTGCCGTGAAGGCTGCGTAAAGTATTTTAACTTAAAAAACGCCATTGCCATTGTCTGTCCGCGGACTTCGGCAATGGCGTTTTTTAGAGCGCGTTTAGAGATGAAAGTGATATCCTCTTTCTCAAAAAGGAAAGAAGGACAGAAGCGTGTGAAACAACGGAAAAATTGGGTTCGCTGGGCATTTTTGCTTCCGAACCTTCTGGGGGTGACGGTGTTTGCCCTGATTCCCATGGTGCAGGTGCTCCTGGGGGCCTTTCGGACCGCCATCGGCGGATGGTGGGTGGGGCTGGAAAATTTCCGCACGGTGCTTGCCAACCGGGCCTTCCGGCTGGCGGCCTGGAATACGGGGCGATTTATGCTGGCCTGTGTGCCGCTGCTGCTGTGCCTCTCTCTGGCGCTGGCCATGGGACTGCGGCGGGCCTGGGCCGGGGGACGGCTGCGCAGCGCCTTTTTGCTGCCCATGGCAGTCCCAGCGGCCTCCGTGGTGCTGGCCTGGAAGCTATTATTCCACGAAAACGGTCTGGTGAACGGGGCCCTGGATGCTCTGGGCCTGCCGGGGGTGGACTGGATGGGCTCCGGCGCTTCCTTCTGGATGCTGGTGATCAGCTATCTCTGGAAGAACCTGGGCTATACCGTGGTGCTCTGGACCGCTGCCCTGGGGGCCATCCCGGAGAGCATCTACGAGGCGGCCCAGATGGACGGAGCCAACGGGGCGGCCTGCTTTCTCTGGATTACGCTGCCGAACCTCAAGGGCAGCGCCTATTCCATTGGTGTGCTTTCCTTGCTCAATTCCTTCCGGGTGTTCCGGGAGGCCTGGCTGGTGGCGGGGGATTACCCCCAGGAGCAGATGTACCTATTGCAGCATCTCTACAACAATTGGTTCCGGGCCCTGGACTATGACAAAATCGCCGCGGCCTCCGTGCTGACAGGCGGCATCGCCCTGGTGCTCATTTTGCTTCTGCGGCGGCTCTGGGACCGGGAGGGAGAAGAATGAAAAAAGCGTTTTTATTTTTATTGCTGG
>OIZI01000323.1_pt1 | contig 25360 bp, 24 predicted proteins | sample 1588441 | NCBI WGS metagenome assembly OIZI01 (sample SAMN03283284) | human gut metagenome | biome: human-associated habitat; material: feces | host: Homo sapiens | place: Peru | collected 2012 | reverse complement strand
GTAATTGATGGTGAAGGTTCAAAGGTTATTTGCAAAGACTAATTTGAAAATTCCAATTTAGTAATTAGTTGGAAAAATAGTGATTTGTTGAAATGATTGGAGGAATGGGTATGAAAAATAAAAATGTATTATTTGCAGTATTAGGTATAATTGTATTAGTAGTGTTAGTGATAGGAGTTTTTTATCATTTTAGAGATAGAAGGACTTATACACTCAATTTACCTCAACTTGAAAAATTAGAAAGTATTTCATTAAATCAAAATGAAAAAGATATTAGTATTAATGGCAGAGAAGAAATGAAAGATATACTATATGTTTTAAATGGTACAAAAAGAGTTACTAAAAACGAAAGCATACAAGATGCACCTGTAAATATTGATGATGAAATAAAAGTTGATTTTCACTTTATAGAAGCTGGAGTATCTACAATATTCGTATATAAGAAAAACAATAGTTATTATATTGAACAACCATATAATGGTATATATCAAATAAGTGGAGATGAATACAATTCGATAGAGAAACTTGTTAGATAAATTACAATTTTACGAGCAGAAATGCTCTTTTTATTTTAATTAAAAGAAAGGAGAAAAAATGAATACAGATTATATAAAAAGTTTATTAATTATGTTTAATAATAAAAATGTTTATGAAATTGAAACAGCACTGGCAATTTATGAATTTATGGATAAGGATATTAATAGCATATCAGATGCAGAAATATTTAGGGTATATGATTTAATTCATTCACAAGATGAAATATTTGATGATTATGTTAAAGAAGAAATTCAAAGAATCAAAGAAGATCATGATAAAGAGGAAAGAATTAAAGAGGATATATCAAAAAAAGAGAAAGATATTCAAAAAGAAAAAGAACAAGATTCATTTGAAAAATAATAATTTTGTTGAATTATGTGGTATAATTAATTTAATAGAAAATACAGGAGGTGAATATAAATGAAAAAAGCTGAAATTATTGAAGCGTTAGCAGAAAAAACTGGTTTAACTAAAGCAGACGTTGCTAGAGTTTACGAAGGAACTTTTGAATTGTTCAAAGAAGAATTAGGTAAAGGTAATGATGTAGCAGTAGCTGGATTTGGTACATTCAAAGTATCTGAAAGAGCAGCAAGAACTTGCAGAAATCCTAGAACTGGTGAAACAATTAATGTTGATGCTTGTAAAGCAGTATCTTTTAAAGTTGGTAAAGATTTAAAAGAAACAGTTAATAAATAATTGAAAAATGATATTGGGTTAGTATGATGAATACTAATCCTTTTTATTTTATTATAGAAGAGGAGGGTTTGAAAAAATAATATTATGAAGCAAATAAAAATATTTTTATTGTTTTTGTTATTAGTAGTTTTAGGATTTAGTTTATATAAAATAAATCAAATAAATAATGAATTAAATTCTTCACAAGAAATAAAAGAAGAATTGATTGAGTTAGTTGAAATACCAGAAACACCATCAGATGAACCATCTTTTCAAGTTGATTTTGAAGAGTTAAAAAAAATAAATTCTGACGTTATTGGATGGATAGTCATAGAAGGTACAGGAATTAATTATCCTATTGTTCAAGGAAATAACAATTCTTTTTATTTAAATCATTCCTATGATAAAAAATGGAATTCATTAGGAAGTATATTTGCAGACTATCAATCATCAAATGATTTTAGCGATTATAATACTTTTATTTATGGTCATCATACAAGGAATGGAAGTATGTTCGGAGAATTATATAAGTATATGGATGTTAGTTTTTATAAGCAAAATAAAACATTTTATTTATATACACCGACAGGAAATTTTACAGCAGAGATTTTCAGTGCATATATAGATAGTACAGATTCGTCTTCATATAATCAATCATTTAATTCAATAACAGAATTCAATGATTATATTAATTTAGTTAAAGAAAAAAGTAATTACAGCACTGATGTAAAAATTGATGTGAATAAAGATAAAATAATTACACTTTATTCTTGTTCTCATGAATCTAATAGAAAGAAAAATGATAGATATTTTATTCATGCAGTATTAAGAAAACTAAGTTAAAAATATATAATTATCTATGCAGTTTAAAGAATGTATAATAATGGCTTTTAAGGAAGCTATTTTTTTGTTGGAGTAATTTATGTAGTACAAAAAATTGAGAGTAAGAAAGGGAAATATATATGAATGAAACAATGGTTTATACAGTAAAAGAAGTAGCAACAATTTTGCATAGTAGTCCAAATTATGTCTATACTCTGATAAGAAAGGGTTATCTTCCTGTCGTGAGATTAGGGAGTATAAAGATATTAAAACAGTCCTTAGAAAATTTTTTGATTGAAAATCAAGGAAAAGATTTATCAAATTTAGAAGATATAAAGCCGTTAGATTTTTCTAAAATAGGAGAATAGTTAATGGCACAAGTAAATATAGAAAAGAGAGGAAATGTTTATCAGTATAGATTTGAGATAGCACCACAGGGTGGTAAAAGAAAATTTATTAATAAATCAGGATTTAAAACAAAATCAGAAGCACAGGAAGCAGGTAATATAGCATATACAGAATATATAAATGCTGGTGTTCCTTTTAAAGAATGTAAATTATCTTATAGCGATTATTTAGACTATTGGTTAGATAATTATTGCAAATCAAATTTAAAATATAATACTATTTGTAAATATAGAACTATTATAGATAAATATATAAGACCTAGATTAGGTTTATATAGGTTATCTACACTTACAAGTGTGAGATTAAATATGTTTATTACAGAAATATGTGATGAATACTCTTTTTCAAGATCTTATTTTAAAAATATATTGAAAGTTGTTAAAGGAACTTTTAGAGATGCTTGTAATTTGTATGGATTTATAAAATATAATCCAGCTCTAACGTTGAGATTACCAAAAATGGATATTGATAAAAAAGATCCTAAACATTTATATACACAAGAAGAAATAGATAAGATATTATTTAGATTTAGATATAATGATACTTTTACTTGTTCTTTTTTAACATCATGTTATACTGGTATGAGAACTGGAGAAGTTTTTGCGTTAACATGGGATGATATAGACTTAGATGAAGGTATTATTTCTATTAAGCATAGTATATATGATAAAGCGAAAGATATAAAAGGAAGATGGTATTTAGGAAGCACTAAAACAATATCTGGAGAAAGATTAATCTATATTAGTCCAACTTTATTAAGTGCATTAAAAAATTATAAAGCCAAACAAGATTATTTAAAACAATTATATGGAAATAAATATATTTACTATTATTTAGAAGATGTGAAAAATCAGTATGGCAAAGTGATAGAAAAAAGAATTGTTCAAAAAACTGATGAAACAAAAGATCAAATTACATTGAATTTAGTATTTACTAAATCTGATGGTAAATTTACAGGTACAGATATTACCAAATATCCATTTGAGATTATTCATAAAGAATTAGGCATTGAAAAATGTAGATTCTACGATTTAAGAGGAAGTTATGCAACTAAGGTTTTAAACTCTGGTGTAGAAATTAGAGATGTTGCTGATATGCTTGGTCATAGAAATATAGAAACGACTGAAAATTATTATGTATCTAGTACAGATACATCAAGAAAATGTGCAACAGATAATTTTGACAAAATGATACAATCGGAAGTTATTAATGAAATATCAGAATATTTAGTTTTTTAATTATTAGCAACATACCCATTCTTTATCTTGTGGTGTGTTGCTTATTTTTAAATTTTATAGTATAATTTTAGTGGAACAGTTTTGTTGACTCATTTATTATGTAGTCAACACTATTGGCATATATTTGGAGAACGAATGGTATCATGATAACAATGTGTGCAATTTGTGTGCAAAAATTAAAAAATGTATAGTTCTATATATACTATATGTATGACATAATACCAATACCGTTCAGACCCATTTTCCCTTGAAATATATATAATACTATATATATTTCATAGTATCATATATACTGAAAAAGGATGAACATGTGGCAGCGGCAAGAAATATAAGAACTGCTGCGGTAAATAAGCTTACATCGCTCATAAATAGAAGAATTGTGTTACAATTTTTAGGTAGTTTTGTCTAAAAAAGGCATTTAGATGATTTTTAAATAAGTTTTTTAACAAAAATGTGCCCTTAAATATGTGGGAATATGATATAATTAAAAAAGAGGTGATTAATGATGGAATTTTTATTTGAAACAATTATAAATAACTTGAGAGAGGGAAAATCAATTAATGAGGTTACTAAACAGATAAAATTAAATATATCTAATAGAAGTTTAGATACTTCAAATATAATATTAGCATTTATTAAATATCTAAAATCTAATTATTCGAATGAAAATAATTCTGCAACTTTTTCAATGATAGAGAAATACCTTAATAATCAAATTTCTTTACAGCATTTGTCTCAAGAAATATTTTTAAAAAAAATTGTTGTGGATCAAGATAAAAGGGATTTTCATCAAGGTCAATTTCATCATAACTCAGATGAAACATTCTTAGATGAAATATTTAGAGTTATTTATGAGTTTACTAGAAATGATCTCATTGTACCTAAAGGAGTATGTTATGATTTTTGTCTTTTTATAGCAGGATTATCTATTGCCAAAAATGATAAAAGACAGATATATATGTGGAATAGTATTGAAAAAATCTCTGGTGAAAATAATTTTATCTTATTCTGTGTAGAAGAAGATAATGTAATAGCATATGATCCTTTTAATGGCATATACATTTCTCTAGAAAAATATGATATAGCAAATGTAGGATTTAAACTAATTAAGTTGGATAATAGTAGTATTTTAACAGAAAGTATTGAGTTAACAGGCTTTGAACAAAAAATAATTGATTATGATGAAATTTTAAAATTATTTAGCTCTGCAAAAAAAAGTGATGATAATGAATTAGAAACTTTAAAAAATCAAAATTATTATCAAAGATTGTCTGTTGATAAAAGTGCAACTTTTGATGATATTAAAGCAAGTTTTAGAAAACTGATTGCTAAATATCATCCAGATATAAATCCAAATGATAAACATGCAAAAGAAAAAACACAACTTATAATTGAAGCATATGAATGCCTAAAAAGTACTGCTTTGCGTGAAGAATATGATTCTAAAATTTTTCAAAATGAGCCACAAAAGCCAAGTAATGATACCCAGACAAGTACAAATAGTGCTAAGTTTGATGAAGAACTTGAAAAAATTATTAGAGAATTTAGAAAGAAGTATAATGTTGATAGCTATAAAGATATTTTAGAATTATTAATAAGAATGACAAGACAAAAAGTTAGACAAGAAGCTGGTAGAAGTGATATAAAATACAACAATTATACAAATAACATTAATAATATAATAAATGATATTTATAACATCAATTATACAAATAAAAAACATTATTAATAAAATTGGTAATATGGTGTTTGTAAAATTACAATTTTACTTAATTTAAAATCTTTTGAGATTACAATATAGTTAGATTAAAAATTTTATATAAATTATTAGATAAGTTTAAACTGCATTGTCAGAAAATTAAACATTATTTTATTGCGACTTATGAGTAAGTTATTAAAGCTTATGAGTGGGATTTTTAAGCAAAAACTACTTGACTATTTTAATAAGAAACTATATCATAGTGATAAAAAGTATAAGAAAGCTGTGAAAAATAGGTACTTAGTCCTTATTTTATAAAGATTTGTAATGGTTTATGGCAATTAAAAATATCTAGAAAAGTTTGTGAATTTGCCATTTTTTGCAAAATATTTACAAAAATTACCAACGAAGTATGATTAATTATTATATTCATCAAATTGATGATATTAAAAATTAAAAGAAAAGAAAAAAATAAATAGATAAATGTATAATTTCGCGAAAGAATTATATAATTAAATAATCTTATAGATACATTTTATATTGAAGTGTATCTTTTTTTGAAACTTTTTTATTGATATATGGGATAATTATAGTGTAGGTGATAATATGACTAGTCAAACAAACCTAGATAAGTTTAATGAATTTTATAAAGAAACTTACTCTAATATTCTTAGATATATTATTATTAAATGTCATAATATTAATGATGTAAATGATATTATTCAAGAAGTTTATTTAGAGTTATGGAAAATTATGAATAAGAAAAATATTGATGATACTAATATTAATAGTTATTTAATTGGAATTGCTATTAATAAAATTAAGAAGTATTATTCTTTAGTTATGAGAATAAGAGATATTTCTTTATTTGATAAAAATAATAATGACTTAGAAATTATAGATAAAATAGATTCTTCATTTGACATTGAAAGTTTACTTATTAAAGATGAAGAATGGAAATCAATATGGAATTTTATTAAAAAGAAAAAGAATCAAGATATTCCTAAAGTATTTTATTTATATTACAAGGAAGAAATGACTATTAAAGAAATTAGTAAACTACTTAATACTAAAGAATCTTATATTAAAAATCTTATTTATAGAACATTAAATGAATTATGCTTATATTTTAAGGAGTGTGATTAAAATGAATAATGAAGATAAATTAAATAAAGTTATAACAAATGATTTTGATATAACTAATAATTATACTTCCATTAGAGAGAAAATGCAAAGAGGTAATAAAATGAATAAAATATTTAAATATAGTCTAGTACCTATGGCTATAGTTATAACTATGACTGGTTTATTTCTTTTTAATAAAAAGAATAGTACAAATAATGTATTAGATAGTAATGTTAAAAATAATGATGTTATTATTGTTAATAGTATTGATAACAACTCTGATAATGCTAAGTTAGATATTGATGGAAGAAGTGAAGATATAACTACTGATGATTTATATAAAATATATCCTTTACTTAAAGATATTGTGGTACCAAATGACTATAATATAAATGGAATAATTAAATGCTATTTATTCAACGATAATACTGGTAAATATGATAAATTATATGGATATAATATTATTTATAGTGGTGGTAATAATAAATATATAGATATATTTATTTTAACAGCTACTACTAAGAGACTTAGATGTTTTAGTATTGATACTGATGAAATGAGAAATTCCATAATCAATGGTAATAGCATTAAGATTATGGGTGAAGATAAAAATTATTATGCTATATTTAGTTATAATAATATTAACTTTGATATTGAAACCACAGGAATATCAGAGGGAGAATTTATTCAGTTAATAAAATCTATTGTTAAATAATTTTATCTATCAACAGTTTTTGTTGATAGTTTTTCTATTATAGTGATATAATTATTAGGGATGACAGTTATGAAGGAAAAAGAATTTAATTTAATAATAAATGATTTAATAAATAATGAAACAGTACTAGAAATGAAGAAATATTATCAACACGGTAGTACTAGTTGTTTTGAACATTGTTATAATGTGGCTTATGTCTGCTACAAGATGACTAAAAGACTAGGATTGGACTACGTTAGTGCTACGAGAGGTGCTATGCTTCATGACTTATTCTTGTATGATTGGAGAACTCCTAAAAAAGATAGAGTAAATAAAAGGATGCACGCATTTACTCATGGAGAGATTGCGCTTAATAATGCTACTAAATTATTTAAACTTAATGATACGGAAAAAGATATGATACTTAGACATATGTGGCCTGTTACTTTAAAAATGCCAAAAACTAAAGAGGGATTTTTATTAACACTTACTGATAAGTACTGTGCTATTATTGAAACTAAGAATGATATAATGTATAATCTTAATAAAATATATTATTTTAATTATTTATATATTGCAGTAATTTTAATATTTAGAGGTATGTAAAAAAATCTATAAACATTACATTTATAGGTCTTTTTCTACTACTAATGGATTAAAATTATTTATTGTCTCAATTAACTTTTGATGTCTAATTATAAAAGAAAACTTCCTATTAATTTTGAAGAATAGACTAGTAATAGTCTTTTCTTTATGTTAAAATTAAATTATAGGAGATGTATATAATGAAAGAAGATACTTTAACTCAAATAAAAAATGAAGTGGAAATAACAAAATTAAATATTGAAAAAAATAATACAATGTTAAAAAGAATTAAAGAACTTGAAAAGAATCGTTATGTTAGAGAATATCTTAATTTAGTTGGTTTATCTAATACTAAGCAAAAATTTATTACTGATACTGATGATGAGATAATATCACAAATATATGATAAATATATTCATAGAATAGACGAAAGTGATACTAATGGGATATATATTTATCTTGGTACTTTTAGATATTCTAGTACTACTGATATAGTTTCTCTTGGTGATGATAGAGTTAGTTATGAGGATGATAGAGCAGACTATAGATTATATCAAGATTTAGAACAACTTGCTTCAATGGTTGTTAATATTAAAGATTGTAAGGCTTTTGAAGAGAATAATACTATTATTAATCCTAACGGTTATTTTAAAAGTAGAGAATACTACAAAATACAAAAAGAATTCTTTATTACTGCAGTTAAGAAGGGACAAGAAACCGCTAGAAGGAGGATTTTAAAGAAATATCCTGAATTATAATAATTAGTATTGGCTTATATATGATAGATATGGATGATATATCATTTATAGACTACTGGCTATAAATGACACTCTAAGATTATAGCTTAGAGTGAACAATATAAAAATAAAATAATATAATAGATTTTTTCTTAGAAATTTGATACAATATTTATATGATAAAGGAGAATAAAAATGGATAATATAATGAAATTTGGCATAGATGAAGCTAGAAAAACAATGAACGAAAACAAAGGTGGTCCTTTTGGAGCAGTTATTACTGATAAAGAGGGTAATATTATTAGTGTCGCCTCTAATAGAGTACTAGAACTACATGATGCTACTGCTCATGCTGAGGTAATGGCTATTAGAAAAGCAGGTGAAAAATTAGGTACTCATGATTTGTCTGGTTGTATTTTATATGCTACTGGATATCCTTGTCCTATGTGTCTGTCCGCTATTATATGGGCAAATATAAAAAAAGTATATTATGGTACTAATTTAAAGGATGCTGAAGATATTGGTTTTAGAGATGATTTTATATATAATTATATTAATAATAAAGATAAAGATACCTTAGATTTAGTAGAACTTAACCATGATGAATGTTTAAAACTATTTAATGAATATAAAGAAAAGAACAAAGAGATATATTAAGGAGGAGATATATATGGAAAAAGTCTATATATTTGGTCATAGAAATCCTGATACTGATAGTGTTACTGCCGCTATTACACTATCTTATTTAAAAAATAGATTAGGTATGAATACTGTACCAGCAGTACTTAGTTCAATTAACTTAGAATCTAAGTTTGCTCTTAATTATTTTGGAGTAGAAGAGCCTATATTTTTAAATGATGTTAATATTAAAATTAAAGATTTACAATATACTAAAAATTATACTGTTAAAGAAAATGATTCTATATATGAGGCATATTATAGAATGAATAAAGCAGGTATTAGTAAGATACCCGCTATTGACAAGGATAAAAACTTACTTGGTATTCTTAGTATGAAGGATATTGCTAAAGATCAGTTTTCTTTTAACTATAGTTATGTTAATGCTACTTATGATAATATTTGTGAAGTTATTAAAGGTAAAAGCATACTTAGATTTGATGATAATATAGATGGTAATCTATTAGTGGCATCTTACAAGAGTACTACTTTTATCGAAGAAATTAATTTGGATAAAGATAGTATCTTAATTGTAGGTGATAGACATAGTATAATAGAGTATGCTGTTAATGCTGGTATTAAATTAATTGTGATTACTGGTAATAATGAGATAAAGAGAGAACATATTGATATAGCAAGAAAAAATAATGTTAATATTATTATTACTCCTTATAATACATTAGAAACTACTAAAGTATTTAATTTATGTAATAATGTTACTACTATTCTTAATACTGAAAAGGTTCTATGTGTTAATGAGAATGATTCTATTAATGATTTTATTAAACTTGCTAATAAAACTAGATATAGTTATTATCCTGTGCTTGATAGAAAAAATAGATGTAAGGGTATTATAAGACTATCTGATGTTGGCTTTTCTCATAAAAAGAGTGTTATTTTAGTAGATCATAATTCTTATGAACAATCTGCGATTGGTCTTGAAGATGCTAATATACTTGAAATTATTGATCATCACAATATTGGTACTATTGGTACTAATATGCCTATTAGTTTTAGAAATATGCCTGTAGGTAGTACTAATACTATTATTTATTATTTATATAAAGAACATAGAATTTCTATTCCTAAAAAGATGGCTGGTCTTATGTTATCTGGTATATTATCTGATACACTAATTCTTACTAGTCCTACTACTACTGATAAAGATGTTGTAGCAGTTAAAGATCTTAGTAGAATAGCTAAAGTTAATTATAAAGATTATGGTTATAAAATGATTAAGGCTGGTTCTTCTCTTGAAGGTATGACTATGGAACAAGTACTTTATAAAGATTATAAGAACTATGTAATTAAAGGTAATAAAGTTGGTTTAGGTCAAGTTATTACTACTGATATTAATGATGTTCTTAATAAGAAGAATGAATACATAGATTTACTTAATACTATTAGTGAAAAGAACAATTACTTATTTGTATGTTTATTTGTTACTAATATATTAGAAAATGGTACTTACGTACTTTATAGTGATAGAGCAAAAGATATTTTAGAATCTGCTTTTAACATTGATAATATTGAAGAAGGCAAGTTCTTAAAAGGTATTGTATCTAGAAAACTTCAAATACTTCCAAAGCTTATGAATGATATGGATCAATAAAGTGTTTAATTTATTTAAATACTTAGATAATATTTATCTAAAAAACATATTATAAAATTTCTCTTTAAATATATTAAATTAATGGTCTTAAGTATGCATTTTTGTTTGACTTTTATGTTTAATTATTGTATCATATTTATTGTACAAAAGGAAAGTTGGTGTTATATGAATGATATATATAATGATTATACTAATAAATTAAATGATATTAGTTTTCAAATTAGTAATACAGATGAAAATATTAATGATTGTAATAGAAAAATTATTTTACTAGATAAATATGTAAAGATGTGTTTATTTATTTCTTTAATTGGTATTTTAAGTTTTATTGGTATGGTCTCATTTAATTTTTCAGGATTTTTATCTATTTCTTCACTAGCTTTATCAGGTATATTTATTACTTGTTCCACATACTTGGAGCACTGCTCTGTTAAGGAAAATCATAATCTGATGTTAGAAGAGGAAAGAAAATTTGTATTAAAAAATAAGTATAACGAAATAAATAGTATTCTTAAGCAATTAAGTTTAGATTATGAAAGAGATTTTTCTCTTGATCAAAGTGAAATTAAAAACTATACTAATATTGATACTAAAAATAATAAAAAGGTAAAAAAACTGGTAAAAAGTTTAGATGATAAATAAAAAAAAAAGTATATTTATTAATATTCAAATAAATGTACTTTTTTATTTAATTTTTTGTTTCTTATTTTGATGAAATCTGCTATAATATAGGAGAAAGAGGTGTTATAATGATTATATTATCAGTAAATGCTGGTAGTTCATCTTTAAAATTTACAGGTTTTGAAATGCCTAGTGAAGATGTTCTAATCAGTGGTGTATTTGAAAGAATAGGAATTGATAATAGTTTTTATACTATTAAAGTAAATGGTGAAAAGATTAAGAAAGAGGTAGAATTACCTAATCATAAAGTTGCTTTTGAAATTTTAATTAAAGAACTTATGGATAATAAGATTGTTGAATCTTTGGATGAAATTAAAGGTGTAGGACATAGAATTGTACAAGGTGGAGCTTATTTTGATAAGACTGTAATTGCCGATGAAGACGCTATTAGTAAAATAGAAGAATTATCTAGTTTAGCTCCTTTACATAATCCTGCTGCTATTGTAGGTATTAATGCCGCTAAAGAAGTTATGCCTAATGCTGTTCAGACTGTTGTATTTGATACAGCCTTCCATCAAACTATGGCTCCTTGTGAATACATGTATGCTGTACCTTATGCTTGGTATAAAGAATATGGTATTAGAAAATATGGTGCACATGGTACTAGTCATAAATATGTTTCTCAAAGAATGAATGAAATACTTGGTAGAAATGATACTAAACTTATTACTTGCCACATTGGTAATGGTGCTTCAATTAGTGCTGTTAAAGATGGTAAGTGTGTTGATACTTCAATGGGGCTTACTCCTAATGCTGGATTAATTATGGGTTCAAGATGTGGTGATATGGATGCTACGGTTGTTACTTATGCTATGGAAAAGACTGGTATGACTCCTAAAGAGATGGATATTGTACTTAATAAACAAAGTGGCTTACTTGGAATAAGTGGTGTATCTAGTGATTCAAGAGACATTGAAGAAGGTATTAAAAATGGAAATGAAAGATGTATTTTAGCACAAGAAATGTATGTAAAGAGAATAGTTGAATATATTGCTAAATACTATGTTCTTCTTGGTGGATGCGATGCTATCGTATTTACTGCTGGTGTTGGAGAAAACTCTATTAGTACTAGAAAAGAAATTCTTGATAAACTTGCAGTACTTGGTATTAAAGTAGATGAAGAGGCTAACAATGTTAGAGGCGAAGAAAGAAAGATTACTACTGATGATTCTACTATTCCTGCTTACATCATTCCTACTAATGAAGAGTTAATGATTGCTAAAGACACTTATTCATTAGTATTACAAGGATAATATGAATATATATAAGCAAATATTTAAAGTAATTAAAAAATATGATACCATTGTTATAGCAAGACATATTGGTGCTGATCCTGATGCTTTAGGCTCTCAGTTTGCACTTAAGGAAATAATCTTAAAGACTTTTCCTAATAAAAAAGTATATGCTGTTGGTAATCCTGCAAGTAGATTTAAGTTTTTTGGAAATAATGAAAAGATAGATAACATCGATACTACTAAAGGACTACTTATTGTTTTGGATACTCCAGATATTAAGAGAATTGATGGTGTTAATCTTAATAACTTTGAATATGTTATTAAAATAGATCATCATCCTATTATTGATAAGTATGCAAATATTGAATTAATTGATGATGATTCTTGTAGTACTAGTCAATTAATACTTGAATTTATATTTAATAATAAAATCGAAATAAATAAGGAGATAGGAGAAAAATTATACTTAGGAATTGTTGGTGATACCGATAGATTCTTACATGATTATACATCTCCTAAAACATTTAGTTTAGTTACTAGATTACTTGAAGAAACTAATATAGACTTTACTTCTTTATATAAAGTCTTATATCAAAGACCTATTTCTGAGATTAGATTTGAAGGATATATTTATCAAAACTTAACTCTTACTGAAAATGGTGTTGCTTATATTAAAATTACAGATAGAAAGTTAAAGGAATTTGGTGTAGATAGTGCTGCTGCTGGTAACATGATTAATGATTTAAAGTTTGTTAATGAAATTATTGTTTGGGTATTTCTTACCGAGGATATTAAAAGTAATTTAATCAGGGCAAATATAAGATCTGTTGGCCCTTATATAAATGATGTTGCTACTAAATTTGGTGGTGGTGGTCATAAATATGCTTCTGGAGTAAAACTTAAGACTTGGGATGATTCTGATAAATTAATTAATGAACTTGATGAGTTAGTTAAGAATTATAAGAATTAAGCTATTTATTACATTGTTATAATTTAATCATAGTTAATAATTAAAGTTAAACTTATGTTTGACTTTTTTTTATTGTTGTGGTAAAATATTAACTCGCTGAAGGGGAAGAGACTGCAAAGTAATTTTAAGGAGGTTTTTATGGATAAAATAATTAATGAAATTAGTAATATTAAAGTATTGAATTTAAAAGAATATAATAATCTTATTAGTAGATATGGTATTAATGATGTTAATCTAGCATTTAAGCAAATACTAAATCTTAGTACTAAAAAACAAGAATTACTAAAATTATATAGTATTGCTTTTATCGTTATTGATATAACTAGTCAAAATAAAGGAAATAACATTTATGGTTTCTTATGTAATAAATATGGTCAAGATGTAGTAGATAATTTTATATCAGAATATGAAATATCAATTCTATCTTTTATTGATGATGATAAAATTAATGAATTACTCAATGCCGCGATTGACTTTGAAGAAACAAGAGAAAACTTAAATAACGAAGAAAAAAGTAATGATGAAAACATTGATAACAATAACTTTTATACTGATAGTGACTCTGTCAAGGTGTATTTAAGGGAAATTGGTAGTTTACCTTTATTAAAAGCTGAAGAAGAAAAAGCTATAGCAATTGCCGCTAAAAAAGGGGATGAAAAAGCCAGAAAAAAATTAATTGAATCTAATTTGAGACTTGTCGTTTCTATAGCTAAGCATTTTGCAAATTGTGGACTTTCTCTTTTGGATTTAATACAAGAAGGAAATCTTGGTCTTATGAAAGCTGTAGAAAAATTTGATCCTTATAAAGGATTTAAATTTAGTACTTATGCCACTTGGTGGATTAGGCAAGCTATTACTAGAGCACTTGCCGATCATGCTAATACTATAAGAATTCCTGTTCATGCCCATGAACTTATTGAAAAAATTAATAGAACAAAAAAAATCTTAATAATGACTAATTCTGGTGAACCAAGTGATGAAGAGGTGGCAAAGTATCTAAATATTGATGTAGCAAAAATTGAAGAAGCTAAGTTAATAATGGAAAAAACAAATTTGATCTCTTTAGAGACTCCTATTAAATCTGATGGAGATAGAGAAGATTCTGTTATTGGAGATTTTATTCCTAGTACTGATGATGATCCGGAGGAAATTGCTTATAAAATGGCACTTGAAGAAACTATCAAAGAAGTTTTAGCCACTTTAAATCCTAGGGAACAAAAAGTTTTAGAGTTAAGATTTGGACTTAATGACAATAAAATTTTTACACTAGATGAAATTGGCCAAATGCTTGGCGTTACTAGAGAAAGAATTAGGCAAATTGAAAATAAAGCTATAAGAAAAATAAAAGTTCCTATTAGGAGAAAAAAGTTAGATCCTTTTATTAAATAATTAGATATAAGTACAAGTTGCTTATATCTTTTTTACTCTAATAGTTTTCAAAATGCTACAAAAGTGTTATAATTATTAGGAAAAGAGGGATAGAGGATATGTTAAAAATAGAAAATCTAGAAGTTACTACAGATAATAAGAAAATATTAAAAAATTTTAATATGGTAATTAATGATGGTGAAATTCACGTTATAATGGGACCAAATGGTACTGGTAAATCGACATTATCACGAGTAATTATGGGTGATCCTAATTATAAAATCATTAATGGTAGTATAGAATTTAATGGCGATAATTTAAATTCTTTTTCTACTGATGAAAGAGCTAAGAAGGGAATATTTCTTGCTATGCAATATCCTATGGAAATAGAAGGAGTATCAAACCAAGACTTTCTAAGAACTGCAATTAGTAGTATTAATAATAAAAGAATAGGATTATATGATTTTATATTAAAATGTGAAAAAGGTGCTGAAGAATTATCTATGAATAAGGATTTAATTCATCGTAGTTTAAATGTTGGCTTTTCAGGTGGTGAAAAGAAGAAGAATGAAGTATTACAAATAAAACTTCTTATGCCTAAATTTATTATTTTAGATGAACTTGATTCTGGACTTGATGTAGATAGCCTTAGAATTACTAGTGAAAATATAAAGAAATATAAAGCGGAAAATCCTAGTACTTCTATTTTAATTATCACACATCACCCTAAAATATTAGAATACTTGCATCCTGATTATGTTCATATAATGAATAATGGTAAAATTATTAAAACTGGTAATTATGATTTAGCAATGGAAGTAGAAAAAAATGGATACAATTATTTTAAAGATAGTAATAATGATATAACTAAAGAGGTAACTAATGAATAAAATAAATGTAGTAGATAATAAGATTATTCCTTTTGATAATACTGATGTTATATTAAATAATAATATTATTACCTTTATTAATGACGGAGACTATTATTTAGAATATATTACTTCTAATAATGTTAATATTACTATAAACGTAGAAGATAATGTATGTGTACAGTTATTTGAATATTCTAATAATAACGACATTAATACTAATATTACATATAATTTAGGTAAGAATTCTTCATTAATAATTAGTAAGTTTTATTATAATGATAATACTAACGAAGAAATTAATATTTATTTAAATAAAAAGAATGCTAATATTAAATATAATTTTTCTAGTATTAGTAAAAATCATGATAATTATTTAATTAATATATATCATAATGATAGTACTACTAATAGTGATATATTTAATAGAACTATAGCTAAGGAGAATAGTAGTAATAATTTTGATATTAATAGTTATGTAGAAAATAAAATATTAGATTGTTATTTGAATCAAAGTACTAAGATTATTACTTTAGGAGACTCTAATAATAAGATTAATCCTAATATGTTTACTCATGATAATAGTGTTACTGCAATTCATGCATCAGTAATTGGTAATGTTAATGAAGAAGAACTATTCTATTTAATGAGTAGAGGTATTTCCTATAATGAGGCTATTAAAATTATTATAAAAGGAATTATTTTGTCAAATATTAATCCTAATATGGAATATAGAGAAAAAATACTTAATATTTTGGAAGAAGTAGGAGGTGAATAGATGAATAGAGATGATTTTGAAATTTTAAAGAAAAATATTGTATACTTTGATAATGGAGCTACTACTTTGAAACCTAAGGTAGTAAGAGATGCTATATTAAAATATTATGATGAATATACTGCGAACGCTCATAGAGGTGACTATAAACTAAGTGCCACTGTTGATAGTCTATATGAAGAGACTAGAAAAAAAATTAAAAACTTTATTAATGCTAAAGAACCTTCTGAAATTGTTTTTACGGATGGTACCACTAATGGTATGAATATTATTGTTTCTGGTTTTTTTAAAGATTATTTGAAGAAAGATGATGAAGTTCTTATTACTCTTAGTGAACACGCTTCTAATATTATACCTTGGTTTATATTACAAAAAGAAATAGGTATTAAAGTTAAATATATTGAACTTAATGATAATCATGAAGTAACTATCAATAATGTTAGAAAGGCTATAACTAACAAAACTAAAGTTATATCTCTTGCTTATACTACTAATGTAATCGGTGATGAGAGACCTATTAAAGAAATTAGTAAACTAGCCCATGATAATAATATAATCATGGTCGTAGATGCTGCGCAAGGTATAGCACATAAAAAAATAGATGTCCAAGATGAAGACATTGATTTTATGGTATTTTCTGGTCATAAGATGTATGGCCCTACTGGTATTGGTGTCTTATACGGTAAATTTGATTTACTAGATAAAGTTAAACCATTTAATTATGGTGGTGGTATGAATGCTATGTTTACTAAGGATGGCTATGTTGAATTAAGAGAGATACCTACGAGACTTGAAGGTGGTACTCCAAATATTGAAGGAGTATTAGGTCTTAGTGCGGCAGTTAGTTATCTAGAAAATATTGGTATGGATAAAATTAATAAGTACGAAAGAGATTTGAGAAAATATTTAATTAATGAACTATCTAAACTTGATTTTATTACTATATATAATAAAAATGTAGATACTAATATAGTGGCTTTTAATATTAATGGAGTATTTGCTCAAGATGCTGCGATATACTTAGATAAATATAATATATGTGTAAGAGCGGGTAATCACTGTGCTAAAATACTTGATAATGTCTTTAATATTAGTAATACAGTTAGAATTAGTCTTAGTTTTTATAACACTAAGGAAGAAATTGACTTACTTATCAATGTACTAAAAAATAGTAATAATATATGGAAGGAAATATTATAATGGATAGAGATTTAAAGAGAAGCATTATTTTAGATAATTACCAATCTCCTAATAACAAGCATACTAGTGATGATAGTTATTTTAAGATTAATACAAGAAATGTTAGTTGTATTGATAATTTAGATATTTATTTAAAGATAGAAGATAATATTATTAAAGATATTTCTTTTGAAGGAGAAGCTTGTGTTATAAGTATATCCTCTACTAATATTCTTACTAATTTACTTATTGGTAAAACTAAAGAAGAAGGTATTTACTTAATAGATAATTATTTAAAAATGATTAATGAAGAAGAATATGATAAAGAAGTATTAAAAGAATTATTAGTATTTGACGATACTAGTAAACAACCCTCAAGAATTAAATGTGCTACTTTATCGGCTAATGGTATAAAAGATTATTTAGAAAAAGAAAATCACTCATAGTTAAATGGGTGATTTTTATGTATCAACAATAACTGTTGATATTTAATAGCGATTAATTTAGAGATTTAATGGCTCTAAATTACCATAAAAAGACCAAGGCTTTTTATGTAGTGAGAGACTACAGGCTCTAACTTAAAATAAAAACTTGTAAAAAAGATTGTAAAGAGGTTTAATTTACTTCTTTTTTTTAGTATAATATTAGATAGGAAGTTTAGGTGGTATTATGCAAGATAAAATGAAGAGATTACTAGATCAAATTGGTATGAATACTGACTATTTAGAAAAGGCTAATATTAAGAAGATAGTAGTCTATGATAATAATAAATTATGGAATTTTATTATAGAAAATGATAAGATACTACCTGTATATATATATACTGAACTTATTAATAAGATTAAGATTAATTTTAATACTATTGAAGATATTAAACTTAGTGTTATAGTAAGAGAAGATAATGATGAATATATTAATGATTATATAGATAATTTAATTAATATATTTAGTAATGATAGTTATAAATATAGAGTATTTATTGGTAGAAATGTTAATGTAGTAGATAATAAATATGTATTTGAAGTATATAATAAAGCAGAAAATTCTTATTTGATTGAGAAGCTTAATTATATTAATAATTGTCTTAGAGATTATGGTTTTAATAAGAATTTAGAACTTAGTTTAGTAGAAGAAAAAGAAAATGAATTACTTAAAGAGATAGAGAATGAAAAAGTAGTAGAAGATCCAAAGGTAGTTATTTCTAAGAAAGAGACTGCTAGTGAAGTTAAAACAGAAGAGAAGAAATATTTTAGACCTAAGAAGGATACTAGTGTTACTCCAATTAAAGATTTAATGTATGAAGTAGATAATATTACTATAGAAGGTGTTATCTTTGGTATGGATATGTTTGAATCTAAGAGTGGTTATAAAATTATCACTCTTAAGGTTACTGATAATAATGATAGTATTTATGTTAAGATGTTTACTAAAGATAATGATGAATATGCTAGAATTAAAGATTTACTTAAGGTTGGTTCTTGGTATAACTTTTATGGTAAAGTAGCTATGGATAAGTATTCTAATGAACTTACTTTTACTACGAGATATAAAGATGTAGAAAAGATAGAGAAACCTGTAGCTGAGAAGATAGTGGATGATGCTCCTGTTAAAAGAGTAGAACTTCACGCTCATACAATGATGAGTCAAATGGATGGTATTACTGGAATAGATCTTGGTAAACATACTTGTGAACTTGTAAGTAAATGTATTGATATGGGTTATAGAGGTGTTGCTATTACCGATCATAGTGGCTGTCAAGCATTTCCAATTGCTTATGGTATTATATCTGGTCATAATAAGGGAATAGAAGATCCTAGTAAACATTTTAAAGGACTATATGGTACTGAACTTACAGTGGTAGATGATACTGTTGATATTGTAGTTAGAAGTGATGATAGACCCCTATCTGGCACTACTTTTGTAGTATTTGATACTGAGACTACTGGTTTTAATGCTGGTGGTACTGACCAAATGATAGAAATTGGTGCTGTTAAGATTAAAGATGGTAATATTATTGATAGATTTGATGAACTTATTGATCCAGGTAGACATATTCCTGACAAGATTACTGCGCTTACTTGTATTACTGATGATATGGTTAAGGGTAAAGATAAGGAAGAGAATGTTACTAAGAGATTCTTAGCGTGGACTGGTGATTTACCAATGGTAGCTCATAATGCTAAGTTTGATATTTCATTTATTTCTAGTGCAATGAAGAAATATAATTTAGGTGAATTTAAAAGTACGGTTATTGATACATTAGAATTATCTAGAGCTATTGATACAGGATATTCTAGACATAGTTTATCTGCTTTGGTTAAGAGATATAATGTTCCTTGGGAAGAGGATGCTCATCATAGAGCGGATTATGATGCTGAGGGTACTGCTTATGTATTTCATAAGATGATTAGTAAACTTACTATGCAGAATTTAAGTAAGATTAGTGATTTAGATAAGCTTATTCCTAAAGATGAGATATATAAGTTTGGTAGAACATATCATTTTAATGCTATTGCTCTTAATAAGAAAGGTCTTAAAAATTTATTTAAGATTATATCTCTTGCTAATACTACTTATTTATATAAGACTCCGAGAATACTTAGAAGTAAACTTAATGAACTAAGAGATGGTCTTATTATTGGTAGTGGCTGCTACGAAAGTGAAGTATTTATTGAGTCTAGGAGTAAAGAGGGTGAAGAACTTACTAATATTATTAACTTCTATGACTATGTTGAAGTACAACCTCCGGAAGTGTATGGTCATTTGATTCAGACTAGTGATTTTAAGGATGAGAATGAGATTAAAGAACATATTAAGAAGATTATTACTGCTACTAAAGAGGCTGGTAAGATTATTGTGGCTACTGGTGATGTACATCATTTTACTAGAGAAGACAAGATATACAGAGAGATTATTGTTAATCAGAAGGTACCTGGTGGTGGTAGACATCCTCTTGCTAAGAGTAGTATTACTTCAATTCCTTCACAGCATTTTAGAACTACAAAAGAGATGCTTAATGATTTCGCTTTTCTAGGAGAAGAACTTGCTTATGAGATAGTTGTTACTAATACGAATAAAGTTCTTGATATGACCTGCGAAATTGAGGTTATTATTGATACTGGTGGTATTCCTTTTTCACCTAGAGTTAAAAGTGATGATGGTAAGTCTTATTTGGATTGTCCTAGAGTAGTTACTGACCTTGTATTTAATAGGGCTAAGGATTGGTATGGTGATATTTTACCACATAATATTGAAGAGAGAATATCTACGGAGTTATATGGTAATATTGTATATAAATGCTGGGAAGAAAAGTTAAAAAATGAATGCCCAAATATTAGTAATGAAGAGTTTGAAAGTAAGTTATTTGAGAATTTACATAATACTTTGATTAGTGGCTATGATACTGTTAAGAAACTAGTTACTAATTATGCTAGAGAGCACTGGGTGGAAGAAGATGGAGAACTTACTGATAAGGCATTAGAAAAGAAAGTTAAGAAGTTATTTGGTGGTGTTATTGGAGGTGGGTTTGATCCAATATATCTAATTGCACAAAGACTTGTTAAACACTCTAATGATGAGGGATTCTTAGTTGGTTCTAGAGGTAGTGTTGGTTCCTCTTTTGTGGCTACGATGATGGGTATTACTGAGGTTAATCCTCTTCCTGCTCATTATAGATGTTTAAAATGTAAGCATAGTATATTTAAGGATGATGATGGTAAGGATTTAGGTGCTACTTATTCTAGTGGATTTGATTTACCTGATAAGGTTTGTCCTAAATGTGGCGAACCGATGTATAAAGATGGACAGGATATGCCGTTTGCTACTTTTCTTGGTTTTAATGCTGATAAGGTTCCTGATATTGACCTTAACTTTTCGGATTTGAATCAAGCATCTGCACATGAATATACAAAGGTATTATTTGGTGTTGATAATGTTTATAGAGCAGGTACTATTGGTACTGTTGCTGAAAAAACTGCTTTTGGTTTTGTTAAAGGTTATTTTGAAGATAAGGGAATTATGAATAAGAGGTCTTGTGAGATAGAGAGACTTGCTATGGGATGTACTGGTGTTAAAAGAACAACTGGTCAGCATCCTGGTGGTATTGTTGTTGTACCTGATTATATGGATGTATCTGACTTTACTCCTTTCCAATTTCCAGCGGAAGATCCGACGAGTGCATGGAGAACAACACACTTTGATTACCATGCTATTGATCAAGATTTGCTTAAACTTGATATATTAGGTCATTCTGATCCAACACAACTTAGACTTATTCAAGAATTATCTGGAACTGATGTATCTAAAGTGCCACTTGATGATAAGGATACGATGAGTATATTTACTTCTACTAAAGCGCTTGGTGTTACTAACGAGCAAATTATGTGTGATACTGGTACGCTTGGTATTCCTGAGTTTGGAACTCCATTTACTATTAGTTTGGTATATGAAACTAAACCTACTACTTTTGCAGAATTAATTAAGATATCTGGATTATCACATGGTACTGATGTATGGCTTGGTAATGCTCAAGAACTTATTAAGAATAATATTGTTCCATTTAAAGAAGTTATTGGCTGTCGTGATGATATAATGGTTTATCTTATGTATCACGGAGTAGAACCTATTAAGGCATTTAAGATTATGGAGTTTGTTCGTAAGGGTAAGGCTAGTAAGGATCCGGAAACTTGGGCTAAACATAAAGAAACTATGGAAAAGGCTGGTATTGAGTCTTGGTTTATTGATAGCTGTTTTAAGATTAAGTATATGTTCCCGAAAGCACATGCTGCAGCCTATGTTATTAGTGCATTTAGAATTGCCTGGTATAAGGTACATATGCCTGCTTACTTCTATGCTAGTTGGTATAGTACTAAGGCTACTGATTTTGATATAGAGGCTATGATTAATGGCTATGATGATATTAAGAGAGTTCTTACGGAGATTGAAGGTAAAGGATATGATGCTACAAATAAAGAGAATGGTGTATCTGAATGTTTGAAAGTAGCATTAGAAATGGCTGCAAGAGGTATTAAGGTTGCTCCTTATGATTTATATAAGAGTAAGGGTATGATATTTACTGTAGGTGATGATAAGACTATTATTCCTCCATTTAGAGCTATTGATGGCCTAGGAGATGTTGTTGCTAAGAATATTGAAAAGGAAGCTGAAAGAGCACCATTTATTAGTATTGAGGACTTTCAAACTAGATGTAAGGTATCTCAAACTTTAATTGAAAAGATGAGAAGTATGGGTATATTTAGTGGTATGCCTGAGACTAGTCAACTTAGTTTATTTTAATTAGTTAGAAGCATATATTTATGTATTATATGCTTCTTTTATTTTTAGTTCGAGCCTAAGGTCTCTCACTATCAAATAAAGCCTAATGTCTTTATTTGAAAATTTAAAGCCTTATAGTCTTTAAATTTATGTATTGTTTATATGTATTATGTGTGTTATAATTTACTCAGATTAGGAGGTATAGTATATGGCTAAGTTTTGTAGTAATTGCGGAGCTAAACTTAATGAGGAACAAGCAATTTGTTTAGAGTGCGGAGTATTAATTAATAATACAAATAAAACTAATAATAATGTTAATAGTAATGTCAATAAATCTGATAAAAGTTCTTTAGTAGGTTTTATATTAGGACTTGTTTCTATTGCTGCTTGGATTATTCCTTTATTTGGTTATCCAGTAACTATATGTGGTATTATATTTAGTGCCAAGGGATTAAAATCTATTAATGGAAAAGGTAAAGCAATCGCTGGATTAATACTATCAATAACATTTTTGATTGCTTCTTTTATCAACTCAATAATTGGTGTTATAATAAGTTTAGAAGCATAATAATTTTGAAAAATGCACAATCATTGTGCAGAATGGTACTAAAAATATATAAAAATGCACAAAATTTTAAGAAAACTGTGCATTTTTTGTTTTTTATTTAAATATCGATAATTTTCTAACTGGTAATTCTTTTGGCTTTTGATTACTTAAATATTTTTGTATTTTATTTTCAATATTAATTAAATTAGATATTGAATTTCTTATTGTATTTGTTTCTTCTTCATTTAAATTATTTAGAGGTGTAATAAATCTTTTATATACTCTTGGTGAGACTCCTACTAAATTTCTAAATATTTCAGAATAATACTCTATACTATTATAACCATTTAATAAGGCTATTCTTAATATAGTAGTATTTGATTTATAACCATTTAGACTATTTAATATTCTCTTATTATTTATATATTCTATGATAGTTAATCCTAATTCTCTTTTAAATTTTTTCATAATATATGTTTTGTCATAACTAAAAATATTACTTAAATTTATTATAGTAATTTCTGTATTTATATTGATATTAATATATTTTAAAATACTACATACTAATTCGTTAGAATAAATAAAAATCACTTCCCAAATATATTTTATCATAAAAAGCCATTTTTGTTTAACTTTTTTATGTTTTTTGGTATTATAATGCTTTTGAAAGGAGATGATATAATGAATTATGCAAGATGGGCTACTAAAGAGGAAATGTTAAAATTTCTCAAAGAAGTAGATATTAATTCAGATATCAAAAAATCAGGAATACCAATGGGATATGATAAAAATAAATTATATATAAAAGATGATAATTCTCATACTATTATTATTGGTGCTCCTGGTAGTGGTAAAACACAAGGTGTTATGTTACCACAAATTAAACTTGCTATTAAGGCTGGAGAATCATTATTTATTAATGATGTAAAAGGGGAAATTTTAGATGAGATAGGTGGTGAATTAAAAAATAATAATTATAATATTATAGTATTAGACTATGCTAATCTAGAAAAAGGAAATTATTATAATGTTCTTACTTTTCCTTATAAATTATATAAAAATGATAATAAGGATAAGGCTATTGAAATGTTAGAAAATATTGGATATTATTTATTACATGATAGTAATGATAATTCTGATATATTCTGGGAAAATACTGCGATAGAATATTTTGTTGGTCTTGTTTTATACTTATTTGATAAGGCTAAAGAAGATGAAATTAATTTAAATAGTGTAGTTTCTTTGTCTGAGCAAATAAATAATAACAAAGAAAATATTATTGATACAATAGATAGAAACTCTAGTACATACCAATACTTATTTAATACACTTGGTACTGCTCCTGAAACAAAGGCTGGTATTTTAGTAACATTTAATCAAAGAATTAAAAAATTTGTTACTAAAGAAAGATTATCTAATGCAATGTCTAAAACAGACTTTGATATGACTAATATTGGTAATGAAAAAACTGCAATTATAGTGATAAGTGGTATTTCAAGTTATGTTAATAATTTAATTACTATATTATTAGATCAAATCTTTTGTAGTGTTCAATTATATGGAAATAAAAATGAAAGATTTAATTGAAAAAGAAGGATTAATTTAGCAAAAGTGCTTGCCAAATATCTTTTTTTTTGGTAGTATAATAATGT
>OIZI01000322.1_pt1 | contig 25433 bp, 23 predicted proteins | sample 1588441 | NCBI WGS metagenome assembly OIZI01 (sample SAMN03283284) | human gut metagenome | biome: human-associated habitat; material: feces | host: Homo sapiens | place: Peru | collected 2012 | reverse complement strand
CCGATGCTATCGATATTCCAACACTTTCATGCAATACCGCTACGTAGCCCCCTCACCCCTTCGGGGAGCTCCCCCGATGGGGAGCCAAGAACGTTCTGCCGCTTAACTTAATGGCCTTCCCCTCTAGGGGAAGGTGTCCGAAAGGGGCGGATAGGGTAGACACGGTATGAAAGACAGATGAGGAAAGCGGAGAAGTGCGCGGCATATATGTGGGAAACGTGAGTCCCTGACCGCGAATGACAACGATTGAATCAGTGTTTCCTTAAAAAACATTCGCGCTCCTTTCGCTGGAAGGGGCAGACGAGCGAAGCGAGGCGGGGTTGGTTTCCCTGAATGTGGGAGTACCGTTTCACGGGGCCAACCTCCGCCCCTTCGGGGCACCTCCTTCCAAAGGAAGGGAGGAGAAAAAAGGGCTGCGTGTATCGTTATAGGTCTATTTGCGGCGAAGCCGACGCCTTCTCCGCTGTATCCGCTGCCCCAAACCCACCCTACCATTTCCTCTTCAAAGGGCGTATAATATAATTACTGACCAATGGTCAAAAATATATCTCAAAGAAAGGAAACGCTATGAACGAAGTCAAAATGCCGAAACGGCCCATACTGGCGTATTACATTTTGATCTTCCTTGCGATCTTCCTGTTCAACTCGATCTTCGTGCCGATGCTCCGTGAGAATGCCGTGAAAGAAGTGGACTACTCCTCCTTCATGACGATGACGGAGAATCAGGAGATCGACAAGGTACAGGTGGAGCAGGACAAGATCCTCTTTACGAAGAAGGACGACAAGCAGGCATACAAGACAGCTCTCATGAATGACCCCGAGCTGGTGGAGCGTCTGCACAAGTCGGGCGCGGATTTCACCGGAGAGATCGTCGAAGCGATGAATCCGCTCTTATCGGCGCTGCTCTCCTGGGTACTGCCGATCCTCATCTTCTTCGGTATCGGCCACTACATGAATAAGCGGCTGATGAAGAACATGGGAGGCCCCGGCGCGATGCAGTTCGGCATGGGGAAATCGAATGCGAAGATCTTCGTCAAGCCGACGAACGGGATCAAATTCTCCGATGTCGCCGGTGAAGATGAAGCGAAGGACAGCCTGCAGGAGGTCGTCGAGTACCTGCATGATCCGACGAAGTACAGAGACATCGGTGCCAAGATGCCGAAGGGCATCCTTCTCGTGGGCCCGCCAGGCACCGGCAAGACCATGCTGGCGAAGGCCGTCGCCGGCGAGTCCGAAGTGCCATTCTTCTCCATTTCTGGCTCGGAATTTGTAGAAATGTTCGTCGGCATGGGGGCGGCGAAGGTTCGCGACCTCTTCAAGCAGGCGAAGGAAAAAGCACCGTGTATCGTTTTCATCGATGAGATCGATGCCATTGGCAAGAAGCGCGGCGGCGGTGCCTTGGGCGGCAATGATGAGCGCGAGCAGACGCTGAACCAGCTCCTGACAGAGATGGATGGCTTCGAAGACAATGCAGGCGTCATCATCCTCGCAGCGACGAACCGTCCGGAGTCACTTGACCCGGCGCTCACACGTCCGGGACGCTTTGACCGTCAGGTGCCGGTCACGCTGCCGGACCTGCAGGGGCGCGTCGCGATCCTCAAGGTCCATGCGGCGAAGATCAAGACCGCGCCTTCCATCGACTACGACAAGGTGGCGCGCATGGCCTCCGGCGCATCAGGGGCAGAGCTTGCAAACATCGTGAATGAAGCCGCTCTCCGTGCTGTCCGCGACCATCGTCCCTATGCGACACAGGAAGACATGGAGGAGTCCATCGAGGTCGTCATCGCCGGCTATCAGAAGAAGCATGCGATCTTGACGGACAAAGAGAAATGCATCGTTTCCTATCATGAGATCGGCCATGCCCTTGTCGCAGCACTGGCGTCCCATAGCGCACCGGTGCAGAAGATCACCATCATCCCAAGGACCAGCGGGGCGCTGGGCTACACCATGCAGGTGGAGCAGGGGAATCATTATCTCATGAATAAAGAGGAAATGCTGGACCAGATCGCCACCCTGACCGGCGGCCGTGCGGAGGAGGAGGTCGTCTTCGGCACATCCACCAATGGGGCATCGAACGATATCGAGAAAGCCACCCGTCTGGCGCGTGCGATGATCACGCGGTACGGGATGAGTGATGAATTCGGCATGGTCGCTATGGAAAATGTGACGAACCAGTATCTAGGCGGCGATACCACCCTCGCCTGCTCGCCGGAGACACAGGCACGCATCGACAAGGCCGTCTCCGATCTCATCAAGACGCAGCATGAGAAGGCAAGGCGGCTCCTTGAGGAACATCGCAAAAAGCTCGATGAGCTCGCAAAGTACCTCTATGAAAAGGAAACCATCACGGGAGAACAGTTCATGGAGATCCTGGAAAAGAAAGCGGAATAAAGCACAGGCAAAAGAGGAAGCTCGCGAGAGCTTCCTTTTTTTGCTTGGTTGAATCAGTGTTTACTGAACCTATGAGGATTTGCATAAAAGGTAGATGTTCTTTCTGCTTTCAAACTTCAGGGCTCTCATCTGGGAGATACGTTGCATGTTTTGGAACTGGCGGTGTTATATTACGATACGAGTAGCCCCTTAGAGAAGGGGCGCGCCAAAGGCGCAGGATGGATCCACGCAGCGGTGTGAAAGACTATGTGAGGCTATCCGTCTTCCACCTGTCATGAGGGCCGAAGTGGAGGGATCTTTTTTGCAGACCGGTAAACCGTGGATGAGGGAAAGGCGAAAAAGGAAGCACCAAGGTGTCGTTTGAGTGAGGGCGCATGTGTGCATATGGCGGCAGTGCAATAAAGATCCCTCGGCTTCGCTCGGGATGACGGTGTTTGGGGAGCGGATAGGTTCACAAGGGTGGTGTGCTGCCTTTTTAGAAGATGGTATTTTCGTATCGCAGCCTTCCCCTCTACGTGAAACGGGGATGCGTGTGAATGAAAATGGGAAATCGGTCTTTCCAAGGATTGGGCGTATGGATTGGGAATTCATATTTTCCATTGCTGCATTTCTATGAACCTGCTAGAGTATAGCTATACAATGATTTCGTCATTTAGGAAGGAGACTCTTTATGGAGCTGATGAACCGGATCCGAGAGCGTGTCGTGGCGTGGCAGAAGAAGCGGGTGCGGACGGTCGTATTTCCTTTGGCGGGGAAGCTCTGCGCTGTGGAGACGGTAGAAGGAAAGCGACTGGGACAGTGGCAGGCGGACTACGATGGTGATGCGCCAAATTTGAAAGAGTGTTTCCTCTCACTGAAGGCTGCCGGACTTCGTGGTAAGAAGCTCTGGCTTTTGGTGAATGCGGAGTCGCTTCGATGGAGCAGGAAAAGATATCCGCAGATGACGGAGGAGGAATTTGCTGAATCGATGGAGTGGGAGGCAGATCGCGTCTTTCACACCGAGGAAGCGATCGCCATGGGGCATCGTGTACTCTCTCATGATGAAGAGGGCTGGGAAGCGCTCTTGCATGCATTGCCGCGTGTGGATCTCGGGGCTTGGGAGATGGGAGCGCATGAGGCGGGGCTTACCATCACCCGCGCCTTTCCTGTGACGGATATTCCTTTGCAAGAGGGGCCACACTTTATTCTGTATATGCGCTGCCGTTCGGCGATGCTTCTTTTCCGCAGGGGGGATCTCTGGGAGAGCCGCATCCTGCATCTGGCAGATGAGGGAAAGGCTTCGCTTTTCATGGATCGGCAGATGGATCTGTATAGGCTCTCTTCTCTTCCATGTTTTCTGGTTCCGCTGGAGAGCTGCGGGACTAAGGAGCGGACTGCATGGCTTTCTTACATGGAAAAGGAGCTGGCTCTCCTTGCGGCAGAAGGGACAGAGGACGAGGGGAGCAAGGCAGTCACGCTCGAAACGGAGCATCTGGAGGAAGGCGGATACTGGGATGATGCTATGCGTGTGGTGCTTGCTGTAAGTCATGCGGGGACGGCATTGCCTCTTCTTATGGGAGAGCGTCCTTTTCTGACGGAGGAGAATCGAAAGCTTCGCATCGCGCAGGGAGCGTGTGCGCTCGGCGCAGCCTTTTTCCTCTTTTCCTGTGCATCCTTTCTTTCGGCTTATCGGGAGGATAAGGCGCAGCTGGCGGAGAATGAGGCGCTGTCTCCATTGAAAGTGAAGAGGGCGGAGATGAAAAAGGCGAGTGAGGAGGAAGAAGCTCTGCTTGCGATGCTAAAGGAAGAGGAGGCCAAAGATCCGCACTGGGAGCAGCGTCTGGTACTGCTTGCTGATGGTATGCCGCAAGGTGTCGTGCTATCGGAGATCTCCGCAGAGGGAGAGGATGTCCTTTTGAAAGGGACATCGCAGAAGGCGTCCGATCTTTCGAATTTCACAGGCCATCTCACGCGTGCGTGGGGCGGCCTCACGGAGCTGAAGAGTCGGAAAAAGAATGCGCGCACGGGGCTCTTTGAGTTCACCGTCCACTGGAAAAAGGAAACGACAAGGAAGTCGCCGTAGGTATTGCTTTTATCAATAATGGCAGAAGACGGAGGTGTGGGCAAAAGTGATTTGCACATGCCTCCGTTTTTTGGTGAATGGTGTGGGATAAACGGGGCTTCATGTCATAAATGTATGGCTTCCCCTCTGCTATAGGAACAATTTTTAGGAATTTGAATGCGAGAGTGCAAGTTTTTGACTTACATGCCGATTGGCAGAAGGGATGCGGTTCAATATTCAAGAAAACGCGATGACTGAAATCGCGCTTTTTTATTGCACAAACCCGCTCTAAGACGGTATAATAATAAATAACTGTAGGCTGAGAGAGTATGGCTTTGTGGTATCCGGGACGCTATGTCAGAGAAGATCTTGAGAGAGTGTCTGGTACTCGCAGTTCAACTTCTGTAGTGAAACTGATTTCCTATAAGGAGGGCATGATGATGAAAATGAAAAGACTGGTGGTCTGTGCACTGGCGGCGGCGATGATCGGTGCAGGCGCATTGACGCAGGTATCGGCTTTCAATCTGGGCAGTGTCCTTGGCGGTGTGGTCAAGGTCGGCGGTATTGCGATACTGGTCGATAAATATGGCGCTTCTATCAATAGCGCGATCAATTCGGTCATGATGAAGGAAGGCGCCGGCACGAATTACGCCACGAAGGTGGTGCCGATCGTCAGCATTGGAAATAAAGGATATATCGGAGCCGCGCAGGTCATCGGCGATGCCGATCAGGTAGAGAAGGTGAAGGCGGTCGGGCAGCTGGAGATCAGCTGGAATGACAAGCTGTTCCGTATCAAGGGGCTCATCCCGATGGATAGTGTGAATCCGACCTCGTTCTCCCGTGTGCAGGGCGTTGGCGTGTCGGCAGTGATCGATGTTCGGGTGTGATGGGCGCTGGAAAAGACCGGGAGACCAAGCGGCTGATGGATGGGAGGACCTGTTTTTGCATAGTCCTTCGGACATAGCCCGGTCTTCATGAGAAGAAGCGGTCACCTGAACCATGAACTTTTACTATTTGATTATTTTCGGAGGAATATATGAGAAAAGCATTACTGGCAGCAGGATTGGCTGCATTGATGGCGATGCCTGTCATGGCAGAGGATGTGGCAACGCTGGCGGAAAAGATCGACCGTGTAGATGAAGTCCTCTATGGTTCGGTGCAGAGCGGGTCTCTCATCGGCCGTGCGGATCAGGCCGATAATGTGATCTACGGCGTGGGGAATACATCGGCCAGCGGACTTGATCATCGTATCGACAATCTGTATGCGGATGTGGTGAGAAATGACAACGATCGCACTCCGGCGATTTCGAACCGTATGAATGCGATGGAATACTATCTGACGGATGAGATCAGCACGGATAATCTGACGGTCCGCATGGATAATCTGGAAAAAGCGGTGCTGGGCGAAGCGAAGAAGGGGGCTTTGGATGAACGTATGCAGAGCCTGGAGCAGGCAGTCTATGGAGACCAGCACTATGAAATGAAGACGGTCCAGCTGCCGGCGGATACTGTTTTCAAAGTGGCACTGAATGATGATGTGGGCAGCAAGACGAGCCAGGTCGGAGATCCGGTCTCCTTCACGGTACAGGAAGATGTTCTGGTCGGTGATGTGCTGGTGCTGCCTCGCGGCACACAGGGCAGTGGCGTGGTGACGGAAGTCAGCCGCCCGAAAAGCTTTGGCCGCAGCGGCAAGGTCGATGTCTCCTTCGATCAGGTATTCTCTGTGGATGACGAAGCGATCCCGACTGTGCTGGGACCGGAAGCCAAGGAAAAGCTGAAGATGGAAGCAGCGGCTGTCGGTGCCTCCACCATCGGCGCGCTGGCTCTGGGGCCGATCGGTCTTGTGGGCGGGCTTTTTGTCAAAGGTAAGGATGCTGTGCTCCCCGCTGGCAGCGAGCTCTATATCCAGACGGCACAGCCTGTCACGACGAAGGGGCTGGTGCTCCGTGAAGGCGCGCCGCACATCGTCCTTAGAAAGCATGTCGCGCGCACAGCTTCTGCGGCCACTGCAACTGCGGCTCAGGATAATCAGGTGACGGCGACGGTTGCGCCGGAGACCGCAGCTCCTGCGCCAAAGGCAGAAATCAGTGACAGTGCCAAAGCGGAGCTGGAAGCAGCCCGTGAAAAGGATTCTACAGTAAAGGAAACGGCAGACTCCGCCAAGACCGATAATGAGGCAGCTTCTGTCGTGATCATGAGAAATGAATAATCATAACTGGAAAAAGGCGGTGCTTCTTTCTGCTCTTCTCTTGCCTTCGCTGGCTGCTGAAGCGGCGGAGGCACCTGTTTCCCCAAAATTGCCGCCAGAGGATACCACCCATGTGGAGTATTCCGTCAGCGAGGGTGTACTGCGGCCTTCCTATGACGGGGAGGAGACACGGGAAACGGCAAAAAAGGATAAAGACAGGAAAAAGAATAAGGAAACGGCGGATACCGGGATTTCCAAAGAGCATCCGGCTACGGTCGTGGCTGATAAAATGCGCTACAATGATACCACGGGAGAGGTGGCAGCTTTCGGGCGCGTAGAGATCAAGCACATGATGGATACCTATCAGACCGAGTATGTCTATGGAAATACGATCTCTCAAAAGTATGTCGTCCCGGGGGAGCTTGTCTGGAAGAATCCGACGACGGATCTCAAGGCGGCGCGCGCTGACTATGACGCGAAGGCCGCTGTCGGACATTTTGAAAAGGTGTCCGGCTGGGACAGCGGAACGTACTATTTTCAGGGCGAAAGCGGTACGTATGACAAGAATGCCAATCACATAGTGATCGAGCATGGCTACTTCACGACGAAGCATGCGGTGGCGAAGGTGCCGGACTATCGCATTGAGGCTGACTCCATCGATATTTATCCGGGGGATAAGTATATCGCGCATAATGTGAGACTCATGGCGAAGAATACGGTGCTTGTGACGCTTTCGACGTACAAGGGCTCTCTTCAGAAGAAGCGGGTCAGCCCGTTCACACTGATTCCAAGTCCGATGTTTGACGGTGACAATGGTTTCGGACTGCATAACCGGATCGAGATCCCGCTCGATGCGGATATGAATCTGACGGCGTATATGGAAAACCGCTGGTACACGAAGGCAGGATACAAACCAGATGTAGGTGTGCGCTATCAGACGCCGGTTGGCGGCTTGAATTTCCACTATGCCGAAGAGGAAAGCAGCACGAATGATGACGGCGGCATCTGGGTCAAGAAACGGCCGTCGCTGGAATTTGACTCGAAGCATTTTTACCTCGGTGGCTCTCGCTTCTACGTGGGCGCGAAGGGGGAAATCGGTTACTGGGAAGAAGACGGGGTCAAAGGACAGCATAAGAGCTACGACGCTTATATTTCCGGTGATCCATGGAAGCTCGGGAAATTCATGCGTTTTTCATGGCGCGCCGGCTATATGAGGGATTACTACAGCTATAACGGCGGGAACATCCGCGAAAATACCTATTACAGCATGGGACTTTCCGGCGGCTACCGCAGTGTGCAGGGCTGGATCCGTTATACGGATCGTGAACTCGACGGGTTTACGCCCTATCGCTATGACTCCTATACCAGTGATAAGCCGCTCGACTTTGGCGTGCGCGTGCAGCCGACGAAGAATGATGCCTTCAGTCTGGCATGGACGGTCGATACCAAGTATGGCCGCCTGAACCATCGCTACTGGACTTACTACCGCGACCTGCATTCCTTCTATGCCTGGATCCGCTACGATGATATCGAAAGGGAAACCCAGTTCATGCTGATGCCGAAGGATTTTAGATTCTAGGAAATGCTGATTCGCTCGGACAATGATCGGATCCGTATTTCCCCGCCGGCTGGTGAGCCTGTATCGGTCACTTTTTTCGGAGGTGCTCCATGGATAAAAAATGGGCACTGCCGCTGGGGCTTGCCCTTGTGGCTCTTCTGATCCTCTGGGGATCGCTGGGCATGGGGACAGCGTCGAAGCTGTTTCCTGAAAAAACAAAGGCGATGCCTCCCGTGGCTGCATCGGAAGGGGCTTCTTCCTTTTCGATGCTTCCGCAGGAAGAGAGCCGCCGCGTCTATGATTCGTCATCCTATATCAGGGGAAAGCCGCTTGCTGACCCCTTCCATATGGAGGCGATGACGGAAAAGACGATGCCTGTGGAAACGGCAGGCGTCTCTTTGCCTTCTTCTGCGCCTCGCACGGCGAATTCCTCTGCCGGAGCAGCCAAAGAGAAAAGGTCGTACGCATCTGATGTGCCGCGTCTCATGGGTGTCATGTCATTTGGCAGTGAGAAGCGAGCGGTCATAGAGGTCCATGGGGTGACGTACACGGTCAAAGAAGGAGAGCAGGCAGGACTATGGAATGTTTCCAGCATACATGGGAAAACGGTCACACTCGCCGGTGCTTCCGGTGTTTTCACACTCAGCACCCGCTGATAAGAACGGCGGGGGCTGTTTTTTGCTGTACATTTTTGCTTTGCAGCGGTATTTCTGCCCGGGCGCTGGATCTGGATACCAGCGCACATGAGACGATGACCGAAGAGCTTTCCTCCCGCGATCTCCGGATGCCGGAGAAAAAGCCGGATGAGGCCATTGTACAGGTGGCGCCAGCCCCGGAGGAGAAGAAGGTCAGCCTGCATGTGAGCGACGCTCCTGTGGCAGAGGTACTGCGGGGACTCGCGGAGATGACGGGAGAAAATGTCATTTTCTCTTCTCACGTGAAGGAGCGGGTCACGGCCAGTCTGGATGATGTGACGCCGGAAGAAGCCATGACATCCATCATGGCGGCCTGTGGACTTGCCGGGCGGAAAGAGGGAAGTACGCTTATTATTTTTTCCGCCGTAACGGAGAAAGAGTCCGGCATCTTTGCGAAGTCATACCGCCTTTCCTATGCGAATGCCAAGGAAGCTGCCGAAAGCCTGACGGACATGGTATCCAAAGGCAAGGTGTCTTATAACCAGTCGGCCAATACCGTGCTTGTGAGTGGGACGCCGGCCGAACTGATGCAGGTGGATGCGCTCCTTCGCGGTATGGATATCCCCGAAAAGCAGGTGAAGGTGGAGGCGGAAGTCATCGCAGTCAATAAAAGCTCGGCCAAAGAGCTGGGGCTGGACTGGAATTTCAAAAGCCTCACCGGCAGCGCGGACTATGACCGTGACAGCTGGACGGAGCAACACTATGTACTGGGGGAAGATGGAAATATCAAGTACGACAGTGATGGAAATCCCAAGATCCGAAACATTGAAAAAAGCGGCTGGGACGTCACGATCCCTGATGGCTACGCCGGAATCTCCTATGGGCGTGCGCCGGGCGGGCATCCCTACACCTTCTTCTTTCAGGCAAATCTCAATGCACTGGTCACTAAAGGCAAGGCAAAAGTACTGGCAAAGCCGCACGTCGTCACGATGAATGGCAGGAAAGCCGACATCCTGATCGGGAGCCGCATCCCGGTCATCGTAGAGCATATGGAAAATGGCGTGAAGACCACGACGACAGAGTACAAGGACGCCGGCATCAAGCTCACATATACCCCCATTATCAGTGCGGACAATGAGATCACCGCTGAGGTGGAAGCAGAAGTCTCGACGCCCTACCTTGTCCCTGAGATGAAAGCGTACCGCATCATCACTCGTTCGGCGAATACGATGGTGCGTCTGGCATCCGGGCAGCTTCTTGCTATCGGCGGCCTCATTGATAAAGAAGAAGGAAAGACCTTCCGCAAAGTACCCATTCTAGGAGACATCCCGCTTCTGGGGAAACTCTTCCAAAGTCATGGGAAAAGTCTGGAAGAGTCGGAAATCATTATACTTATCAGGGCGGATGTCATCGAATAAAGAGGGTTAGTAGATAATGACTAGTGACTGGGGACTAGGAGGCATCAGATTCCCGTATCGTCATTTCGAGCGAAGCGAGAAATCTTCCTTGCAGACCGATAAACGAAGGATGTGTGAACGAAGAAATACGTAGCACCAAGGCGTCGTTTCCCTGTATGTGCTTATGTGATATTGACCGCAGTGCAAGAAAGATCCCTCGGCTGCGCTCGGGGTGACGATATGGGAAAGGAATATCACCACAAGTTTGAACGCCGGGATGGGCGGCTGGTGACTAGGAATTAGTGGCTAGGGATTAGGCTGGCGATACGAGAAAACCGCTAGTTTCAAATCTCCGCGGCGCTTAGATCCTTCGACCCAGTTCTCCTGCTTCAGATAAGCCATTGCCTAACACACGACGTTTTTCTCCGCTCAGGATGACGAAATGCGCCGCACCAACCCCTTTGAACCCGTTGAACCTGCGCCCCCTCTTTCATACGCAATCGAGGGTTAGCACGTTCCACGGGCTAACCCTGAACCCTGAACCCATAAACTATTTTTATAGACCGACATACTACATGCCGGCCACGGAGTATTACTATGGCAATTCTACGTATCAACGGTCTGTCGAAATCCTTCGGCATCAAGACTGTCTTTGAAAATGTTTCCTTTGACATCCGAAGCGGGGAACGCATCGGTCTGGTCGGCGCAAATGGTGCAGGCAAGACGACGCTCCTGAAATGCATTCGCGGTGACGAGGAATACGATAAAGGCTCCGTCAAGGCGAGCGACGGTGCCATCATCGGCTACCTCCGTCAGGATTTCAATTACACCTCCCATACCATCCGCGAGGAAATGGAGGAGGCGTGGCGGGATGTCCTCTTTTATAAAGATCGCATCGAAGCGCTGACGAAAGAGCTCGAGCAGCACAAGGACGATGAGAAGCTCATTGAGCAGTATGGCAAGGCGGAAGAGCGATTTGAATTCTTAGGCGGTTATGATTATGAGTCGATGACGAAAAAGATCCTGACCGGGCTCGGCTTCACGCAGGAGGATTGGGACAGAGACATCCACGCCTTCTCCGGCGGGCAGAAGGTCCGCATCAACCTTGCCGCCGCCTTCGTGCGCCATCCGGACTTCCTTCTCTTAGACGAACCGACGAACCACCTCGACATGGGCATGCTTGAGTGGCTCGAAGACTACCTGCGCTCGTACAAAGGCGGGATCCTCATGATCTCCCATGACCGCTATTTCCTGGATGCAGCGGCGACGGGGATCATCGATCTGGAGAACCATCATATCCGAAGCTTCCGTGGAGGCTACTCGCGCTATCTGGAGACAAAGACGAACCAGGACAAAGCCTACCAGAAGGCTTACGACAAGCAGCAGGAGCACATCAAGGAAACGGAAGAGTATATCCGACGCTACAAGGCAGGCATCAAGGCGAAGCAGGCGCGCGGCCGCCAGTCACAGCTGAACCGCCTCGAGCGTCTCGATAAGCCTGTCCATCAGGCGACGCTCCGTTTCCACTTTGATCCGCCGCAGGAATGTGCGGAGAAGGTACTCGACATCGTGCGTGCGAAAGCCTCCTACAAGGATCATCTGATCTTTGAGGATCTGAACCTTCACATCAAAAAAGGGGAAGTACTCGGCCTCATCGGCCCGAATGGCGCGGGCAAGACCACGCTCCTGAAGCTCATCACGGGAGAAAAGACGGCAGACAGCGGCATCATCCAGCTTGGCAATAATGTGAAGATGGGCTACTACTCGCAGGAGCAGGAGCGACTCCACCCCGAGCTTTCCGTCCTTGACGAAGTGCGTGACACCTTCAATTTCGGAGAGAAGGAAGCCAGAAATATCCTCGGTATGTTCCTGTTCCGCGGCGATGACGTATTCAAGCAGGTCGCCATGCTCTCCGGCGGAGAGAAGGCACGTCTCTCGCTCCTGTGCCTCTTTCTCGAGAAACCGAATTTCCTCATCCTCGACGAACCGACGAACCATCTCGATATCCCCACGAGGGAGATCATGGAGCAGGCTATCCAGGCCTTCGGCGGCACCTCACTCGTCGTCTCGCATGACCGCTATTTCTTAGATAAGATCACGACCCGCATCGTAGAAATGGAAAATGGCAAGCTCACCGAGTACCTCGGGAACTACAGCTACTATAAAGAGAAAAAGCTCGACCTCGAAGCCTTTGAAAAAGACCGCAGCGGGGAAGAGACTGTAGAAGAAGAGCCGGAGGAAGATAAGACTGCGCCTGAGAAAGAACACCAGAAGAAGCAGGAAGTCTCGGCCGTAGAAAGGGAAAAGCTCAGCCATGTGGAAATGGAGATCGGCCGCCTCGAAGCGACGGTCAAGATGTACACCGCGCAGATGAGCATGGATCCGGACAACTATGCAGACCTCGCCGCCGAGTACGACGAAGCACAGAAAAAGCTCGAAGCTCTCTATGAGAAATGGGACGAGCTCGCCGCTAGGATGGAATAGGAAACCTAGAGGAGAGGCGCCTTTCGAAAAATACCGATGGCATTCGCCCCTTCGATCTCCGCTCTTTCCTCTGGTATGGACTGCCCGCTCGAGATGACGGTGTAGTGAAGAAATGATATTCCCCATATCGTCATCCTGACTGAAATAAAGTGCGCTTTTCGTCAGCCATGACACCGTTGATGGAATGAAAACGGGCCATAGAAAACAACGTATCGGAGAGCGTGCATACGGTGCTTCAGGCGAATGGTTCAGCCTTCACGAAAAAATTATTTTCCCACTCTTGCGTATACGTGGTATAATAAATTGTTTTTTAGGGGTAACTCTTATTTCTAATTATTCTGCCTTATTTCGCATTATTATAATAACTGAAAACGCCGATAAACACATGGAGTTTCTTGGCTTTTGCCATTACCGTGATTTATTAGATATTATATTAAAGTATTCTAAATAAGTACCATAATTGGGGTAAAAATTGGGGTAAAAAAAGCCCGCCGGAATGGTCTACATTCTTGGCGGGTTTTTCTATATGACGCTATGAATATATCCTTTTGTTTTCTCGATGGGGAACTCAATAATGTTCATGGCGTCTATTTTGTCCTGCTCGTTGATATGCGCGTACAAGTCCATTGTGATAGCCATGTTTGCATGTCCCATAATTTCCTTTAAGGTGTTTGGTGGTACGCCATGACGGGCGGCGCGGCTGGCGAATGTAGCACGGAAGGAATGAGAGGAAAAATGGGCGATGTGTATACCCTCTCTTTGCATGGCCTTCAATGTCCTATCAATTACTGTGTTTATGGTGTCGGGGTAGCTAAACCCGCCCGCTGAATTAGGGAATACAAAATCAGACAAATCAAAATATTCATGGGTGTTTCTGTATAAATCGCGTTGCTCATTGATGATTTCTCTAATTGTGTTGTTAATAGGGATAATGCGCCGGGACGTTTTAGTTTTAGGTGAGTTTCCTACTCTATTACCGCGCTCCGTCCTTGTGATAGTTTTGTCTATGTGAATCGTTCCGCCCTGTACGTCTTTCCATTGAAGGGCTAAACATTCGCCCGCCCGGACGCCTGTATTCAACATAAATCGCATGGCGTTGTAATAAAGGCTATGGGCGGCATATCGAAAAAACAAGTCGATTTCTTTATCCGTCAATTCTCTGTGAATGGTTTCCCGCGCGGGGACTTTTGTATTTTGTGTATTTTTAAATCGGCTGATCCCTTCCACTATATTTCTTGCGATGATTTCATTATCTGTTGCATACTTGAACAATCTAAACAGAATATCCCGGCATGTGTTCGCCCGGCCGTCGCCGCTGCTACTCATGACTTTACGCAAAAATTGGATAATTTGCCGCCGTTCCAGCTCTGTTGCTTTGCATTTCCCTAGTGCGGGGGAAATATGGACGTTAAAGGCAGAACTATAGACGTACAACGAAGAAGATTTTCTAATGTTGCTCTTCTCCTCTTTCCATTCTTGAAAAAGCTCATCAACGGTTATTTTCTTATTCGTCGTGTATAGCCCTTTCTTGATCTCTTCTTTTTTGACCGCTGCTCGTGTTGAAATCTCCTCTATCGTTTCGCCTGTAACTGTATAACGTTCCCCATTCACGGTAAATCTCATTTCATAATTTTTGAACTTTCCGTTTTTGTCGAAACGTTTCCGCACCCCCGCCGGAAGTCTGCCACGCCTACCCATGACTTACACCTCTCTTTCTTCACTCCGGGTGTTCATTGACAAGTGGCGGCGCAATTCCGTGACACGTCCAATGATTTTGATAGGAAGTTTTTGTATTTCTTCCTCTGTGTAATGTTTGACCGGGCAAATATCATTATCATAGCCGCCTACAGTGATCCCGTCCTCGCACATAGTAACCACTCTACACATGATTTCATTACCAATCAGAAGAAAATGGGGTGTTCTGTCCTTAATTGTGCTGCCTTCGATTACTATAAGCGTATCGCCCTTTTCAAAGGTGGGGCGCATAGTCTCATCTTCCATACTAAGGAAAAATTCTTTATGTTCTTCTTTCATCTGCTTTATGCTCCTTCCTGATCCATCGCGGGTGGTCAATATGTCCCATCAAAGGTTTCTAAATTCCATAAGATGTTTAAGCCCTTCCAGAAAGCTGATTTCATTACTCTTGGTTGATTGCTTTTTCTTGTTCGCTGGTTTCACTTTCTCGTATTCCATGCCCGCATACCATACGGCCGTAGTATCTAAAATTCCATATCCTTCTTCAATCAATCTTGCCACGCGTTCTCTTGTGGCGATGATCCCGGCCAAAACGCCCTTTTCATAGTCAGTGAGTGGACGCCCTTCAATGATTCCTGCGCGGGTGATCGTATCTTGATAAATCTTTCTATAGTGCGCTCTTCTGTCCATCGCTCTGCCCTTCCTTTCGTGTTTATTCATCATAAAACTGTTTCACTCCGTCCCGGTACACCGCATTTTCTTTATAATCTCCGTGCTTGGTGGCTAGGTGCCCATTGTAATAGCCGCAAAGGAAAACGGTTTCCAGCATATCCATAATGGCGTCCCTGTCTAGATGATTGCTTTCCAGCGTATCCGCCATGTCGCTTTTTCCGTCACTTTCTAGGAAATCGAACAATGAAAGCACATTTCCGGCCATTTTTGCCTTGATCTCTTCCATAGTCCCTAGCATATAATCACGCTCCTTTCTATATTCGCGTTTCCACGCTTTCTTCTCTGATGATATACAGGAATGGCGGGATGGTCTATCACACTTGGTGCTAAAAAGGGCAATTTCCTGCCCGATTTCTGCGCCATATTCTTACCTTTTAGGTGCGTTTTTTCCGTGATCCTCAAAATTGACTCACGTCCTTTTTATCACCTAATTAGCACCTGGTGATAATTGCGTAAACCTATAAAATTTTTCTTTGGCTGTTTACAAGTTTATTTATTGCATATATGTTTATATATTGTGAGAAATACATAATACGAAACCTATTTTTAAAAATCACAAAAAAGAGGGGACGGGCGGGGTGGCCGACCATTAGCGCATACCCCTATGGGGTAGTACCTTGATACCTGGCATGGGTGCACCTCTCGCACCTGTGCCCAGCGTTCACGTCCCGGCATGGGGGAAGTGGCAGCCGTGCCATGCATGGGGATAGCCCTTTGAATAGAGGGAATAATGGATAGAGAATAGCGCGCCGCCCATCGGTTCAGCGTATCCGCCCGCTGGTCTTGCCACTGTCCGTGTGCCCGCTGGTGATCTCCGCCGGAATGGAATAAGAGAAAAGGGAATGGGTGAACCTTCTCGCCATGCCGTGCCTGTTGCTGGTGTGGCGGTGTGATCCTTTGGCGTGTGTGTTCCTTCCTTCCCTGTGCTATAATGTTTATGGCATGATATTCTAGCCCCCAGCCGGATATTCAGCCACGAAAGACCGCCGCTAATAAGTGACGGCCTTTTAGTTTGCCTGAAAACGCGCATAGCGTCCATTTTGACGCCTTCCCGCCCTGTGAGAGTATCATTTATCATTTGGCGTGTGCCTTTTGAAAAATACCCCCTAAAACTATAGGTTTCTCGCCCATAACTATAGGCCTGTACTTTCATGCTTACTCATCATCTTGCTCCGCTGGTTCTTCTCGTGTGCTTTCCCGCAGCGGTGTTTTTGTCCCCATACGAAATTCCCATAGCGGGCAATTCGTATTGGCGCATTTTTTCACCTCATAGGATTGATAGCCCATACAATCAATGCAATGATAATGGATGGCTTTCGCTCGTGTCATTTTGCCATTTCTTCTATCTCTGTCTATCTTTCTTTGAAGTATGTCCTTTGGTCTTTCATTCATGGTTGATGTCTCCTCTCTGTGTCATGGGAAGGGCGGGCGGTGTCTTTCTTGCTCTAGAGGGGCAATAACGTTGCACCTCTAAGGGGCAATTTCTTGCCCGTCTAGGATATGCCCGCCGGATATTTCTTTTTGTCTTTCATGTCATCCAGTACATAAGGGGTAGCCCTTTGGCATGGCGTGAAGGTGTGCCGCCTGTTGGTTTCCTTTATCCCTGCGCCCGCTGGTGATCTCCGCCGGAATGGGACGGAACAGAAAAAGGACAGGAAGCACGTATTCCTCTCTTACAGGAAGCACTACTTCCTCTCCTTATAGGGTAAAGAGAATACAAGAAAGAGAATACATAGAGAAAAAGAAAAACATGCTCCGCCTGTTGTTCCAGCTCCGCCGGATACAGTTTTTATCAAGTCGCCTTTATGCATGGCGGCTTTTTCTTTGCTAGAAAAGCTCTATAACGTCCCTTTGGGGGTGTCGCTGGTGATGGGGGTATGATTTATCATGGGGCGCGTGCCATTTGAAAAACAGTTTCCTTGATTTGCTGGTCTGTTATGAAATAATAAAAATCATTCCTGTATGTCTGTTGTCTTTGATTGTTGCTTTCCATTGTGATCCTGCTCTGCTCTTCTTCCTGAAAATGACCTTTTAGAGCCTCGAATACATGGTATATATATATCTATCAAACGTTTTGCCTGAATAAATCAATTTTTCGCTAAATTGGCAAGATTGCCGATAATATCGGGGCATATCGCTAATTTCACTTCGGGCATTATATTTGAAGTGATTGATCCATTTTTTGATATTTGGGGCGTTTTTTTCAACATTCTGTCCGAAGAAACATAACGAAATGCCTGAAGTGAAAAAAACTCGCTATGTCTTTGCACGGTCTCTAGGGCGGCTTTTCACTCCCAGTGATTTCCCCTTGCGTGATGTTCTTCCATTTATCAGACATTCGGTAAACTGCTTTAAGATCCTTTCGGCCTGTTTTGCCCTGTACAATGCAAACTATAAAGCCGTATTTCACCAATTCCTTGATTGCTCTGCGTAGTGTGGTATCATCCTTGAAAATGCCGCTAGCAATGACTTTCGCACTATTCAGAAAGAAATCTTCGGCTCTGATGTCGGGATTGTCCGGCCATTTGTCGCGGGGGTATAGCTTTTCACTGGCTTTTTCTATCTTTCGATTCTCTGCGTCATACGTCCACTCCATGCATTCAAAATAAAGCCGTATAGCATTTTTCCCTAAAGACATCCACGCGGGCGATTTTCTCATAGAACGGGGAATTCTTACAAACCTTTCGTGCGGGTGGCGTGCTAGCCATGCGGGGAATTGGCTTTTTTGAGAATTTCTATTGCTCATTCCATGTTTTCGCCGCCCTTATCTCTGTACTCTTTCAATACCCGCCGGAATGGTTTCAAAGCTAACGCCCGCATTTTAATCACGTGCTCTAATTTGTTCGCTTGGTGAATGATTTCATCCATCGTAGCCGGGATATAATAACCGCCGTCCCCTGTACTCTTTCCGCAAATCAACGCCCCATTTTTCCTCTCGTCTCCTACTCGGCTAACGATGGCGCGTTTCGTGATGTTCAATTCCCTTGTAATGTCTCTTGTGGGGATGGCATGATCTTCACCAATAGCCCCCTTTTCTGTCAGATATTCAGCAATCATGATCCATGTCTCCTTTCTTCTTTCCATCGCGGGTGTAGTCCTCGTGCGTGCTGATGGCCTTATCAATGACGCACTTATCAAAAAGCAGCCGCCCGCCTATTCTGATAGCCGCTCCGATTCCCTTAGCCCATTCGACCCCGCGACTTTGCCCCATGCCGATATAGGCGCATAATTCCCTTCTATTCAGAAGTCTTTTTCCGGTGATATTGTTTTCGCTCATGTGGTTTACTCCTTCCATGATTAAATCGGTGCATAACACGTTAGCACCTGTTATTTCGTGCTATAATCATGGTAGCTAAAACGATATAAAGTAAAAAGCCCTTCCTAAAACTAGGGAAGGGCGGGCGGTTATGCTGGTAAGTTTTTCTATTTTATTCGGGAACAATGGTAAGTTTTCGGCCGGGGGCGTTGAAAAATGGTGCTAGATGACGAAAAGAAAAAGGAAATAGGGAAAAGAATACAGAAAACTAGAAAAGAACTAGGCTTTAAGAATGGCCATGCATTTTATGATTTTGTCTTTGGTGATGGGGAAATAAAAACCGATAATAAAAAAGATAGCGTGATCTCTGAATGGGAAAACGGGAAAAGATATATTGATTTAGATCACTTAATGCTTGCTGCTGATAAATTGGGGGTAAGTCTTGATTATTTGGTATATGGGAAGGGGGAAGAAGAACGTACTCCCACGCTCCGTGAAATCTGTGAGAATGTGGCAAGATTTTTCTTTCTCGCTAAAGCGGAAATAGTTTAAAATGGCGACTGCATAGAAATGAAATTTTATAAAAGGAAAATAGCTGATTATGCTTATTGCTTTGCTGGTTTTTGCTCGGAAGAGTGGGAAAAGGATTTAGGTAAAGATGAAGATTATTTGAGTATGGATATTCGTAAATTTTGCAAAGATCTAGGCGTGGTTAGGGCTATAGATAATAGGGAATTAGCAGAAGTTATCCCCCGAAAAAAAGAAAAACTTCCTCAATATAATGTGAATGCAGCTCGTTGCGGCCGGGAAATATCTAAAGATAAATGGATAAACGAACAATTATCTAATCAACTTTTGGACAATCATTGGCATGTTTGTCCTTTATCCGATTCGCCATATACCGAAAACGCCATGCAATATCTGAAAATTTGTCTCGAAAAGATTCCGCAATATCCACCAAAAGAAATATTCCGTAGATGTCTCGAAGACGCTAATGCAGCGGCTATTGAGATGGTAGCTGATAAAAATGCCGAAATGAAGGCCGTCTTTGACATTATCAAAAATAGCCAGCCGGACAAAGACAAAAATGCTCTTATTCAGAGATCATATCAAATAGGCAAAGAGCTATCAAAATAGCCAGCCGGGCAAAGACTAAAAAAGCCCCGCTTTCTATTTTCCACCTGAAATTGGGGTAAAAATTGGGGTAAAAATGAAAAATTCAAAAAATATGCCTCGAAATGTCCCGATTCTATCGACAATTCATATAAATAGAGGTATAATAAATTGTATTTCCGAATATATGATAACTTGACGGCTTCACCATAGCGTGAAGTCATCATCAAAAAAGTGCGCCTAGGCGCAATAGGTTGCCCGAGGGGGAAAAGGAAAGAAATGAAAAGAGAAGATATCCGCAACATTGCCATCATCGCTCACGTCGACCATGGTAAGACGACTCTGGTCGATGCCATGCTGAAGCAGAGCCACATTTTCAGAGATAACCAGAAGGTCGCAGAACGCGTCATGGACTCGAATCCACTGGAACGTGAACGCGGCATCACGATCCTGGCGAAAAATACCTCTGTCATGCATGACGGTGTGAAGATCAATATCGTCGACACCCCAGGGCATGCGGACTTTGGCGGCGAAGTTGAACGTATTCTGAACATGGTCGATGGCGTACTGCTCCTCGTCGATGCTCATGAAGGCCCGATGCCGCAGACGAAGTACGTCCTGAGAAAAGCGCTGGAACACAAGCTGAAGCCGATCGTCGTCATCAATAAGATCGACCGTCCGGATCAGCGTATTTCCGATGTCGAAGGCGAGATCCTGGAGCTCTTCATGGAACTCGATGCGGACGATGACCAGCTCGATTTCCCGCTGCTCTATGCATCGGCTAGAAGCGGCATCGCCAAGCTCCACATGAATGATGAAGGCAAGAATCTTGACCCGCTCTTTGATGCGATCCTGAAGTATATCCCATGCCCGGAAGGCGAACCGGATGCCGGCCTGCAGGTCATGGTCACCACGCTCGAAGCGGATGACTACCTCGGCAAGGTCGCTATCGGCCGTGTGACCCGCGGTACCGCGAAGCAGGGGATGCCTGTCGCTATCACCGATGGTGAAAAGATCAGAAGCGACCATATCGGTCAGCTCTTCCACTGGCAGGGCATGAAACGTACGCCTGTCGATGAAGCGAAGGTCGGCGACATCATCGCTATGGCCGGCTTCAAAGATATCAATATCGGTGAAACGGTCGCTGATGCGACGAACCCGGAAGCACTGCCAGCGATCCACATCGACGAACCGACCCTGTCCATGGTATTCCATGTCAATAAGAGCCCATTTGCCGGCCGTGAGGGTGACTTCGTCACTTCCCGCCATATCCGTGCCCGTCTCTACAAGGAAATCGAAACGAACGTGGCTCTTCGTGTAGAAGACACGGAAACATCGGATGCATTCAAAGTTTCCGGCCGCGGCGAGCTTCACCTCTCCGTCCTGATCGAGACCATGCGCCGTGAAGGCTTCGAACTCGAAGTCTCCAAGCCGCAGGTCATTTTCAAGGAGATCAACGGACAGAAGTGCGAACCGCTCGAACGTCTGACCATCGAAGTACCGCAGGAATTCATGGGCGCTGTCATGGAAGGTCTCGGACCGAGAAAAGCAGAAATGATCTCCATGGAAGAACTCGCAGGCTATATGAAGATGGAATTCTCCATCCCGGCCCGCGGCCTCATTGGCTTCCGTAATGAACTCCTGACCACCACCCGCGGCACTGGTATCCTCTACCATGTCTTCCAGGGCTATGCGCCATACAAGGGTGATATCCCGGGCAGAACCAGAGGCTCCCTCGTAGCTTTCGAATCCGGCACCACCACCGCATACGGCCTGAACTCTGTCCTCGACCGTGGCGAGCTTTTCCTGGAACCGGGCGTCGAAGTCTATGAAGGTATGATCATCGGTGAAAATACCCGTGATCAGGATATGGATGTCAACCCATGCAAAAAGAAACATCTGACCAACACCCGTGCCTCCGGCTCTGATGATGCCATCAAGCTGCCGCCATGCCGCAAGTTCACGCTGGAAGGGGCGCTCGAATGGATCAATGATGATGAACTCGTCGAAGTCACTCCGGAAAGCATCCGCATGAGAAAGATGGTTCTTTCCCGTCAGGCTAGATATAAGAGTGCCAATGTAAAGAAAAGCCAGCAGTAATCGCTGAATAAAAAAAACGAACCCGCAAGGGTTCGTTTTTTATTTAGAGGAGAAAATGAGGAATGGTGGTGCGGCGCATTATACAATGAAAGCGCTGCGGATTATTGGAATCACGCAAAATGCGTCGCCCCTTGGAGAAGGGGCAGGCCGAAGGCAAGGGATAGACTGCCTCGAAGAGGCAGATTTCTGCAGAACGGTTGGTAGGCCTCTTGAGGATCACTGAAAAACGATTCACGCAGATGGGACGCTGACAGCTACGTAGAGTTGCGCCCTGTGGGGCACTCTATCCGCTGCCTTTGGCGCGATCCCTCTCCAGGGGTTTGCTCAGCTAGCGAGGATTTCTTTCCTTCGAAATTTGAAAGCAGGGAGGAGTGGCTAGGGATTAGGGATTGGGAATTAGGAGTGACTGGTGACTGGGATTCTCCGGCATCGTCATCCCGAGCGTAGCCGAGGGATCTCTACTGCCCTGTGGGAATTAGCGTGTATGCGCCGAGGAAAAACGTTGTCTTGGTGCTGTCCCACATCAGGCAATGAGCGTTCTGCCACAGAGATTTCTCGGCTACGCTCGAAATGACGACGGTGCGAAGCGCTATCTAAAACTCTGCGGCGCTTCTATATTTTTATGCGCCGCACCTTCCCCGCTGAACCCGCTGAACCCGTAGAACCTGTTGAACCTGTTGAACATGTTGAACCGGTGAAACCTAACGCCAGTGGGCCTCTTGAGGATCACTGAAAAACGATTCACGCAGATGGGACGCTGACGGCTACGTAGAGTTGTGCCCCTGCGGGGCACTCTATCCGGTGCCTTTGGTGCGACCACTCTCCATGGTAATGCTATTAAGTTAAGCGGCAGAACATTCTTGGCTCCCCATCGGGGGAGCTGCCCGGAGGGCTGAGGGGGCAGCACTACGGTATATCCAACATTGTTCGATGGCCGCTGGCATGCCCCCATTGCCTTCGGCACTTCCCCCGAAGGGGGAAGCAAGTCATTACGGCGCTAACAATTTCCTTAACGTAATAGCATTACTCTCCAGGGGTCTGCTCAGCTCGCGAGAATTTCCTAGTCCCTGGCTACTAGTCACCAGTTACTAATTTTTTCCATTCATCACCATCACGTCTCCCGCTTCGAGTACGGTATCTCCTTTCGGGATGATGACTTCTCCCTGTCTTAGGATGAGGACGACAAGATGACCGTGGGGGAGGTGGAGAGAGGAGAGGCTCTTCTGGTAATAGCGGCTCTTCTTCGTGACATGGATCTCAGAGAGGGCAAGACCTGTGACAGGAGCGACGCTCAAAGCAGAAAGGACGAGCGTATCTCCGGCAGAGAGCCTCGTGTTGCCATTCGGGATGATCTTCTCGGCGCCGCGGGAAAGAAGGATGGCGAGCGTCTCAGGAGGGAATGCGATCTCCGAGAGTGCCTGCCCGCACCACGCATGCCCCGCGGGCAGGGTAAACTGGATGAATTGTACCGGCATCTCTTCCGTGTAGTCCGTGAAGGATTTCATGACATCGCTCTCATGATCGATCATAGAGAGCTTCTTCGCTGCAAGAGGCAGAAGCGCGCCCTGAAAGAGGATGGAAAGAAGAACGATGAAGAAGGTGACATGGAAGACGATGTCATTCACCGGCGCCTGCGTATAAGCGACGATGGCAAAGACGATGGCGGACGCTCCGCGAAGGCCTGCGAAGGAGATCAGAGCACTTGCGGCAGCGGGCGTTTTGAAAGGGGCAAGGAGAGCGAAGACGCCGAGAGGCCTTGCCACGAAGGTCAGGAAGAGCGCGATGAGGAAGGCAGGCCATGCGATCTCAGGAAGCTTCGAGGGCGTGGAGAGAAGCCCCAGCAGGAAGAAGATCATCATGGAGAGGAGATTCGTCGCGCCATTGAAGAAATGAACGATGGAGCGCTTTCCGGGGAAATCGCTGTTTCCTAAAATGATGCCAGCGATATAGGCGGAGAGATAGCCATTTCCATCCAGCATCGCGGGAGCGGCATAGGCAAAGATAGCGATGGCGGTCAAAAGCACCATGTCGAAGCCGCCTGCGAGATAGTCGGTCTTTTTCAGCGCCCACTTCGAGATGGCTGCGATGCCGAAGCCGAAGGCAAGCCCGAAAACGATCTGCGCTGCGAGAAGTATGAGCGTCCCCCAAAGGTCAGCGGAACCATGCATGAGAGAAATGCAGATGATCGTCATCATGTAAGCGGCGGGATCGTTGCTGCCGCTCTCTACTTCCAGAAGCGAGGCGGTGTGATACTTGAGATTCAGCCTTTTCGCACGGAGGATGGAGAAGACAGATGCAGCGTCAGTCGAGGCGATGACCGACCCCATGAGGAAGCTCAGAAGCCATGGTTCGCCTAGGATGAGGTGGATGAATCCGCCTGTCAAAAGGGCTGTCACGACGACGCCCGCACTCGAAAGCACGATCGCAGGGGCGGCGACAGGCTTTGCCATGGACCAGTTCGTCCCGAAGCCCCCGTAGAACATGATGAAGATGAGTGCGGTCGAGCAGATCTCTTCGGCAAAGTTGTAGTTTTCAAAAGCAATATTGACGGGACCATCCGAGCCGAAAAACATGCCGAGCAGGATAAAGGCGAGAAGCACAGGGATGCCGAGCTTGTCCGAGACACGGTTCAAAAACACACAGGCAAAGATCACAATGGCCGTCAAGAGCAGGAAAGAAGTCATAGGCGGTCTCCTTTTACAACAAGTGGAAAATCGATTTTCTTTATTGTATCGGAAAGGAAGAGAAAGAACAATGGTGGGAGCCGTTTCATGCGTATCGTCATTTCGAGCGAAGTCGAGAAATCCTCCTTGCAGACCGATAAAGGACGCGCGAAAGTAGAAAGAGGCAGCACACAGGTGTTGTTTTCTTGGGATGACGACACGGAGAAACCGTATTTTCAACAAGCGCGCGACCAACCCCGTCTCGCTGCGCTCGACTGCCCCTTCCAAAGAAAGGGGCGAGAATGGTGAATGACGTTCCATCCCCCCTGGCCCCTAGTCACCAGTTACCATTCACTCCCCAATCCCTGAATTCCTTTTTTGCGCTATAATAAAGACAGGTGTAAAACAAAAGGAGGAACCATTATGAAAGCTGATTGTGCAAACTGCCCGCACCATGCCTGCTATACCCGTGGGGCGAATTGTACGGGTGTGAAAGAAGAGGAAATCCGTAAGGCCTATACCGAAGAAGAACGGAAAATCATGGAGGCGGCGGCCTATGTCGAAGGGACATACTACAGCGACATCTGCCGCCTGCAGGAGACCGCTGAATTTGCCAAACGGATGGGCTACAAGAAGCTCGGCCTGGCCTTCTGCATCGGTCTTCATGAAGAAGCTAGGTACATCGTGAAATACTTTCGCCAGCAGGGCTTCGAGGTCTACTCTCTCTGCTGCAAGAACTGTTCCTTTGCAAAGAAAAACTTCGGCTTAAAGCAGGTGCATTCGGAAGCGGAGCATGAAGCGATGTGCAATCCGAAGTATCAGGCAAGGTTTCTCGCAGAAAAAGGCGTGGATCTCAATATCATCTGCGGCCTTTGCGTGGGACATGACACGATCTTCACCTCGAATGCAGTAGGCCCCGTCACATCTCTTGTCGTGAAAGACAGACTTCTTGCGCACAATCCGCTCGGCGCGATCTACTCGAGATATTGGAGAAAGAAACTGCATATTCAGGACGAGGATGAGATATAATTGGGAGGTTCAGGGTTAGCCCCGAGGGCGTGTTGCCCTTTGATGGGGAATGAAATCTTTGCTCGAATTAGGAATTAGGAATGAAGGTGGCGGTTTCGCCGAGATCCTTCGACTCAGGTCGCAGCTGTTCTGGCATTCGTTATCTCACATA
>OIZI01000321.1_pt1 | contig 25457 bp, 24 predicted proteins | sample 1588441 | NCBI WGS metagenome assembly OIZI01 (sample SAMN03283284) | human gut metagenome | biome: human-associated habitat; material: feces | host: Homo sapiens | place: Peru | collected 2012 | reverse complement strand
ATGTGTGCAGTTACACATGGCAAGATTAATCCACTTATCGGTTCTGCTGGTGTATCTGCCGTACCTATGGCAGCCAGAGTTTCACAGAAGGTTGGACAGGAGGCAGACCCTTCTAACTTCCTTTTGATGCATGCTATGGGACCTAACGTTGCTGGTGTTATCGGTACAGCGGTTGCTGCTGGTACATTCATGGCTATGTTTGGTGTTATGTAGGATTAATACTCGTATAGAGTTTATAGTTTGATTAATATTTGGAGGAATTTAAAATGGCAGAACAGGTTAAAAAACCATTGAAGATAACTGAGACTGTATTAAGAGATGCTCATCAGTCACTTATTGCTACAAGAATGACAACAGAGCAGATGCTTCCAATCGTTGATAAGATGGATAAGGTTGGTTATCATTCAGTAGAGTGCTGGGGCGGTGCTACATTTGATGCATCACTTCGTTTCCTGAAGGAAGATCCATGGGAAAGACTTCGTAAGTTAAGAGATGGATTTAAGAATACTAAGTTACAGATGCTTTTCAGAGGTCAGAATATCTTAGGTTACAATCACTACGCAGATGACGTAGTTGAGTATTTCGTTCAGAAGTCAATTGCTAACGGTATTGATATTATCCGTATCTTTGACTGTTTCAACGATTTAAGAAATCTTGAGACAGCCGTTAAGGCTGCAAAGAAGGAGAAAGGACATGCACAGATAGCCCTTTCTTATACATTAGGTGATGCATATACTCTTGACTACTGGAAAGAGACAGCTAAGAGAATTGAGGATATGGGCGCAGATTCAATCTGTATCAAGGATATGGCTGGTCTTTTAGTTCCATATAAGGCTACAGAGCTTGTACAGGCATTAAAGGCTGGTTCATCACTTCCAATCCAGATGCATACTCACTATACATCAGGTGTTGCATCAATGACATACCTTAAGGCTGTTGAGGCTGGCGCTGATATAATCGATACAGCTATATCTCCATTCTCTATGGGTACATCACAGCCAGCTACAGAGGTTATGGTTGAGACATTTAAGGGTACACAGTATGATACAGGCTTAGATCAGAACTTACTTGCTGAGATAGCTGCATACTTCCAGCCAATGAGAGAAGAAGCATTAAAGTCAGGTCTTATGAATACTAAGGTATTAGGTGTTAATATTAAGACATTACTTTACCAGGTTCCTGGTGGTATGCTTTCTAACCTTGTATCACAGCTTAAGGAAGCTGGAGCAGAGGATAAGTATCAGGCAGTTCTTGAGGAGATTCCAAGAGTTCGTAAGGATTATGGTGAACCACCTCTTGTTACTCCATCATCACAGATTGTTGGTACTCAGGCTGTTCTTAACGTATTACAGGGTGAGCGTTATAAGATGATTACTAAGGAATCTAAGAAGGTTCTCGCTGGTGAATTTGGTCAGACAATCAAGCCATTCAATCCAGAAGTTCAGAAGAAGGCTATTGGCGATATGAAGCCTATCACATGCCGTCCTGCTGACCTGATTGAGCCACAGCTTGAGAAGTTCAAGAATGACCCAATCGTTCAGCGTTACAAACAGCAGGATGAGGATGTGCTTTCATATGCATTATTCCCAGCCGTTGCAACAGAGTTCTTCAAGTACAGAGAAGCACAGCAGACAAAGGTTGACCCGGCGGCTGCTGATACAGAGAACAAGGCTTATCCAGTATAATTGCGGATTCTGGGCATGTTAACAGAATATTAAAACATAATTTAATAACCTGTACTGATGGTTTATGCCATTGGTACAGGTTATTTTGCTATATTTTTTATAGGGGTATTTCACGAAACTGGTATGTATGTTATACTATTCAATTAGATGGCAGTTTGAACAATATTAATATTGAAGAGAGGTTTGATATGATTAAGATAGAAAGAACAGAAGTCTTTAATTTTGAGAATGCTATGAGAGGTGCAAGAAATCCACTTAACAGTTGGGGAAGAATGGACAGTGAGACTAAGGACGGTGTATTTACATTCGGCCCTAATGACCTCGACCTTGCAAAGAGATTATGCAGGTCTGGCAGCGACCACAGAAAGTTTATAAGACAGATATTCATAAGCACAGATATAACAGCTCCAATGTACTGGTGGAAGGAGTATGATACATATAAGGTTGGAACTACTGCCAATTCTACAAGTACAATGCATAAGATTCACAGCAAGCCTTTTGAAATTGGTGATTTCAGCACTGACCATATGAATGAAGAGACTATTGAATTCATGAATAAGAATATAGAATTCCTTGAGCAGCTCAGGCTGAAGTTCGTTGAGACTAAGGACAAGAATTACTGGTACAGCATTATACAGCTTCTTCCAGAAAGCTATAACCAGATGAGAACATGTACATTTTCATATGAGAATGCGGTTGCCATGTATAATTCAAGAAAGAACCACAAGCTTGCAGAGTGGCATACATTCTGCGACTGGATTACAGAGCTGCCTTATTTTAAAGATATGTTTTCTTTTATGTTTGAAGAATAATTAAATCTAATGGAATGGTGTTAACATGGAATCTTCACTTGAATTGCTCAATATAATCAGAAAGCAAAAGAATACGTTAAGCAAGGGACAGAAAAGAATAGCAGATTTTGTGCTTAATAATTACGAGAAGGCGGCATTTCTTACAGCACTTGAGCTGGGAACCAAAGCTGGTGTCAGTGAATCAACAGTTGTAAGATTTGCATATGGACTTGGATTTTCAGGATATCCGGAATTTCAGAAAAAGCTTGCTGATATGGTTCAGGAAAAGATACATTCAATAGAAAGAATAGAGATAGCCGGCGGTGCCATGCCAAGGGAGCAGGTGCTTGACAATGTCTTAAAGGCTGACTCAGACAAGATAATACTGACACTTGAGGCAATAGACAGGCAGTCATTTGATGTTGCGGTTAATGATATACTGGGAGCTGACCATGTGTATATAGTTGGACTTAGGAATTGCGGCCCGTTAGCATCATTTCTTGCATATTATCTTAAGATTATAAGAGCTAATGTGATACAGGTTACAAGCAGTAATACGAATGAGATATTAGAAGAGATGATACATGTGGGAAGCAATGATGTTGTTATAGGAATAAGCTTTCCGAGATATTCAATGACAACACTTAAAGCGATGGAATTTGCCAATGACCGCAATGCGAAGATAATAGCCATAACGGACAGCAAACATTCACCTATGAATATGTATTCATCTTGTAATCTGTTCGCCAGAAGTGATATGGCATCTATTGTTGATTCACTTGTTGCACCTCTCAGCGTTATTAATGCATTGATAGTTGCACTGTGTCTTGTGTGTCATGAAAGCGTTGTGGGCAATCTTGAGATGTTAGAAGATGTTCTTGGCAATTACCAGATGGGGGATAATGATGATATTAATCTGCTTAATGATAATGCCTACGAAGAATTAAAGAGAATGTCGGGAGATAAAGATGAGTAAAGTAGTTGTGATAGGTGGTGGAGCGGCAGGTATGATGGCTGCCATAACTGCTGCCAGAAAAGGTCTGCGTGTGACCCTTATTGAGAAGAATGAAAAGCTTGGAAAGAAGCTTTTTATAACAGGTAAGGGAAGATGCAATATAACGAATGCTGGCGACAGTGAGGATCTGTTTAACAGCATAGTTACCAATAAGAAGTTTATGTACAGTTCACTCAATGGATTCAGCAATTATGATGTGCTGGGATTCTTTGATGAGCTTGGACTTCCGATTAAGATTGAGAGAGGCAACAGGGTGTTCCCAGAGTCAGACCATTCATCTGACGTTATTGCGGCTCTTAATAAGGAGTTAAGAAGACAGAAGGTTGATGTAAGGCTCAACACGGCTGTTAAGGATATAATTATAAAGGATAACATTGCATGTGGTGTTGTTACAATGTTTGGCAATGTTGAGGAAAAGGTTGATGCGGATTATGTAATTGTTGCAACAGGCGGCAATTCATACCAGAGCACAGGCTCAACGGGTGATGGATATAAGTTTGCAAGAAAGTCAGGGCATGATGTGACAAGCATCCTTCCGGCGCTTGTTCCATTTACTGTCAAGGAAGAATGGGAGGCTGACCTTCAGGGGCTTAGTCTTAAAAATATATCAATAACTGTGTTTGACGGACAAAAGGAGCTGTACAATGATTTTGGCGAGATGCTGTTTACACATTTCGGTGTGAGCGGCCCTGTAATATTGTCTGCGAGCAGTTTTGTAGCTGGAAAGTTGAAGGATAAGAACCTGAAGCTTGTTATAGATTTAAAGCCGGCACTTAGCTTTGAACAGCTTAATGAGAGAATATTAAGGGATTTTGATGAGGAGAAGAACAAATCATTCAAGAACAGCCTTGATAAACTCCTTCCTAAGAAGCTGATTCCGATAGTTGTCATGTTATCAGGAATTGATGGCAATAAAAAGGTCAATGAGATAACAAGGGCAGAAAGACAGGGACTTGTAAAGCTGCTCAAGGAATTTGAGCTTACACTCACTGGTTTACGAGGCTTTAATGAGGCAATAATTACGCAGGGCGGAGTTAATGTCAAGGAGATTAATCCGACAACTATGGAGTCAAAGCTTGTAAAGCATCTTTTATTTGCTGGAGAGGTTCTTGATGTTGATGCCGTGACGGGCGGATTTAACTTACAGATTGCATGGTCGACAGGCTATGCGGCTGGAAGTCATCTTGAATAAAGAATATCATTGATAGGATTATTACATAAAGACTATCGTATAAAATACAAAGATTATTATATGAAGGAGATAAGATATGTCACATTCAATTGCAATAGATGGACCAGCAGGAGCTGGCAAAAGTACAATAGCAAAGCTTCTTGCTAAGAAGATGAATTATATATATGTTGATACAGGAGCAATGTATCGTGCGATGGCAGTGCATTTTTCTAAGAATGGAATTAATCCTGATGATGAGGCTTCTATAGATAATGCTGTAAAGGATGTTGATATCAATATTGTATACAGCGAGGGAGTGCAGCAGGTTATCCTTAATGGCGAGAATGTCACAGGACTTTTAAGAACAGAAGAGACAGGAAGAATGGCATCCAAGACTTCGAAGTATTCATCTGTAAGAACAAAGCTCGTCGATTTACAAAGAGAGCTTGCCAGAAAGACGGATGTCATCATGGATGGAAGAGATATAGGAACAGTTGTGCTTCCAGATGCATTCTGCAAGATATATCTTACAGCCAGCTCAGATGCAAGGGCACAGAGAAGATATAACGAGCTTGTAGAAAAAGGCGAAAAGTGCAATTATGATGAGATTAAGGCTGACATAGAGAGCAGGGATTATCAGGATATGCACAGAGAGATATCACCTCTTAAGCAGGCTGATGATGCGGTGTTAGTTGATACATCAGATATGAATATCGAGCAGGTTGTTGATGAACTTACAAAGATAATCAATGCGAAGGTTAACGCATAATATTAAGATTTCAGGAAGTATAAGGTTATATGAAAAAAATAATTCTTGCAAAATCTGCCGGGTTCTGCTTCGGTGTGCAGAGAGCTGTCAATACAGTGTATGAGCTTATCGGGGAAGACAATATATACACATATGGGCCGATTATCCATAATGAAGAGGTGGTAAGTGACCTTGAACATAAAGGCGTTAAGGTTATAGGAGATTCCAGCCAGCTTGAAGATGATGACAGTGCTAAGGTTGTAATACGCTCACATGGCGTATCTAAACAGGTATATGACGATATAGAAAAAAAGCATGCACATATAGTTGATGCAACCTGTCCATTTGTATTAAAGATTCATAATATTGTGAAGAGACAGAGCGAGGCAGGAGCACAGATTGTCATAATCGGCAACGAGAATCACCCGGAAGTACAGGGCATAATGGGGTGGTGTGTCAACACTCCGGTTGTCATTGATACAGCCGAAAAAGCAGAGAATTTAAGGCTTGATTGCGATAAAAATGTTTGTATAGTTTCGCAAACGACATTTAATTACAATAAATTTAAAGAATTAGTTGAAATTATAGACGAAAAGGGTTACAATACTATCATTAGTAATACAATTTGTAATGCAACTGAGGAACGACAGACAGAGGCAAGGGAGATTGCGAAGCAGGTCGATGCTATGATAGTCATTGGAGGCAAGAGCAGTTCTAATACGCGAAAACTGTATGAAATCTGTAAGGGTGAATGTGAGAATACATATTACATTCAGACGATTAGTGACTTAGACCTTTCGGTTTTAGCCATGGCAGAATGCATAGGTATTACAGCAGGGGCATCAACCCCAAATAACATTATTGAGGAGGTTTACACTAATGTCAGAGATGAGCTTTGAGCAGATGTTAGAGGAATCATTAAAAGTAATTCATACAGGAGAAGTTGTTGACGGAACAGTTATCAGTGTCAAAGAAGACAGCATTGTTCTTAATATTGGATATAAAGCTGACGGCATAATGACAAGAAGCGATTATTCTTCACAGCCTAACCTTGATTTAAGAGAGGTTGTTCACGTTGGTGACGTTATTCAGGCAAAGGTTCGTAAGGTTAACGATGGAGAGGGACAGGTTATCCTTTCAAGAAGAGGTCTTGTAGCAGAGCAGGGCAGCAAGAAGCTTGAGGAAGCATTTGAGAACGGTACAGTTCTTACAGCAACAGTTAATCAGGTTCTTAATGGTGGTATCAGTGTATTAGTTGATGAGACAAGAGTATTCATCCCAGCTAGTCTTGTATCTGATACTTATGTTAAGGATTTATCAGTATATAATGGCAAGGAAGTATCATTTGTTATCACAGAGTATAATCCTAAGAAGAGAAGAATTATCGGTGATTGCAAGCAGCTTATCGTAGCAGCTAAGGAAAAGGCTCAGAAGGAACTTCTTGCAAAGATTAAAGAAGGCGATACAGTTGAAGGTACAGTTAAGAATGTAACAGATTTTGGTGCGTTTATTGATTTAGGCGGAGTTGACGGACTTCTTCACATCTCAGAGATGTCATGGGGAAGAACAGAGAATCCTAAGAAGGTATTCAAGGTTGGCGATTCAGTTAAATGCTTTATCAAGGAAATCAACGGCAACAAGATTGCACTTAGCGCTAAGTACCCAGACCTTAACCCATGGAACAACGTAGCAACTAAGTATGCAGTTGGCAATGTTGTTAAGGGAACAGTTGCAAGAATGACAGATTTCGGTGCATTCGTTCAGCTTGAGGATGGAATCGATGCATTACTTCATGTATCACAGATTTCTAAGGAGCATATCAACAAGCCAAGTGATGTACTTTCAGTTGGTCAGGAGATTGAGGCTCAGGTTGTAGACCTTAACGAAGCTGAGAAGAAGATTTCTCTTAGCATGAAGGCACTTCTTAATGATGATGCCGCAGAAGCTTCAGAGGAAGAATAATTAATTTGATAGTCTATCTAATATTAAACAGGCTGTGTGCTAGGTAATCTACACACAGCCTGTTTTTTCATAATTATGACGAAGCATGTTGAGTGGGATGACCATCACGCTTCGTCATATATCTTTGGGGCTAACCCTGATATTTCTGTAATTTTACATACACACGTCCTTTTCTCGTCTCGTTGCCGGAACCATTGTATATAAACTTGCCAATTCCTCGTATTACGAGTATATCACCTTCTTTGAGCTGATAGCTTTTATTTTCCATGCATATGCCATTCAGGAAGATTTTCTTGGATGTGAATAATTCCTGGCACTGGCTTCTGGAAATCCTGGCTATGCTTGACACAACGGCATCAATTCTTGGAGAGGCGGCGATTACTTCAATATCAGTAAGCTCCCTTGTGAAAGAATCAATGACAGATGAATCGCATACGTTTACCCTGACATGTGTGTGGCGTACTGTTGAGAGGTTGTCTGTAATATAATCTGATATGTGGTCGATGCAGTACACATACGCATTCTTATCATCAACTATAATATCGCCAATCAGTTCGCGCTGGATTCCGAGGTTCATAAGCGCACCCAGATAGTCTCTGTGGTCGAGCTTCTCTGCAAATTTAGGTGTGAGAGGTTCTATAAGAAGAAGTGATATAGGATATTCTCCCTTATAGCCAAGAGTCTCTTCATCGCCAAACTGGATTACCTGCCTTTCACAGGAAGGATTGCCGCCGTAGCTCTCTGAATGTACGAATGAAATTTTATCTTTCATTGTGTTGTATACAGATAATTCGCTGATGCTTAGAAAGTTTGTATATGTATATATATTTGCCTGATATGATTTGTTGGCAGTATCAAGGATTTTGCGCCTTAAGAGTGTTTCTTCGTCCATATATAGTCCTCATTTTCGTGATTTTAATTTATTTTAGCATAATTTAATTAAAAATTTGAACAAATATAAAGATTTTTACCAAAAGATATGATAAAATAATAACAATGAACCGGCTAGAATTATTTAATTTATGAGTGAAAGAGGAATACCAGTATTATGATAAAAGATTATGAAGATTTTAAAAAATACGTTTTCAAGGCTACAAGCATAGACCTTAATGCTTATAAAGAGAGACAGATGAAGAGAAGAATTGACTCTCTTATTGAGCGTAATAAGTTCGATGGATATGACAGCTATAGTCAGGCATTAAGCTCTGATAAGGAGATGCTTGAGCAGTTTGTTAACTATCTTACAATTAATGTTTCAGAGTTTTATCGTAATCCAGCATTATGGAAAATACTTGAGAATGATATTTTACCAGACCTGATAAGCAAGTTTGGTGAGAATCTTAAGATATGGAGTGCAGCATGCTCTACAGGTGATGAGCCATATTCACTGGCTATGGTTCTTGCAAAGAAGGTTCCGCTCCGCAAGATTAAGATTATAGCAACTGATATAGATGAGCAGGTGCTCGAAAAGGCTAAGGATGGTGTATATGGAGCTGCCAGCCTTAAAGGTCTTCCAGATGAATTTAAGAATAAGTACTTTGAGAAGATGGGAGACAGATTCTATAAGATAAGCGATGATATTAAGAGATGTGTTGAATTTAAGAAGAGCAACCTCTTAAAAGATTCATATCCAACAGGATGCCATCTTATAGTATGCCGTAATGTTGTTATATACTTCACAGAAGAAGCAAAGCATGACATATACTGCAAGTTTAATAAGTCACTTGTTAAAGATGGCTGTCTGTTCGTTGGTAACACAGAGCAGATTATCAACCACAGAGAGTTAGGATATGACTTCCAGAAGCTGTTCTTCTACCGTAAGGTTAAGGACATCAGTGAGCTTTAATTATCAGTCATTGAATTGATTATATCCTGGATATATGGCTTTATGAAGTCTTTATTGTTAAGGAGTTCTTCATCATATTGTATGAAGAATGATTTATCATTATATTCGTATCTGAAGGCTGGATATTTTGTTTCATCATAGTATGGAATGAAGTATCCGGCTTTTTTAGTGTAACAGTTATCTTTGCTGGCTTTTTCCTTGCTTGAACCATCAACGTACGCAGCTATGCTTTTGTGTATGGCACGGTCTTCAGCAGGAAGGTAGTAGTAGTTTCTGTAATCAGCATAGAAATGCTTTAACATGTCGTTGATAACAGGAATCATACATGTTATGGCGTCATCTGATACACATAGATTAATCCCGTTATGATTGAGCGATAATCTTCCGGGATAACACATAGGGGAATTTAGAGTGTAGCTTACGGCTGAATTATCAATGATTATGTCAGATATCTGCAAATTGTCACATTCAACTATGTGAAGCAGACTGTTATACATAAGAACCGGACATATCAGAGGCAGAGCCATGACGTCTTCCCTGTTATGGGTAAGAAGCTTGTCAAGAGCAGAAGCAGCGTCATTATCGTTTAATTTGTATTTGATTATGTAATCTTTGTAGGTTTCTATAAGTTCACCGCCAGAGTATATATCTTCCCTGTTAATTCCACAGAACTTTTCAACTGTTTTCTGCTTAAGATTATCCAATTTTAACAGGCGTGACAGCTTTCTTATATGGCTGTATATATCAATCTGTCTGCACTGGCTTATGGCATCAGCGCATATATCATGGCGCATGCAGCGTGCTTCAATGAATGGAATATCAAAATTACTACCATTATAAGTTACGATTATGGAATTGGCATTGATGCTGCCTATAAAAGAATTGAGCATGTCAGCTTCATCATCTGGTGTATCAGAAAATGCCTGCCTGCATATAAGCTGGTTCCCGATAATATAGGCTGTGCCAATAAGATAACATACTGAATTCTTAGGTGAAAATCCGGTAGTCTCAATATCTAAAAACACTAAATCTTTTATGTCTATATCTTTGGTGGCATAGTTTAAACTTTTGATTAATATATCTGTGTCTGTTATAGTTGTGTATTCAAAGTCTTTCATATAAAACCCTTACGTTTGTCAATATTTCACATATTTTTGTGTTAAAAATCTGTCAGCTTTCGTTTATTATATATGAATATATACACAAAAAAAAGTAGATTTTTAATAATTATTGGACTAAAATATAACTAAATTAAAATTATAAGGAGTAGTGTGTCATGGGTAAATGTACATTTAAAGGTGGCGTACATCCCTTTGATGGTAAAGATTTATCAAAAGATAAACCAATCAAAGAGTTATTCCCTGAAGGCGATATGGTATATCCGCTTTCACAGCACATTGGAGCACCAGCGGTTCCTGTTGTAGCAAAGGGAGACTATGTACTTGCTGGACAGCTAATAGCTGAAGCAGGCGGATTTGTATCTGCTAATATTCATTCATCAGTTTCAGGAACTGTTAAGGCTATCGAGCCAAGAACTCTTGCAACAGGTGGTATGTGTAACTCAATTATCATTGAGAATGATGGCGAGTACAAGGAAGTTGAATATGTGCCAAAGAAACTTGAGGATTTAACAAGAGATGAAGTAAGAGAGAGAATCAAAGCTGCAGGTGTAGTTGGTATGGGTGGTGCAGGTTTCCCTACTAATGTTAAGCTTACACCTAAGAATCCAGAGGCAATTGATTATATTATTGTCAATGGTGCAGAATGTGAGCCATATCTTACATCTGACTACCGCAGAATGCTTGAAGAGTCAGACAAGCTTGTAGGTGGTCTTAAAATCGCTCTTTCATTATTTGACCATGCTAAAGGTATATTTGCAATCGAGGACAATAAGCCTGAAGCTATCAAGATAATGCAGGAGAAGACTGCTAATGAACCTGACATTGAGGTTAAGGTTTTAAAGACTAAGTACCCACAGGGTGGTGAGCGTAGTCTTATCTATGCAACAACAGGCAGAAGCATTAATTCATCAATGCTTCCAGCAGATGCAGGATGTATCGTACATAATATAGATACAATCTACAGTATCTATCTTTCTGTTATAGAGGGCAAGCCTCTTACTAAGAGAATTGTGACAGTAACAGGTGATGGCGTTAAGAATCCAGGTAACTTCTATGTATGGCTTGGTATGAACTATCGTCAGCTTATTGAAGCTGCCGGTGGATTAGTTGGTGAGCCTGAGAAGTACATTTCAGGTGGTCCTATGATGGGATTTGCCATGTACAGTCTTGATGTTCCAGTTGTTAAGGGAAGTTCATCACTTCTTGTGTTCAAGGAGGATGTAGTATCCAAGCTTGAGACATCAGCCTGTATCAGATGTGGAAAGTGTGGCGAGGCATGTCCTGAGCACCTTCTCCCAGCAAAACTTGCGAACTTTGCAGCTAAGAATGACGAGACTGGATTTGTCAAATTTGATGGTATGGAATGTGTAATGTGCGGAAGCTGTTCATATGTCTGTCCAGCTAAGAGACCATTAACACAGCAGATTAAGGCAATGAGAAGTACAGTTCTCGCCAACAGAAGAAAAAAGTAAGGAGGATTAAAAGTGAGCGAAGTATTTAACGTATCGACGAATCCTCATGTACGTAGCAAGGTAACTACTCAGAGTATAATGAGAGATGTGCTTATTGCATTAGCACCTGCTTGTATATTTGGTATTTATAATTTTGGCATGGATGCACTGTTAAGAATAATTATCGGTGTTGTAACATGCGTGGCTACAGAAGCTATATATCAGTATTTTATGCATCTTAAGGTAACTGTTTCAGACCTCAGTGCGGCTGTTACAGGTCTTTTGATTGCTATGAATATTCCATCAACATTGAATGTTGGATTTGAGATTATTGGATGTATATTTGCAATTATAGTTGTTAAGCAGCTTTTTGGTGGTATTGGACAGAACTTCATGAACCCTGCCCTTGCTGCAAGATGTTTTCTTCTTATTGCATTTACAGGCCCAATGACTAACTTTGTGACAGATGCTTATTCTGGTGCAACACCACTTGCAGTTCTTAAGCCAGGTGCAGAGCCAGCAGAAGCAACAAGCCTTTTAACATTATTCATTGGTAAGCATGCCGGTGTTATCGGTGAGACTTCAATTATATGTCTTTTGATCGGTGCTGTTTATCTTTTAGTAAGAAAGGTTATTTCTTGGAGGATTCCAGTTACATATATTGCAACATTTGCAGTGCTTATATTCCTTTTTGCACCAGGTCATCAGTTTGATGTACAGTATCTTCTCAAGGAAGTCTGTGCAGGTGGTCTCGTATTAGGTGCTTTCTTTATGGCAACTGATTATGTAACATCACCAATTACTCCAATGGGTAAGATTGTGTTTGGTATGATTCTTGGTCTTCTTACATTCATATTCAGAATGTATGGCGGTTCAGCAGAGGGCGTTTCATATGCAATCATATTCTCTAACCTCTTAGTTCCATTGATTGAGATGGTTACAGTTCCTAAGTCATTTGGCAAGCAGAAGCCTGTTAAAGAGAAGAAGGAGGCAAAGTAATATGAATAAGATTATTAAAGACGCATGCATCTTATTTGCTATTACTTTGATAGCAGGTGTTTTATTAGGTGCAGTTTATGAGGTTACTAAGGCTCCTATAGCTAATCAGAATGAGAAGGCTAAGCAGGAGGCATACAAGGCAGTTCTTCCAGAGGCTGACAGTTTTGAGGCACTTGAAGGAGTTACTTGTGATGACAGCAATATTATAACAGTAGCAGATTTCGCTAATGATGAGATTAGTGATATCGTTGCCGGTGTTAAGGATAATAAGATTGTTGGTTATGTAATTACAGTTACAGATAGTGCCGGATATGCCGGAGACATCAAGTTCTCAGTAGGTGTCGGCACAGACGGAACATATAAGGGAACATCAATCCTTTCAATAAGTGAGACTGCCGGACTTGGTATGAGAGCTAAGACAGACCCAAGCTTCCTTTCACAGTTTAACAACGTAAAGGTTGATTCATTTACATTAGTTAAAGATGGAACTGGTTCATCAGCAGATGATAAGATTGATGCAATCAGTGGTTCTACAGTAACATCTAAGGCTGTTACTAGCGGAATTAATGCAGCGTTGGCTGAGTTTAATATCTTAAAGACAACTGGCGCGAAGACAGTAGGAGGTGCTGGCATTGAATAAATGTGTTGAAAGACTTTATAATGGTATAATTAAAGAAAATCCTACATTTGTGCTTACATTAGGTATGTGTCCTACACTTGCTGTTACAACATCAGCTATCAATGGTATAGGTATGGGACTTTCTTCAACAGTAGTTTTAGTTATGAGTAATCTTATGATTTCTTTACTCCGTAAGATTATTCCAGATGGCGTAAGAATGCCTGCATTTATCGTTATCGTAGCGTCATTCGTTACAATGGTTCAGTTCCTTATGCAGGGCTTTCTTCCAAGCCTTTATGATTCATTAGGTATCTATATACCTCTTATAGTTGTTAACTGTATTATCTTAGGTAGAGCAGAGTCTTATGCATCTAAGAATCCTGTTATTCCATCAGCATTTGATGGTCTCGGTATGGGACTTGGTTTCACAATTGCCATCACAATTCTTGGTGCTATCAGAGAGCTCCTCGGTGCTGGTACAATCCTTTCAACAGGAAGCAGCGCATTAGTTGATTTCTCTACAATGGGATATACACCTGCAAGTATCTTTATTCTTGCACCTGGTGCGTTCTTTGTATTAGCAATGTGTATTGCTCTTATGAACAGAATCAAGAGAAAACATGGTATGAAGCCAGCAGAACTCCCTGAGGGATGCTGTAGTGTACCAGAGAAGGAAGACTAGGAGGAGACAGCTATGAAATTAATTATTATTGCTATTAGTGCGGCGTTGGTTAACAACGTAGTTCTTAGCCAGTTCCTTGGCCTGTGTCCTTTCCTTGGTGTATCTAAGAAAATTAACACAGCCGCAGGAATGGGCGGTGCTGTTATTGGCGTTATTACTATATCATCAGCTATATGCAGCCTTATATATGATTATATACTTGTACCACTTGACCTTACATATCTGAATACAATCGTATTCATTCTTGTAATTGCATCATTGGTTCAGTTTGTTGAGATGGTTCTTAAAAAGTGTATGCCACCTCTTTACGAGGCACTTGGTGTATACCTTCCACTTATCACAACTAACTGTGCTGTTCTTGGTATTGCATTAACTAACGTACAGAATGGTTATGGATTTATCGAGTCAGTTGTTGCTGGTTTGGGTACAGCAATCGGTTTTACAATCGCTATTGTCATCATGGCAGGTATCCGTGAGAGAATAGAAGATAACGATACACCAGAAAGCTTCAAAGGCATGCCAATTGTCCTTCTTACAGCAGGACTTATGTCAATTGCCTTCTTTGGATTCTCTGGTATATTATAATAAGGGAGGAAAAGTTAAATGACAGGTATTATTATAGCAGCGGCTGTTGTCGGCATTGTTGGTCTACTCCTGGGTCTTTTCCTTGGCTTTATGGGTAAAAAGTTTGCTGTAGAAGTTGACCAGAAGGAGATAGATGTAAGAGAACAGCTTCCAGGTAATAACTGTGGTGGCTGTGGATTTGCAGGATGTGATGCCTTAGCTAAGGCTATTGCTGCCGGAGAGGCTGATTGTGGCGCATGTCCAGTAGGTGGAGCACCTGTAGCAGCTAAGATTGCAGCTATTATGGGTCAGGAAGCTGGTGTTTCAACAAGAATGACTGCATATGTTAAATGTGGTGGAGATTGCGAGAAGGCAAAGGAAAACTACAAGTATTCAGGTGCTATGGATTGTACAATGATGAATATTGCACCTAACGGTGGCCCTAAGGCCTGTACATTTGGATGTATGGGATTTGGCTCATGTGTTAAGGCATGTCCATTCGATGCAATTCATGTTGTTAATGGTGTTGCAGTAGTTGATAAGGAGAAATGTAAGGCGTGTGGCAAGTGTGTTGCAACATGTCCAAGAAACCTTATCGAGCTTATACCATATGATTCATCATTTGCAGTTAATTGTTCTTCAAAGAACAAGGGTAAGGATGTTATGCAGGTATGTTCTGTTGGATGTATCGGATGTATGCTCTGTACTAAGCAGTGCGAATTCGGTGCTATAACAGTTGAGAACAATATTGCACATATCGACCAGAGCAAGTGTACTGGCTGTGGCAAGTGTGCTGAGAAATGTCCTAAAAAGATAATTGTATCACAGAAGTAATACTGGTATTATATATGTGATGAGTAGCCTGACAAAGGGAAAGTACTTTACATTTATGTAGAGTCGCTGCTCTTTTGTCAGGCTTATTTTATTATTGGTTGAAAGGGATAATATTATATATGTCTAAACGTCGTCGTATGGATTTCATTCTTATAGCAGTAGTTTTAGCTGCTGCATTAATATCAGCGGCATTTGTGTATATGACACACAATAAAGGTGATATGGCTGTGATTAAGGTTGATGGGAATGTTATAAGTGAATTAAGCTTATCAGAGAATACTACAATAACTGTGGAGGGATATCAGGGCGGCAGTAATGTTATAAGCATTATTGATGGAAAGGCGTATGTCAGTGAGGCTGACTGTCCGGACAAGATATGTGTCAAGACTGGCGGCATAAGCAGGGCAGGAGAGACTATAGTATGTCTTCCACACAGGGTTGTTGTTGAGATTAAGAGTGGTAATGGCTCACATAACGAAGATTTTGATTCGATAGTAAGATAATTCGATAGAATGAAATTCAATAATAAGATAAAGAGGTATAGTATGAGTAATAAAACTAAAAAGATAACAATGTGCGGACTTATGACAGCACTTGCAATGATATTCAGTTATATAGAGACTCTGATACCTGTTCCGCTTCCAATTCCGGGCATTAAGCTGGGTGTTGCCAATATGGCTATAATTGTTGTCATGTTTACAATAGGCTATTCTGAGGCGGTATGCGTTGATATATTAAGGGTTGTGCTTACGGCGATGATGTTTGGCAATTTTAATTCATTTATATTCAGTATATCAGGAGCAGTGCTTAGTATTGTTGTCATGGGAATACTAAAGAAGACAGATAAGTTCTCGGAGGTTGGAATAAGCGTTGCCGGTGGTGTGATGCACAATGTCGGACAGATTATAGCTGCGGTATTCATAATGGAAACCCCTGCTATAGCATATTATCTTCCAGTTCTTATGATTAGCGGTATAGTCACAGGTGTAGTGATAGGAATTGTGGCAGCACTGATAATTAAGAGAGTAGAAAAGGTGACGAAAAATTTTAGATAATAATTATCTGGTCAGATTAGAATATAATAATAAGATGACTGAATTAAAAAGGGATGAGATCGTATGACCTCATCCCTTTAGTATTAACTATTTTACTGTTTCATTCTCAATCTCTTCCATTGACTTGGAAACACAGTGTGTAATTGGTTTCCATTCAACCTTCTTTACTAAAGCTACAAGTGAGATAGGTATATAAGTCAGCATAAAGAATGGAAATGTGAATAATGACATTATCTTTCTGCTAGGCTTTGCAATTATCTTGTTCCACTCGGTTGCCATTGTTATGCATCCGATAGAGAACATAAGGAGACAAAAGCTTACCAGACCAAGTACAATCGACAGAATGGCTTCTGGGAAGATTGCCTTGAAAGCGATAGGATCGCTTGTACCCATAAACAGGAAGATGATATTAATAATAATACATCCAACTGAAAGAAGAGTAGCAGGAGCGATTGTCATGAACATATCATAACATGATACGAAAAGCTCATGTCGCTTGAAGCCCATCTTGAGGAGCTGCTTGCCATATCTGAACATTACCTGATAAAATCCCTTAGACCAGCGTAAACGCTGATTCCATGACTGCTTGAATGTCTCTGGCTGTTCATCATAGAACATCGCATCAGAGCAGTATCCAATCTTAACACCATCAAGAATATTAACAACGGAAAATTCAATATCTTCAGTAAGAAGATTGCATTTCCATCCATCATACTTAGTAATTATTGAGCTGTCTACAAGGTAGCCGGTACCTGATACAGCACAGCTTGTCTTGAGAATCATTCTAGGATTGTTAAGGTATTTAGCCTCACGGCAGAACCATAACGAATATCCTGAAGTAATCCAGTTAGTGTCGAAGTTCTTAGAATTTCGATAACTTGTGATAACCTTGTATCCCTGGTCGAAAGTCTTGTTCATGGCACTAACATAATCTTTGTTGATTACGTTATCAGCATCAAAGATAAAGTAGCCATCATAGGCATTATACGATCCGTTATATTCTTTAATCTTAGAAAAAGCATAGTCAAGCGCATAACCTTTTCCAACAAGAGTTGTGCTGAATCGCTCATATACGATTGCACCATTCTGTCTTGCTATCTCTGCGGTATTATCAGAGCAGTTATCAGCAACTACAATTACATCAATAAGTTCAGAAGGATAGTTCTGGGCTTTGATACTCTTGATTAAGTTAGCTATAACAGCGCTTTCGTTTCTGGCAGCAATAATAAAAGCAAATCTATGAAGAGCTTTTGGTTCATAAACCTGCTTCGTCTTGTGCTTCTCATTATAAAGTGCTACTAATATGTATATCATCTGATAAAAGTATAATACCGTTAAAGAAATATAAAGGATAGTGTTGATAGCAGTAATTGCTTTCATTGTAATTCCTCTCAAACTTGGATAAACCAAAAATCTTGTCAAAAAACAAAAAATAAGACTTTTTTTAAAGTCTCTAGTCATTATATCATTACTTTTTTTGGTGTCAATAGAAAATTAAAGTGTTTGACAAAAACGACTATTATTATATTATAGGATATAAGTATTTACGATAAAAGACTTTAAAAAGTTTTAACACCTATAAATACCAAAATACAAGTATATAAGGAAGGTTTGATTTATGTATAAGGAAGTTTCTAATTTAATCATATATGGAGATATGAATAATAATACCATTTTAATGCAGCTTGCAGATATATTCAGAAAGTTTGAGAATGGTGGGAGCAGCAAGGCAGAGCTTACAGGTCTTATATACACCCAGGTTAAGCATATACTTGCTGTTGCGACTGATTATGGATTTGATGGCAATCTGTGGCAGAATTATCTTACATTCGTACTTATCACAACAGAGAATCCATTCAGCATAACATGTGAGAAGGTCGGGGCAAGTGATGGAAGTGTCAATACATTTGCACTGAATGACTTTCATAATTATAGAATCCTTTTCCACTATGATTTCACAGAGATAGAAAGAGAACTTGGAATAGACTGTTTCAGTATCCTTACTAATTACAAGGCAATATGCAAGAAAGAACTTATGTACAATGCCAATGTGAGCGAGAAAGTTCAGGCTCTCAGCAAAAAGCTTGCAGACGCTAAGTCAGACGGGGAGTTTTTTGAGGCAGTAACAGGATTTTATAAGGATTATGGTGTTGGAATGTTCGGCCTTAACAAGGCATTTAGAATCAGCAATAATCCAGATGGAAGTGTTAAATTTAATCCTATTAATAATATGGATAAAGTTACTCTTGATGACCTTGTTGGATATGAGATACAAAAAAAGAAGCTTGTTGATAATACGGAAGCATTTGTTGCTGGAAGAAAGGCTAATAACTGTCTGTTATTCGGTGACAGCGGAACAGGTAAGTCTACAAGCATCAAGGCGATTGTCAACCAGTATTATGACCAGGGACTTAGAATGATTGAGATATACAAACATCAGTTCAAGGACCTTTCTGAGGTTATTGCAAGGATTAAGAACCGTAACTATAAGTTCATTATATATATGGATGATTTGTCATTTGAGGAATTTGAGATTGAATATAAGTTCTTAAAGGCTGTTATCGAGGGCGGTGTCGAAACTAAGCCGGATAATATCCTTATATATGCGACATCTAACAGACGTCATCTTATCAAAGAGACATGGAATGACAGAAATGATATGGAAGTTAACAATGGCATGCACAAATCAGATACAATGGAAGAGAAGATGTCACTTGTCAACAGGTTTGGATGCCAGATATGCTATTCTAAGCCAAGCCAGCAGGAGTATTTTGATATAGTAATCAGGCTTGCAAGAAGAAGCGGTGTAACTATGTCAGATGAGAAGTTAAAGCAGGAAGCTAATAAGTGGGAATTAAGCCATGGTGGAATATCTGGAAGAACAGCACAGCAATTTGTTAATTATTGTTTGGGAATGGAACAATAATATGTTAGAATAGGTACATATTAAATATAGGAATGGATAAAGAGTAACAGATATGATTTCATATATAAAAGGAAAGCTTACAGAAGTAGAGGATGGCATTATTGTTGTTGAGAACAATGGAATTGGGTTTAACATACATGTGCCAGCGACAGTTATATCATCATTTTCATCGATAGGTGATGAGGTTAAGGTGTATACATATCTCCAGATAAGAGAGGATGCACATAGTTTATTCGGATTTTTGTCAAGAGATGACCTTAATATATTCAAGATGCTTATCAATGTCAACGGAATAGGACCTAAGGGAGCATTGGCGATTCTTTCGACAATATCGCCGGATGATTTAAGATTGGCGATTCTTTCGGATGATGCCAAGCTTATATCCACAGCTCCGGGAATTGGAAGCAAGACAGCCCAGAAGCTTATCTTGGAATTAAAGGATAAGATTAAGCTGGAAGAGACATTTGAATCATACAGCAAGAGTGTTAATACTGTTAAGACAGATGATGTTCTTATAGCGAAGAATGAAGCTGTTGAGGCTCTTGTAAGCTTAGGCTATGGAAGTGCAGAAGCCATGAGGGCTGTAAGAGATGTTGAGAATGCGGACGAGCTTGATTCAGAAGAAATTTTAAAGCGTGCATTGAAAAAACTGGCATTATTTTAAATTGTATTGGGGTTATTAGATGGAGAAGAGAATTATATCAACCGAGATTATCGAGGAAGATGTCAAGACAGAGAATAATTTAAGACCATTAAAGCTTGAGGATTATGTGGGACAGGAGAAGGTCAAGCGCAATCTCAAAGTGTATATAGAGGCGGCAAAGGAGCGTAATGATGCGTTGGATCATGTATTGTTCTATGGGCCTCCGGGACTTGGTAAGACAACGCTTGCCGGTATTATTGCCAATGAGATGGGAACACATATAAAGGTGACTTCCGGCCCTGCCATAGAAAAACCGGGTGAGATGGCTGCAATTCTTAACAATCTGTCAGAGGGTGATGTCTTATTCGTGGATGAGATTCACAGACTTAACCGTCAGGTAGAAGAGGTGCTTTATCCTGCGATGGAGGATTACCAGATAGATATTATGATTGGCAAGGGAGCAACTGCAAGGTCAATAAGGCTTGAGCTTCCAAAGTTCACTCTTGTAGGGGCTACAACAAGAGCTGGACTTCTGTCAGCACCATTAAGAGACAGATTTGGAGTTGTCAACCACCTTGAGTATTATTCAGTCAAGGAGCTTGAGACAATCATAATAAGGTCTGCGGGATGCCTTGGAGTGGATATAGATGAGCAGGGAGCCATGGAGCTTGCAAGAAGGTCGAGAGGAACACCAAGACTTGCCAACAGACTGTTAAAGCGTGTGAGGGATTTCGCACAGGTTAAGTATGATGGACGAATCACAGGTGATGTGGCAGATTATTCACTTAACCTTTTAGATGTTGACAAGGACGGACTTGACCGCAATGACAGATTGATTTTGTCAACAATCATTAACAAGTATTCTGGCGGGCCAGTCGGAATCGAGACTCTTGCGGCATCTATAGGTGAGGATTCTGGAACTTTGGAGGATGTATATGAGCCATATCTTCTACAGAATGGATTTATCAACAGGACTCCGAGAGGAAGAGTTGCAACAGAACTTGCCTATCAAAATCTAGGTATTGAACATGTATAGCTTTTTATGATATAATATAACAAGTATTTGTGTTTTACATAGGGAGGATGTCATGGCATCAAAGAATAATACAGATGTAGTGATTGGCGGAAAGGTGTTCACAGTCAGTGGCTACGAGAGCGAAGAGTATCTTCAGAAAGTTGCCAGCTATATTAACGGCAAGATGTCTGAATATAATAGGGAAGATTCATATAGAAGATTATCATCTGAGATGAGGGCTAACCTTATGTATCTTAATATCGCTGATGATTATTTCAAGGCTAAGAAGCTTGGAGACAGCTTATCAGAGGAGATAGAAGATAAGGATAAGGAGATATATGATCTTAAGCATGAACTTATCGCTGCTCAGATAAAGGCAGATACATCTGCTAAAGAGGTTGAAGAACTAAAAAAAGAGATTAATAAGTACCAGAAGAATATAGTTAAGCTTGAGACAGAACTCAATGCCAAATAATAAACTGATGTTAAACCTGTGATTTGTCCGCAAATTGCAGGTTTATTTCCTTAAATAAAATGATGTTGGGGTCAAAATCTATCTGATTATGAAATGGAGAATATAATGAGAGAAGTTGAAGTGCTTGCGCCGGCTGGCTCACTTGATATATGTAAAGCTGTTATAAGGGCGGGAGCTGATGCTGTCTATCTTGGCGGAGATATGTTCGGGGCAAGGGCATATGCTGGCAATCTTAACAGGGAAGAGATGCTTGAGGCGATTGATTTTGCGCATATAAGAGGTTCTAAGATATATCTTACAGTTAATACTCTTCTCAAAGAAAGCGAGATTAATAAAAGTCTTGTAGAGTATATGAAGCCATATTATGAGGCTGGGCTTGATGCAGCTATAGTGCAGGATTTTGGAGTGTTTAATGTGCTTAGACATGAATTTCCAGAACTGGCACTTCACGCCAGCACACAGATGACGATAACAGGAAGCTGTGGGGCTAAGATTCTAAAAGATATGGGAGCCTCAAGAATTGTGACTGCAAGAGAGCTTACATCTGATGAAATCAGGGCGATACATGATAAGGTCGATATAGAGATAGAATCATTCGTACATGGTGCGTTATGTTATTGTTATTCAGGACAGTGCCTGTTAAGCAGCATGAATGGAAACAGAAGCGGCAACAGGGGCAGATGTGCACAGAGCTGCCGTCTGGCATATGATGTGTACAATAATTCTAAAAGAATTAATAATAATAACCAGAATTATCCGTTAAGTCCTAAGGATATGTGTGCGTTAAAGGTGCTTCCAGATGTTATAGATGCCGGAGTGTATTCTTTAAAGATTGAAGGAAGAATGAAGAATGTAACTTATGCATCAGAGGTTACGAACATCTACCGCAGATATGTCGATATGTATCTTGCCAAAGGAAGAAAAGGCTATAAGGTAAGTGATTCTGATATAGAAGAGCTTATGGATATATACAACAGAGGCGGTTTCACGACAGGCTACTACAAAGAGAAAAAGGGCAGGACGATGATGAGCATAGAGCGTCCTAACCATATGGGAACACCTGCGCTGGAAGTTAAGGAGAACGTTAACGGAAGGATAACATTTAAGGCTTTAAGAGATATTAATCCACAGGATGTATTTGAGATAGACGGAGACAATTCTTTTTCAAGCGGTGGAAGTTATAAGGCGGGTGAGACATTCGTTGTCAATCTGCCAAGGAAATATCCTCTGCACAAAGGAAAAACGGTATTCAGAACAAGAAATAATAAAATAACCCAGAAGGTTATTGATGAGTTTGTGGATAATACCAAGAATGGCAATGCACCAGTTGATATGGACATGCATGTGTCACTTGGAAAACCTGTAAGATTAAGACTTACTTCAATGGGATATGAAGCAGTTGTGTATGGGGCAGAAGCAGAGGCAGCAGTGAAATCAGCAGCACAGCCTGATGCTGTAAGGGAGAAGCTCTGCAAGCTTGGCAATACATCATTCGTTCCTGGTAGTGTCAATGTTACAATTGATGGTGATGTGTTCCTGCCGGTTGCGTGGATTAATGACATCAGAAGACAGGGAATAGAGGAACTGACACGTATAATAATTGATTCTTATAGAAGAACATATAAGCCATGTGATGAGAATGCATACAAAAGTTCTGTCAGACACAGCGAAGGCAATGGCATTATGCATAACACACTTCTTGCATCAGGAGAAGAGCAGCTTAAAGATGTATCAGCCATGCTTGATACAGGATATGAGCTGTCAGCGTTATATATAGAACGTGAAGTGTTGACAGGACAGGGAATTGAAGCTGTAAGAGATATACAAAAGCGTGGCGTTGATATTATAGCGGCACTTCCTCATATTATAACCATGCAGGATCATGTGGAAGTTACAGAGCTGATAAAAGGGTGCGTGAATACAGGAATAGATACATTCTTAGTGCGCAACTTAGAAGAGCTTGGCATCTTAGGAGAGATTGTACCCGGTGCAAAGGTTGTAACAGATGCCAATATGTACTGCTGGAACAATATGGCTTATAATATGCTTAAAGAGGTTGTGAATAACAGTAATCTTAATCTGATAAGAATTACTTATCCATATGAGCTTACATCAAAGGAGATTAATATGATTGATACAGACTGTGATGTTGAGCTTATAATAAGCTCTGACATTCCTGTCATGGTATCAAAGCAGTGTGTGAGAAGGACATATGGATTGTGCGATAAAGCTAATGGAATCATAACACTTAATGATAAAAGACGTGACTTGTCTTATAATGTTCTTAGCAAATGTGATTACTGCTACAGCCTTATGCTTAATTCTAAGAGGCTTGATGTGGACAGGGACAGTGAGATTGTTAAAAGCATTGCGCCTGACTATATACGGAGTGAGTATAGCTGGCATAAGGATAAGATTAGACATGGTGAAGGCTTTAAAGATGATTTACAGGAAGGTTTTAAGGCTCACCTTATTACAGGAGTTGAATAATGCGTATAGTATTAATTGAACTATCCAAATATGCATTTGCCTTTATGATGGCTTTTTATACGGCGGTGTCATATTACGGAGCATCTGTCAAGGATGAAGAGAAGAGAAGGGCAGTGTACATTTTCCAGAATCTGTTTATGTTTGTCATACATCTTCTGGGATATTTCATACTTTATATTAATAATGGAGAGAATGTTAATTATCTGATACTGTATTTTGCGCAGATAATATATCTTTTTGTGGTTATTGCGGTGTTTGATATATTATATCCCAAGGCATCACGATTATTGATTAACAATATGTGCATGCTTATCGCTATAGGCTTCATTGTAATTGCAAGGCTGGATTACAACAAATGTATCAAGCAGTTCATAATAGCGTGTGGCTCCACAGTCATATGTTTCTTTATACCATGGCTTATAAAGAAGGTTAAAAGATTCAGGAACATGGGATGGGCGTATTGTGCTGCAGGGCTTGTACTGCTTGTTATCGTGCTGTTTTCTAATCAGGTATATGGTGCTAATCTTGTGCTTACAATAGGCCCTGTGTCAGTACAGCCGGGTGAGTTTGTCAAGATTTTGTATGTCATGTTTATTGCATCGATGTTCAACAAGGCGATTGATTTTAAGCAGACTCTGATAACGACAATTATGGCGGCTGTACATGTGATTATACTGGTATTGTCCAAGGATTTGGGAGCGGCACTTATATTTTTCGTTGTGTATGTTTGTATGCTCTATGTTGCAACGAAAAGAGTTGACTATATGCTGTATGGCATAGTATCTGGTGCTGTGGCATCAGTTATAGCATATAAGCTTTTTGCCCATATAAGACAGAGAGTGACTATATGGAGGAACCCGTGGGCTACAATTGACTCAAGCGGATATCAGATATGCCAGTCTCTTTTTGCAATCGGAACGGGCGGCTGGTTTGGAATGGGGCTTTATCAGGGAGTGCCGAATAAGATACCGGTTGTGGAGCAGGACTTTGTGTTCTCGGCAATTTCCGAGGAACTTGGCGGAATTTTTGCGCTGTGTCTGATTATGGTCTGCATCAGCTGCTTTTTGATGTTTTTTAACATTGCAATGCAGATGAAAAATCAGTTCTATAAACTGGTGGCATTAGGACTCGGAACCGTTTATGGATTCCAGGTGTTTCTGACGATTGGTGGAGTTACAAAGTTTATTCCGTCTACCGGAGTGACCCTTCCGCTGGTAAGCTACGGTGGAAGCTCCATGCTCAGCACGATGATTTTATTTGGAATTATTCAGGGATTGTATCTCTTGAAACAGAATGAAGGAGAATTAGATGGCAAAGGAAAAAATGAGCGGAAAGTATCCAAAAAGAAAAAAACAAAAGTCACTG
>OIZI01000319.1_pt1 | contig 25584 bp, 29 predicted proteins | sample 1588441 | NCBI WGS metagenome assembly OIZI01 (sample SAMN03283284) | human gut metagenome | biome: human-associated habitat; material: feces | host: Homo sapiens | place: Peru | collected 2012 | reverse complement strand
CGATTCTAATGTCATCCATACTCTTCGGCGTTTATCACCTGAATATCGTGCAGGCCGTTTATGCCACTCTTATGGGCATTGCCGCGGGAATCCTTTATGAGAAGAAAAAGAATCTGCTGTTTCCCATTCTCGTGCATTTCACAAACAATCTCATTACTATGCTGCAGGGCTTTGCGCCATCCGAGGTGAATGAACTGATCAGCATTTTTATTCTAATCATGATCGCTCCGGCAGGGTATGTCGTCTTCCGTTCACTTAGACAGGGCAAAAGATCAGATAGCATGTAAGACCTCCCCGGGTACTCACACGTTCTTTCCCTCTTTACCCACCGCATTTACCGAACACAATCCGTGTAGCGATTGGGCTTTGTTTTGGCGTGCAAACGCACCCTTATGTTCGGCCTTATGAGCGAAACCTGTTCATCAGGCCAGAGTTTTGCCCATTAGGGGGGACTTTCACCCTAGAGAACGTGCGCTCACCGGGCGCACATTCGCCCGGGAAATGAAAAAAATGTTGCAATGCGGGTTAAGGCTTGGTATACTTGTAAAGAATGTGTATCGTCCTTTTACACAGATTATATACAGGGGGTACTTTCGTGAGTATATCCAATATTATTTCCCTGCTGGGCGGACTGGGTGCGTTCCTGTTCGGTATGAAGTACATGGGCGACGGCCTGGAGATGGCGGCAGGGTCCCGGATGAAGGATTTGCTGGAGAAGCTGACCCGGAACCGGATTGTAGGCTTCCTGCTGGGCGTATTGGTCACCGTGGTGATCCAGTCCTCCTCGGCCACCACCGTCATGGTCATGGGCTTTATCAACGCCGGAATCATGGACCTGGCACAGGCCACCGGGGTGATCTTCGGTGCCAACATCGGTACCACCATTACAAGCGTCTTAATCGCCCTGGATGTCTCCGGGATTGCGCCCTTCTGTATTTTTGTCGGCGCGTTCCTCATGCTCTACTCCAAGAAAAAGCAGACCAAGCACATCGGCCAGATTATTCTTGGCTTTGGCCTCCTGTTCCAGGGACTGCACACCATGTCCGGGGCTATGAAGCCGCTGAAGGATGTGGTCTGGTTCCAGTCCTTTATTATGAACGCCAAAAACCCGCTGCTGGGCATTCTGGTAGGTGCCGCCCTGTGCGCCGTGATTCAGAGCTCCTCCGCGGCGGTGGGCATTCTCCAGGCCCTGGCCATGCAGGGGCTGATGCCGCTGTACTTCGCCTCGTTTCTGATTTGCGGCATCAACATCGGCTCCGCCATGCCCACGATTCTGGCCTCTATGAACGCCCGGAACAACGCCAAGCGGGCGGCCATGATTTATCTCATCAACAACCTGGTGGGCGCGGTGATTATGACCGTCGTCACCCTGGTCTTCCCCTATACCCAGCTGGTGGAAAGCCTGGTGCCGGACCCCATGTTCCAGGTGTCCGTCATCCACATCATCTTCAAGGTGATCTCCGCCGCGGTGCTGCTGCCCCTGACCAATCAGGTAGTAAAGCTCACCTACTTCCTGGTGCCCAAGCAGAAGCACGAGGATGCCTGCCGTCTGGAGTATATCGACGTGAACCTGGTCAGCTCCCCCGGCGTAACCCTTTTGCAGATTCGCAACGAGGTCGAGCGGATGGCGGGCCTTGTCCGGACCAACCTGAACCTTTCTATGGGTGCCCTCTTAACCGGCCAGGTGGCCGATGCCAAACAGATTGAGGAAAACGAGACGGTGATTGACTACCTGACCGATGCCATCAGCGACTTCCTGGTAAAGCTCAACGTGCGGGAAATGTCTGACCGGGATGCCCAGTACGTCAACCACGTATTCCAGGCCCTGTCCGATTTGGAGCGCATCGGCGACTATGCCGAGCACCTGCTCCACCTGACCGAGCAGCAGGACGAGAAGGGCGTGTTCTATACGAAGCCCGCCATAGCGGAGCTGAACGTCATCAACGACAACGCCGTCCAGCTGTTTGACCGGGCGGTGGCCGCCTTCTATCAGCAGAACATCCACTTAGACGAGCTCAAGCGCATGGCCAAGACGCAGCGCACCATCCGCAAGCTCACCAGCCAGTCCCAGATTAACCACATGGAGCGCCTGCGCACCGGCCAGTGCGGCGTGGAAGCGGGCATCCTGTTTGGAGAAATCCTGAACTCCCTGAACCGAATCGGCGGCCACTCCATCAACATCGCCGAAGCCGCCACCGTGCCGCAGAATCTGGAATAACGCAATAAAAATTCCACAGCCCAACCCATCACGGCTAGGCTGTGGAATTTTCTTGCGTTTTATTTTTTCTCCACGTTCAGCGGGTCCACCCGAATGTCTGGGTAGGGGTTGACGATGGCGGTACGGTAGGTGTGGTAGACGACCATGCCGGGCTTGCCGGTGCCGGCTTTTTTGACCTGCTTGACCGGGGTGACATCCACGGGGATGTTCTGGCCGCCGCCGGTTTCGGCATAGTAGGCGGCCAGCTGGGCGGCCTGGGTGACGGTGTCGTCCGGGGGCTGCTTTCCGCCGCAGGAGATGATCACGTGGCTGCCATGGACCTTGGAGGCGTGGCACCAGATATCGTCCTTTCGTGCAAGCTTGAATGTCAGCTCGTCGTTCTGCCGGTTGTTCCGGCCCACGTAGATAGGAAAGCCGTCAGTGCTTTCAAAGCGCATGGGAGGAAGCTTCCCCTGGCGCATCTTCTTTTTGGCGCTGTCCAGGCGGACATAGCCGCCGGAGAAGAGCTCCTGGCGGATTTCCTCCAGCTCCGCCTCGCTCTGGGCCCGGTTCAGCTCGTCCAGGACGCTTTCTAAGTAGCTGCACTCCTCTTTTCCCAGCTCCAGCTGGTGGGTCAGCTTCTTCTGGGCGTTTTTCATCCGGGTATAGTCCTTGTAGAACTTGGCGGCGTTCTGCTGGGGGGAGAGCATGGGGCTCAGGGGGATTTCCACATCGGCCATGTTTTCGTCGTAAAAATCCTGACAGGTGACCTTGTTCTGGCCCTTCTGAATCCGGTAGAGGTTGGCGGTGAGGATATCCCCCAGCTGCCGCAGACGCTCCCGGTCGCGGGAGGCGGCAAGCTCCTTTTCCTGCAGGGCCATCTTCCGCCGCAGGCGGCTTACCTGGTTGGAGACGGTTTTCCGCAGAGCCTGGCTTTTCTGGCGGATGGCATCCTTCCGGTCCCGGAGGGTGTAGAATTTGTCAAGCAGGGCGCTGAAGGAGTCCGCCTGGGCACAGTCGCCATACTCCCGGATGGGGCAGAATGCGAACTGCTTGACGCTTCCGTCCGGGGCCGCATAGTACCAGGGGGCCGGATGGGTCAGCTGCTCCCGGAAAAACAGATACAGCTTTTCCGCCGTCTCGTCCAGGTCCCTGCCTGTCAGCCGGGCATCCACATCCCCGCAGGCAAACAGCGCCGCCTCCCGGGTGACCAGAGGGGAGAGGCCGCCCAGGGTGTCCATGAGCCGCTGAGAAAGCACGTCCGCCCCGTCCCGGGAGAGGATGGGCAGGAACCCCTCCCGGTCCAGATTCCGGGGGTCGGCCTTCTCCACGGGGCTGGGGGCCTGGTAGTGCAGCCCCGGCAGGGCGGGGCGGGCGCTCTCGTCCAGACCGATTCTGCGCAGGCAGTCCAAAATCCGGTCATCCGGTCCTAAGAGATACACGTTGCAGGTCCGGCCCATGAGCTCCGCCACCAGCTTTTTCTGGATGGGGTAGCCCATTTCGTCGGTGCAGTCAAAGGTGAATACGGCGCAGCGCTCCATGGGCAGTTGGGTGATGCCTGACAGTCTGGCACCAAGCAGGTGCTTGCGCAGAAACATGCAGAACATAGGCGGCTCCGGAGGATTCTCCGGAGAGGCGGAGGTCAGGTGGAGCCTTGGGGCCGTGGGGTTGGCGGCAATCAGGAGCTTTTCCCGCCCCGCCTGGCAGCGAAGCCCCAAAATCAGGGTATCCCGGCTGGGCTGGTAGATTTTTTCAATTTTCGCCCCGTCGCAGCGCTGCCGCAGCTCTAACAGCACGCAGGAGAGATAGGTCGCGTCAAATGCCATTGTCCTGTCCCTCCATAACCGCCCGGAAGAGTTCGTTAATTCTATCCGTCCTTCCGGCTAAGTACATTGCGCCCAGCAGGGCCTCCAGGCCCGTGGCCTTGGCGTACTGGGCCGGGGTCGCCCCCTTGGGCACCGCGTGGACATGGGCATTCTTCCCCCGGCGATAATAGCTTCGCTCCTCCTCGGAAAGCAGGGGCAGCAGTTTCTCCACAAATTCCGCCTGGGCAGGGGCATTGACCAGGTGGACGGTCCTGCGGTGGAGCTCCCCCACGGTGGTATAGCCCCGGGCGCAGAGATAGCCCCGGCACAGCAGTTCAAAGACCCCGTCCCCAATGTGGGCAAGACCAAGATTGGAGATGGCATCAATCTGGGCTTTTTCCAAATTCATCTGAAAGTAGTTTTCCAAAAGCGTTTTCCTCGATTCAATAAAAACTGGGCGCAGAGCCCGGTGAACAGTCCCGTTACAATACTCACGGCAATGAGAATGGGTAGGTAGGCAAGCAGCCCCAGGGTGCCGCTGACCCATACCGCCACGGCCATCTGCCCAATGGAGTGGGCCACAGCCCCGGCGCAGCCCGCCACCCACAGCTGGTTTTCCCGCAGAAGGGGCTTCAGGGCAATGGTGGTGAGAATGGCCAGGGTGCCCCCGGCGGCGGAATAGAGAATGGTGCTGAAATTCCCGGCGAACACCGCCCCCAGGAAAATCCGAGCCGCCAGCACCAGGCACCCTTCCCGGGAGCCCAGCAAAAACACCGTAAGCACCGTTACGATATTGGCAAGCCCCAATTTCATCCCCGGCACCGGCAAAAGCGGGGGAATTTGAGCTTCCAAAAGGAAGATGGTCAGGGCAATGGCCGTCAAAAGGGCCAGAAGAACCAGTTTTCGGGGTTTCATAGCATGTCCTTTCCGCCATAGATTTTCGGTGCCTATAGCATACCATTTTTTTGCCCCGCTGTAAAGTCCACCTTCTTCCGCTGGTTTTTTTCCGGATTCTGTGATAGGATAGGCAAAAAGAGAGGCGGGTTTTTCATGGACAATTTGGATTTTATGCGGGAGGCCCTTTCCCTGGCGCGGAAGGCCGCGGAAATGGGCGAGGTGCCGGTGGGCTGCGTCATCGTCCGCGGCCAGGAGATTGTGGGCCGGGGGTATAACCGCCGGGAGACGGACAAGTCCGCCCTGGCCCACGCGGAAATTCAGGCCATCGACCAGGCATGCCGTACGCTTGGCGGCTGGCGGCTGTGGGAGTGTACCCTGTATGTCACCCTGGAGCCCTGCGCCATGTGCGCCGGGGCCATTCTGAACGCCCGGATTCCCAGGGTGGTCTACGGAGCCAGTGACCGGAAGTTTGGGGCCTGCGGCTCGGTTTGCAGCCTGTTTTCCATGGATTTTAACCACCATCCCCAGGTAGAGGCGGGGCTGTTGGAGGAGGAATCCAAGGCGCTGCTGCAGGACTTTTTTCAGAATCTCCGGGTAGAGCTGCGCAGCCGGCCCAAATGGAGGCCGAAGCAGGAATCATCGCGATAAGGAGGCTGTATTGGATTGCGGGAACGGGATGCTTGGAGGGCGGGGCTTCTGAGTCTTGCCCTGGCTCTGGCGGTGCGGCTGGGGCCGGCAGCGGTCCGGGGGCTGGAACGCCGGAGCTTTCCGGAACAGGCGGATGCTTTTCTGCTGTATCTCCAAACGGGCCTCCGGCAGGCTTCCACCGCGCCCCTGCCCCTGTACTATGCCCCGGAGTCCAGCGGACCGGAGACAGTCCAGGAGGCGGCCCCGGTTCTGCTGTCCCGCCGGGAAACGCCGGAAAAGCCCGTCTTCACCGCAGAGGACGGGGCCGCCGTGCTTTTGGACAACGACGCGGGGGTTTCCCCGGATGTGGAAGATCTTATCCAGCTTGCCCCCGATTTTCCGGCGGCAGACGGCCCGAAGGTCCTGATTTATAGTACCCACACCACAGAAAGCTACACAAAGTCCGGCGAAAATTACATAGAAACCGCTGCCTACAGAACCCTGGACAGCGGTTTTAATATGCTCAGCCTGGGGCGGGCCCTGGAGGAAGCCCTGGCGCGCCGCGGCATTGGGGTCATCCGGGATGAAAGCCTCCACGACTACCCCTCCTACAACAGTGCCTATGTCAGCAGCCGGAAATCGGCGGAGGCGTATCTGGAGGAATTCCCTTCCCTGGCCCTGGTGCTGGACCTCCACCGGGATGCCACCGCCGGAACCCGGCAGCTGCGGCCCCTGGCCCAGACCGCCTCAGGGACAAGTGCCAAAATCATGCTGGTGGTGGGCACCGACGCAGGGGGACGTTCCCACCCGAACTGGGATAAGAATCTGTCCCTGGCCCTGCGGCTGCAAACCCTTCTGGAGCGGGCAAGCCCCGGCATCACCCGCCCCCTGAATCTCCGGCCCCAGCGCTTTAACCAGGACCTGAGCCCGGGCGCTCTGCTTGTGGAAATCGGCGGCGCGGGAAACACTCATGAAGAGGCGCTGGCCGCCGTGGAAATTCTGGCCGATGGGCTTGCGGGGCTGCTGTCTTAAAAATTTTTCTTTCCTTTTTCCCTTGCTATTTTTCCCCGGGTCCTGTATAATGTAGGAAACCGCCTCACAAATGGGGCGGCATCCGACTATTATATGAGTAATCCGCAACACCGCAGGGGAAGGCCCCGCGGTGCTGCTTCCGTTTTGGGGGAATTTGTTATGACTAACTGGCTTTTGCGTACTTTTATCAAGAATTCGGACCACCCGGAGGACCCCAAGGTCCGGGCCTCCGTGGGGCGGATGTCGGGCATCGTTGGCATTCTGTGCAACTGTCTGCTGTTTCTGGGGAAGCTCTCCGTGGGCCTGCTGACCCGGTCCGTGTCCATCACCGCCGATGCCATGAACAACCTCTCCGATGCCACCAGCTCGGTGGTGACCATGCTGGGCTTCCAGCTGGCGGAGCGTCCGGCGGACGCGGACCATCCCTACGGCCACGCCCGGTACGAATACCTGTCCGGGCTGGTGGTCTCCGCCCTGATTCTGATCATCGGCGTGGAGCTGGGCAAATCCTCCCTGGACAAAATTCTCCACCCCGCCCCCGTGGAATTCACCTGGGTAACCGCCGGGGTACTGGCCGCCTCCATCGCCGTAAAGCTGTGGATGTCCGGCTTTAACACGCGGCTGGGCCAGAAAATCAACTCCTCCACCCTGACCGCCACCGCCGCGGACAGCCGCAACGATGTCATTACCACCGCCGCCGTGCTGGTGGCCGCTCTGGTGGAGCATTTTACCGGGCTTCAGGTGGACGGCTTCATGGGCCTTGCGGTGTCCGCCTTTATCCTCTACAGCGGCGTGGGCCTGGCCAGGGATACCATCTCCCCCCTGCTGGGCGAAAACGCGGACCCGGAGCTGCGGGAGAAAATCGTAGACTACATCCGGGACAATCCCAAGGTCTTGGGCTTCCACGACCTGATGGTTCACGACTACGGCCCCGGCCAGCGGTTTGCCAGCCTCCACGTGGAGATGGACTACCGGGAGGACCCCATGGAGTGCCACGAAATCATTGACAATCTGGAGCGGGAATGCCTGGAAAGCCACGGTGTCCACCTGGTCATCCACTACGACCCCGTGGTCACCGACGACCCGGAGCTGGACCGGATGCATGTCCGTGTGGAGCAGATTCTCCACACGATCGACATGCGTCTCGGCATTCACGACTTCCGCATGGTCCCCGGCAAGGAGCACACCAACCTGATTTTCGACGTAATCCTTCCCTCGGACCTCCGGGGCCAGGAGGACAAAATTCAGGAAACCCTCTCCCGGGAGCTCAATGCAAACAGCGCCGTCACCTACTACCCGGTCATCACCTTCGACCAGAGCAGCTTTAACTGAGCATTTGAACGCAAAATTCACGAAAAATATCGGGGCATATCACCCAGCTACGCGGTGATATGCCCCGATTTCAAATATTTATTTTTTCCCCAGCTTTTCCTTCAAAATCCCGGTGACGAATGCCGCGGATTTTGGGTTTGCCAGGAAGCCCAGGGTGTAGAACAGCAGCAGGGACAAAGGTGTCATCACAAGGCCATAGAGAATGAAGCTTGCGTAGCCTGTGATGTTCGGCTGCCAGGAGCGGGCCAGGAAGGCAATCAGGAAGAACATGGCAAAATAGCTCAGAACGGTTTCGTAGGACCTTCTGGAGGACCTTTGCAGAATGTGCTTGTTCGCGTAGATGATAATGTCGTTGGTGCGGTAGGTCAGCGCTGCCAGAGTGCCCAGCAGGCAGCCGTAGATGCCCAGCTTCCACACCAGCAACACGCTGACAGACAGGTTGATGACGGCCTCCACAATGGCCCGGGGAATGGTCTGGGTGGCGTGGAAGGCAAGGCTGATGAGGTTGCTCTCCGTAGACCGGCTGCAGGAAAACAGATTGCACAGGCAGAACAGCATGGGAAGATAGGGGTCTACATATTGGATATCCGTAATCCCCGCGGTGTAGAGCCCCACAAAGGATGGGGTCAGCAGATAGCACACGGTCATCAGGCCAAAGACGAAGCCCAAGTAACAGGTATTGTAGGTGTCGTGGAGCAGGATATACCGCTCCCGGTCGGAATTATAGGCCAGGCCTAAGTTGAACTTCACCCCGCTGAAGGCGGTATTGATCACCCGCAGAACGCTGAAGAAAATCAGATTGTAGATGGAATACACGCTGCTGACCTTCAGGCCGCACAGCAGGCCCAGCAGCACCACATCGGTATTGTTGAAAATCACATACACCGCGTGGTGCAGCAAAAACGCCCCCCGCTGCTTTAGCTTCACCTGGGGATTGTACCGGTTCCGGTCCATCCAGGGGTAATGGCGGCGGAAGTAGATATAGTACATGGCCACGGAAAACAGGCTGATTCCAAAATAGGCCAGCTGCAAAAGGACAATGTCCACCCGCAGATTGACCAGGATGATTTTGGCAAGGCTGGTAAGGACCGTGGTCACCAGCGTCAGATTGTTCTGGACATATTCCTTGCCCTCGGCAGACAAAAGGCTTGTCATACCCGCCACCACGTAGAAATTCAGCACGCTGGCACAGCCCTGCAGCAGCGTCACCAGGGCCACCGCCACGGGGTTGATGTCCGTCCGCAGCAGGAAGGGCAGGGATGCCGTCAGCACCAGAACCCCCAGGCCAAAGAGAATGGCACAGCGGTGGAAATAGCGTTTGGTTGCGGTTAAAATCTCGTTGATGCTCTGGTGGTCCTCCCGGCTCACCGGGCCGTAAAGGGCCTGCAGGGCCGAGGTCGCGATGCCCGCCTCCACCAGGGACAGGTAGGTATAGATATTATTGAGGGTATTGAACAGGCCGTTGACCTCAGAGCCGTAGCTCTGCAGAATCAGCCGGGGAATCACCAGCCCTAAGGCCAGGGTAATCAGCTGGGTGCCAATGCCGAAGACAAGGTTATAGATGGTCTTTTTAAATTTCATGGGGTCTCCAATATCAGGTTTCGAGCAGTTCCCGGAACACAGGCAGGCTCTTTTGAATCATTTCATAGCTGACGCAGTAGCAGATGCGGAAATAGCCCGGGCAGCCGAAGCCGTCCCCGGGGACCAGCAAAAGATCTTTTTGCTTGGCCTTTTCGGAAAAGGCGTTGGCATCCCCGCCGGGGGCCTTGATAAAAAGGTAAAACGCCCCGTCGGGCTTGGCCATTTCGTAGCCCATGGCGGTCAGCCCCTCGTAAAGGGCCTTCCGGTTTTTATCGTAGCTTGCAAGGTCCGGGCGGAGATGGGCGCACCGGGCAATCAGCTTCTGCATCAGGCTGGGGGCGCAGACATGGCCGCAGCTCCGGGCCGCCCCGGCCACGGCGGCAAAGAGGGCATCGTGGTCCGCGGCCCCCTCGGGGACGTAGACATAGCCGATGCGCTCTCCGGGCAGGGACAGGCTCTTGGAATAGGAATAGCAAATCAGGGTATCCGGATAGATGGCAGGCACAAAGGGCACCTCCACCCCATAGGCCAGCTCCCGGTAGGGCTCGTCGGACACGAGATAGATGGGGTGGCCGAATTCCCGGGCCTTCCGGCCCAGAAGCGCCCCCAGCTTCTCCAGGGTCTTGCGGGTATAGACCACGCCGCTGGGGTTATTGGGGCTGTTGATAAGCACCGCCTGGGTGTGCTCGTTCAGCATAGCCTCCAAGGTGGCAAAATCAATCTGGAAATGGGGGATATCCGGGGGGACAACCCTGAAGGAGAGCCCCGCCTCCTCCGCGAAGGGCTTGTACTCCGGGAAATAGGGGGCAACGGCCAGCAGTTCTCCCCCGGGCACCGCCAGGGCCCGGAAGACGGCCACCAGCTCCGGGGCGGCCCCGCAGCCGATGAAGAAATCCCCGGGCCGGGTAGACACACCGTAGCGGGCGTTTAAATCGTCGGATATGGCCTTCCGGCACTCCAAATCGCCGGTGGCAGAGGTGTAGCCGTGGACAAGCAAGGAGGGGGTGTCCTCCAGAATTTCGTGCAGAGCCCGGTTGACCCCCGCGGGGGCGGGAATGGAGGGGTTGCCAAGGGAATAGTCGTAGACGTTCTCCTGCCCCACAATGGCGGCCCGCTGCCGACCGTATTCAAACAGCTCCCGGATGCAGGAGCGGTTGGCACCCAGGGCGTAGGCGGATGGATTGATCATAGTGTTTCTCCTTCGATGCGATATAGACGTTTTCCGTTTTCAAACGTCATGGCCTGGACCTCCTCCGGAGAGATCCTCCAGACCTCCGCCAGGGCCTCGGCCATGCGGTAGAGCCTGCTGGGGTCGTTGCGCTTGCCCCGGAAGGGCTCCGGGGACATATAGGGGCAGTCGGTTTCCAGCACCACCCGGTCCCGGGGCACCGCCCCGGCGGCCTCCAGGGCCCTGCGGGCATTTTTAAAGGTCAGCACTCCGGTAAAGCCCACGTAATAGCCTAAGTCCACCAGCTGCCTTGCCATCTCCGCGGAGCCGGAATAGCAGTGAAAGACACCTCTGACCTCCGGAAATTCCCGGACGATGTCCATTCCGTCCTGATGGGCCTCCCGTTCGTGGATAATCACAGGCAGGCCGCATTCCTCCGCCAGAGCCATCTGGGCCCGAAAGGCCTTTTTCTGAATCTCCCGGGGGATGTCCTCGTAGTGGTAGTCCAGGCCAATCTCTCCGATGGCCTTGATTTTCGGATTCTCCCGGCACAGGGTCCGGTAGACGTTCAGAACCTCCTCGTCCACCTCGTCCGCGGCATCCGGGTGGGAGCCCACGGCGGCATAGATGTAATCATATTTCCGGGCCAGCCGGGAGGCCGCCCGGGAGGAGGCCAGACTGCACCCGGGATTCATCAAAAGCCCAATGTTTGCCTCGGGCAGCACCTGCGCCAGCAGCGTCTCCCGGTCCGGGTCAAAGGCCCGGTCGTCCATATGGGCATGGGTGTCAAACAGCATTTGTCTTGTCCTTTCTGGTTATTTGTCTTCCTTCCCCACAATCACGGCAATCAGGCACCCGTCCCATTCCCAGACCCGGGGGTCTGTCAAATCAAAATGGGTGTGGTTGGGGAAGCCCCGGAGGCCAAGGCCGGTGAACTTCGCCTGGGCCTCTTTCAAAACCCAGAATGTGAGAAATGCCCGGCGCTTGTCCGGGGCAGCGAGGAACTGCAGATATTCATCCTGGGACAGGACCCGGCGGGCAAGCTTCAGCCCCACAGGCCGGTCCAGCTCCTCGGCATCGATGCCCACGGGGTGTTTCCCCAGGACGCAGAAGGCATGGCGGCGGGAATGGGCAATGGAAAACCGGTAGGGGCTGCCGGGAAAATAGGGCTTCCCGGAGCCCAGCAGCCGCACCGGGGGCAGGGTCTGCCCCGTCTCCTCCCAATAGAGCTTCCGCAGAAGGGCCCAGGCCGCCTCATGGCCGCTGCGCCCGTCTAAGCGGCAGCAGGCGTATCTCATTGGGCATCAATAATGTTGTCGTCCCCGGAGGGCAGGAGCTTGCCAAGCTTCACCCGGTCAACGGCAATGAGCACCCCAAGCACCACGACCAGGATGCCCAAAATAACCCATACCGCCCGGGAGGTGGTCATAGGCAGGACAATGAGCAGCGCGCCCACGATTGCGGAAATCAGGGCGTATTTCATCCCGCACTTCCAGCGGGCGGCGTTGGCGATGTCCCGCACCGCCCGGACAAGAATCAATAGCCCCGCGATCCGGCCCAGAGCGGCTGCCAGACGCAGGGGATTCCGAACCAGCCACAGCCCCAGGGCCAGGGTCACCACGCAGAAGAGAATCCGGCCCGTGGTCAAATCCTTCACAATCAGGGATTCCATCAGCAGCCCGCCCCCCAGAAGAATCAGCACCCAGCCCAAAATTTTGCCCACCAGCGCGGAGGCAGAATCCGGCCGGACGACCAGGGCAATGCCCAGCACAATCATCAGCACCGGGGTAATCAGTAATTTTACCAACGTGGTGAACTCCGTTTTTTTCATAGCGTTCCCGCCCTTCCTCTTATTAATTGTATGATACCCCTTTTTTAGGCCCATGTCAAATGGTTCTGAAAAAACGAAGGAGCACCCCATATGCCGGGGTACTCCTTGGCGGCTTTTTAAGCCTGCTTTATGGAAGCACTGTTGCTTTCCGCAAATGAAAATGCTTCCGGGGCCTTTGCTGCCCAAAGCCGTTCCATATTTAGCCTGTGCCGCTCCAGTACGGCTCTGCACTCTTTCGGTTTCAGCTTGCAGAAGTCTGTTTTAAAATTTCGAATACCCTTGCTTTGGGTTAGGTCAGCAGCGTTTTTTACGTCTGTACAACGTACCAGTTCATCCTCCAAATTCAAAACCTGTGGGAGGAAAACCATGCGCAGCTTTCCGCAATATCGATTCAAAAGCTCGAGATTCTTTTTTAGAATGGCTGTTTGCGCAACATCCGTATCAAATACCAGCACAACTGTGGTACCCGCCTGAATAGATAGCATCTGGGATTTGGGAATCAGATTCTGAACGACGTTGTAGACCTTTACCTTGCCTGGTATCAGTCTGGACGGGCTCTCTTTCAACGCCGCAATCAGCTGCTGCTCACAGGGGCCTTCCACATAATAAACGCACTTATTGTTCATTTGCCCACCCCATTTCAAGCGCATCCAGGAGAGAATCCTGCGGCAGTGAGGCAAATACATCATTTTCAACGGCATTCCGGATTGAATCTGTATTCCGTTTCAGAACATCGGAGGCCGAAATTGCAGAAACCTTATAGGCACCGTCCTCCAACTGTTTCCGCAAAAATAGATAGCTATGCTTCGGAAGATTCAGGTCCAGCATATCCGTATTGTGCGTAGTAAAAATCAGCTGCTCATTTGCGCCGAGGCGATCCAGCATGATGCCGAAAATGCGCTTCTCAATATCGCTTTGGATATAAGAGAAATGCTCGTCACAGTAGTAAAAAGAGCTCTCTCTTGCAATCATAGCGGCAAGAAACATTGCCACATCAATACCTTCCGCGGTTCCGCTGGAAAGGATATCCCGATTCAGGAGTTTGCCATCCTGAATAATGATTTCCGTATCGCCGCGGCGAATGATAAACGTATCCTTTAAATCCTTCGATAGGCTTATATTTTGCAGGGTCGGATCAAGCGTGCCGATAACCGCGTGAAGTGTTTTAAGCAGAATCGCTTTGTTGGCTCCGGTTAGTTTCAGCGTTTTCTCGATTTCCGGATACGCAAACCGGGTGTGAATCTCTCCAACCAGCTTTTTCAAAGATGCCGCATTTTTCGTCGCTTCCGCCGTTCGATCTTTCAGCTTGGCGGCGCACTTCTCATAGGTGTCCAAAAGTCCGATTTCCGCGTCGCAGTACTGAATCGTAACCTCAGCTTGCTTTGGAACAATCACCGCGGAGAGCCGCTGCAGCCGGTATTCCCCATTTACAAAATCAATGGAGAACGAGCCTTTTTCACCGGATACCATCTCACACAGCGGAAACGGGTTTCCGTTCGCCATATAATCAAAAATCCGAATCAGCGCTTTTCCCAGACTTGTTTTTCCGGTGGCGTTCGCGCCCATCAAAATCACTGCTTTTTTGTATCGAAAGCGCTCTCTTCCTTCCAGATGTTCCTCTTCAATAATCGAATTCACAATTTTCTTTGGATAGGTAAGGTTCATATGAAAATCATCAAATCCGTAAACGCCATCCAATGAAAGGTCCAGGATAACCATGCCACCGCTCCTATTAGTTCGTATTTTACGAACTAATAATAACACACTTAAAAGTGCATTTCAAGTCTAATTGGGGTAGAAGATTCTGGAAATTTCGGCATAGTTCCCCACTATTTTTGAAGTTCGCTTCGCACTTTTGCTTTTCATTCTCCGCATACCCCCCGCACGCCGGGCATACAATGCAAGCAGGCCGACAGGAAGCGGGGGTGGAGAGATGGTTCAGCAGGAGCATGGGCTGCATTTGGTGGAGCGGAAAAGTTTGCGGGTGACGGGGGTTACGGAGGTTATGCGGTTTGAGGATACGGCAGTGGTGCTGCAGACCGAGATGGGGCTGCTCACAGTGCTGGGAGAGGAGCTGCAGCTAAAGGAGCTCAGTGTGGAGGGGGGAAGCGTGACGATTGAGGGAAACGTCAGCGCCCTGAGCTACCAGGAGCCCAAAACCGGCGGCTGGCTGCGGAGGATTCTCGGGTGATTGCCCCGGGGGAGGCTCTGCGGGAGCTTCTGGCGGGTGCGGCCCTGGGCGGTCTTTTGGGGGTGCTCTGGGGCTTCCTGCGGCCTCTGGGGAAACGGCGGCGGAATTTATGTGACTTCCTTTTTCTGCTGGCCCTGGCCGGGGGACTGTGCCGCCTTTCCTTCGCTGTCTGCGGCGGCGACCTGCGGCCCGCCTGTCTGGGGGCGGCGGCCCTGGGGGGAATCGGTGAGGAAATGACCCTGGGCAGACTTCTGGCGCCGGTGTTTTATGGCTTTTGGTCCATTTTGAGCAGATTCTGGGGGACAGTTTCGGCATTTTGGAAAAAATTTTTCAAATCCGCAAAAAATGTGTTTGCATCTGCCGGAAAATGGGTTACAATAGGACGGAAGAATCGCTCGGAACCCAAGTCGTCCCCTCGGAGGTAACACCAATGACAGAATCAACAGTAAAAATCGGAAACGCCCGGATTGTCTGGAAGAAAAGCACGCCGCTTCTGAAAATACTGATTATCACCCTGCTGGTGTTCTCTGCGCTGGCCCTGGCGGCCCTGAGCTGGGTGCGTATCAGCATCCAGGCCCAGACCCGGGATTTGCAGACCCAGGCCGCCCAGACAGAGGGAGCCAACCGGAAGCTTTCGGAACGGCTGGAGGACATGACCTCCGACGATGCCATCCGGGAGATGGCAAAGCAGGAGCTGGGCCTTGTCAGCCCGGATACCGTGCTGATTGTGCCGAACGAAACGAATTGACAAACTGTTTGGAGGAAACATAGCATCTATGGAGTTAACCGTCGGAGCCGTTTTAGAGGGAAAAGTCAAATCGATCACCAATTTTGGCGCGTTTATTGCCCTGCCGGAAAATAAGACCGGAATGGTACATATTTCGGAGGTGGCAAACGCCTACGTCAGCGACATCCGCCAGCACCTGACCGAGGGACAGGATGTAAAGGTTATGGTCATTGGTACGGACAATGGCAAAATCAACCTGTCCATCAAGCGTCTGGAGCCCAAGCCTCAGCGGGAGAATCGGGAATACCGGGGCGGCCAGCGCCGGGAGGGCGCACCCAACCGCGCACCCCGGAATGCCCCTCAGCAGCCCGCGGCCCCCAAAACGGCGGACCAGCTGTTTGAAGAGAAGCTGAAGGCATTCATGTCCGAGTCTGACAGCAAAATCTCTTCCATCCGGCAGTATTCCGACCACCGGACCAAGAGCAGAAGAAGATAAAATTTTTAGGGGTGGCTCCGGCCGCCCCTTCCTGGTATTGAGGGAAACGAATGTCAACAGTTGTCATCACCGGCGGCTCCCGGGGCATCGGGCGGGCCGCGGTGGAATTGTTCGCGGAGAAGGGCCACAGGGTCTTTTTCCTGTATGAAAAAAACGATGCCGCCGCCGCTCAGGTGGAGCAGGCCACCGGTGCCCGGGGCATCCGGTGCGACGTGGCCGACGGCGAGGCGGTCCACCGCGCCTTCCGGGAAATCGGGGATGTGGATATTTTAATCTGCAACGCGGGCATCTGCTATTACGGGCTGATGCAGTCCATGGAGGAGGCCCAGTGGGACCGGATTTTTGATGTGAACGTCAAGGGTATTTTCCACTGCGTCAACGCCGCCATGCCCTTCTTTCTTGCCAAGCAGCGGGGCAGCATCGTCACCGTCTCCAGCATGTGGGGGCGGGTGGGCTCCAGCTGTGAAAGCGCCTATTCCGCCACCAAGGGGGCGGTTATCGCCCTGACCAAGGCCCTGGCGAAAGAGCTGGGCCCCAGCGGGATTCGGGTCAACTGCGTAGCCCCCGGGGTAATCTTAACGGATATGTGCGCCAGCGTGGACCAAGCCGTGCTGGACGAGCTTGCCGGGGAAGCCCCCCTGGGCAGAAACGGCACCCCCGAGGATGTGGCCCGGGCCATGGAATATTTGGCGAGGGCGGAGTTTATTACCGGACATGTGCTGAACGTGGACGGAGGATTTGCAATTTAGGAGGATATAAAGAATGAAAATTGCCATTGCCTGTGACCATGGCGCGTACCTACTGAAAAACAAGGTGGCAGACCATCTGCGCAAGCAGGGCTTCCAGGTGGAGGACTTCGGCACCAACGGCCCCGAGAGCTGCGACTACCCGGACTTTGCCGCGAAGGCCGCCCGGGCCGTGGCCGGCGGGGAATGTGACAAGGGCATTGTTCTGTGCACCACCGGAATTGGCGTGTCCATCACCGCCAACAAGGTCAAGGGCATCCGCTGCGCCCTTCTGAGCGACGTTCTGTCCGCGAAAATGACGAGGCTGCACAACGACACCAATATGATGGCCCTGGGTGCCGGAATTGTGGGCGAGAATCTGGCGCTGGAAATCGTAGATACCTGGCTGTCCACCCCCTTCTCCGGGGAAGCGCGGCACCAAAAGCGCATCGATAAGGTCATGGCGCTGGAGCGGGAGTAAGCCATGGCGGAAATCAAACCCGAGAAGCAGCGTCTGTTGGGAAAGCTGGCGCTGCTGTGCGGCTGCCTTGCCATGCTCATCCACTGCACGGCCATTGCGGCGGGGGATGCTTCCCTGACCTGGTTCCGGCAGTGGGCGGACCCCTGCCTGACAGTGCTTTCCGTGGCCTTTGCCGCCTGCGCGCTGCTGCTTCCCAAAACCAAGGCGGCGGGGTGGCATCTGGCCCTGGCCATTGCCATGGCCGCCTGGATTGAATTCATCCGCTACGCCCATGTGTTCCTGTTTGGCTACCAGGTTCAGGGTCCGGGGCTGATGCTCAGCCGGTATCTGCTGCTGTTCCCCCTGGCCGCCTGCTGCCGGGACGAGGAAAAGCAGACGGCCCTGAAGGTTGGGGCCGGGCTGACCCTGGCGGCGGTGGTGTGGCTGGACGCGCTGACGGTGCTCCGGATTCTGGATCGGGTGCCCCGGGCGCTGGAGGCCGTGGCCAGCTGGTCCGGAAGTCGGCTCAGCATTCTCTGGCATCCCAACATTACGGCCACCATGTACTTTATGGCCCTGGCCATCTGCGTCGGCTTCTGCTTCCTGACCCAAAAGAAATGGCTCCGGGCGCTGCTGCTGGCGCTGGCGGCGATGCAGGCCGTTTTCATCGTCCTGACCCACGGAAGAATGGTTATGCTGGTAACCGCCGGATACGGCGGCGGGGTTCTGCTGCTGGCGGTGCTCAAGCAGCGGGGCGGGAAATTCTGGAAGCAGCTGCTCATTGTTCTGGCACTGGCAGCGGTGATTCTCGCCGGAATGGAAGGGCTCTTCAAGTGGAACAACAGCCGTATGAACCAGGAGTATCTCTCCGGCGAGCGGGAGATGAGCAACGGGATGTATGTGGACGACAACGGCACAGTCCAGGGGGCCGGTTCCGGCCAGGGAGACCTTTTGCAGGATCTCAAAACCATGAACAGCCGGTCCACCATCTGGGGCAACGCCCTGCAGGCCATGAAATCGGACTGGAAGCTGCTGCTGTTCGGCACGGAGGACGTGTCCGCGGTGCTGAAAATCGTCCCCCACGCCCACAATTCCTACCTGGAAATCGGCCTGCGCTGGGGTCTGCCCGCCATGCTGGCGGCGATTGCCATCGCCCTGGAGGTCCTGATTTGCGGCCTCTACGTGGCCTTCCGAAGCGCCGACGGCTGGAAAATCTGCGTGAGCCTGATGACTCTGTGCTGGCTCCCCATCTCGCTGGTGGAAAAATATCCCTTCTGCGACACCACCCTGGGCGGCCTGTTCCTGCTGAGCGCGGGATATCTGCTGGGCTGGGCCCTGGAGGAACGGAATCTTCTCCTTCGCCCTTCCCGTCACCGGGCGGACTAATAATTACCCCCGGGGGCCGAAGCCCCCGGGGTTTTCTTGCTTAGTAGCAGCCGCAGCCGCCGTTATTGTTGTTGCTGTTTCCGCAGCCGCAGTCATTGCCGCAGCCACCGCCGCAGCCGCCGCAGCTGAACAGCAGGACCAGGATGATGATCCACCAGAAGTTGCCGCCGAAGCAAGAGTTGTTACCGCACATAGCATTCCCTCCGAAACAAATTTTTTCGAGCTTCACCGCTCAATCCATGCTATTCCGTGGGAAGAAAAATGTGCGGGATTTGTCATGCTCAGTTCCCCGCCTGGGCCTGGTCCGCCTTCTGGGCCTCCAATGTCTTGGCGGCGGTCAGGGGACGCAGAACGCTGTAGCTGTCAAACCGGGTGTCGTTGGTCTTGGCAAGGAAGACCACCTGGGCGGCCTTGTCCGGCACGGTGGACTGGGAGACCATGGTTTCCACGCTGGCCGCGTCGATGTTTTCAAAGTAGATGCGGCTTCTGGCCCCCTCTACCAGCGTCAGGCTGGGGTCGTCGGTGCCGAAGGACAGGGTGAAGGTGCCGCCGTCGGAGGCCGTGGAGGTCAGAAGATTCTGCATGGCGTTCTGTAGGGCAGCCTCCTTATCTCCGGTGTAAATGTAGCCGTCGGAGGTGGGGAAGCGGAAGTTGCTGAGCATGACCTCGTGGAAGCCCATGTTTTTCAGCTCCAATACCGCCGAGGTAATCCAGCTTTGCACACCGGCACTGGCGGGGTCCAGCCAGAAGCAGCCCTCGTTGTCCATCCACAGACCCGCCCGGGAGGTCATATACAGGCCGTTGGTCACGTTCTCGTTGCCATAGTTCCAGTCCTGGAAGGCGGAAATCTTGGCAATCATATAGCAGCCCTTGTCTTTCAGCTTCTGGATGAAGCTGTCCACCCGGTCCAGGCCCACCTGGGAGGAGATGGAGGCGGAGGTCACCGCCCCGGGAATCTTCGTGCTGTAGTAGAATTCGCCGTGGCCGCCCTTGAGTTCAATCATCACGGGGGTGCCGGAGGGAATCAGGCCCAGGCTCTCCTCTACGGTGCTCATTTCCTTGAGCATGGAGGTGTAGTCCACATAGTAGCCGTTGATGGGGGTGAGTTCTTTGGTGATTTTAATGGCGTCTGAGCCCTCGTTGTAGTAGATGGAAACACCGCCCTGGGCCTGGGGCTTGGTGGCGACCACACCGGCAAAGCCCGCGTCCCCCAGCTCAAAGTCCACCTTGGCTCCGTCCGCGCTGTAGACCACATACCGTTGCAGCCATACCACGCTGCAAAACCAGGCAATCAGCAGCACCACAAGCACCACCAGCGCCACAACGCCCAGCCGGTGCAGCCTCCGGCGGGTATAATAGGTCATTTTCATTAGGCTTCCCTCCGGGCGGTAACGCAGCGCCACTCCTCTTTTTCCCGAATACCGGTAATGGTCAGCCCCGCCTGTTTCAGGGCTTCCAGAACCTCACAGAGCCTGGTATCCAGAATGCCGGAGCAGATGAGCTCCGTGTTCTTCCCCAGAAACGCTGGCAGCACCGGCGCTAAGCCGATAATCACATCGGCCACAATGTTCACAAGCACCAGGCCGTATTCCTTCTGGGAAAGCCGCTCCATCAGCGCTTTGTCCCCGGTGACGTTTCCGGTGAGGGCCGTAAAGGCGGGGGCGGCAAAGCCATTGTAGGCCGCGTTCTCCCGGGCAATGTCCTCCGCCTTGGGGTCAATGTCCACCCCCACGGCGCTCTCCGCCCCCAGCCGCAGGGCGGTGATGGAGAGAATGCCGCTACCGCTGCCCAGGTCCAGGCAGTGCATTCCGGGGCGCACCGTTTTTTCCATGGTCTCCATGACCATCTGGGTGGAGGGGTGCGCGCCGGTGCCAAAGGTCAGGCCCGGGTCCAGAATGACCTGCTTTCTCTCCCCTTCGTAGCCGTCCGCCAGCCAATAGGGCAGCACCACCAGGGTGTCCCCCACCTCCTGGGGCGGGTAGTTGTCCTTCCAGCTCTCCTCCCAGTTGGTGTCGGGCAGAGGCTTTTCCGTCATGGGGAGTCCCCGCTCCTTGGCAAAGGTGCGGAGCCTGTCCAGGTTCCGGGTATCGGTGTCCTCTAAGTACAGCTTGATGCGGCTCAGGCCCTGCAGCTCCTTTTGGAGCCCCTCGTCGATGTAGTCCCAGTATTCCCGGTTTTCCTCCAAGAAGGTCTCAAACTCCTGCTGGTCCTCGATGCAGAAGTCCTCAAACCCCAGCCCCGTCAGGCTCTCCGCCAGCGCTTCCACGCTTCCGGGCTGTGTATTTACGGTTATTTCCAGCCATGCCATGGCATGTTCCTCCTATAATACGATAATCCAAACTATATTTTACCGCAAATAAGGGAAAATGACAACCGGAAAAGTCTTAATTTTTTGTGTACCGCTTTTCTTTTGGGGGAAGATGGAGTATAATAGACAAACTATCCAAAAGGCTCCCCTGAAAGGGGAGCCAAAAGCCCTAACGATTCTTCCAAAGGAGCTAGCCAATGATTACAACCACCTACCTTTCTCCCGGCATCCGGCTGCAATGCTATACGGACAACCGGTTTAAGCAAAACGCCCTGTCCATCCAGTATGTGCGGCCCATGCGCCGGGAGGAGGCGGCGATGAACGCCCTGATTCCCAGCGTCCTGCTGCGGGGCTGCAAAAGCGCCCCGGATTTAAGGCAGATCACCATGCGCCTGGATACCCTCTACGGTGCCTCCGTCAGCCCCATCTCCCGTCGGTCCGGGGACTACCAGACCACCGGTTTCTACGTAGGCATGATGGACGACCGGTTCGCCATGGGCGGGGAGCCCCTGCTGGAGGAGACTCTGGCCTTTGTGGGGGAACTGCTGTTTGACTATCCCACGGAGAATGGCGGCTTTCTGGATGCCTTTGTCCAGGGGGAGAAGACCAACCAAATTTACGCCATTGAGGCCGAGCGCAACGACAAGCGGACCTATGCCGCCCAGCAGCTGCTGAAAAAGATGTGCGGGCCGGATTCCTTTGGTCTTCCCCGGATGGGCGAGCCGGAGGAGGTTTCCGCCATCACCCCCCAGGCGCTTCTGCGGCACTACGAAACCCTTCGCCGGGAAAGCCCGGTAGAGCTGTTCTATGTGGGCTCCGCCCAGCCGGGCAAGGTAGAGGCGGCGCTGCAAAAAATCTTTGCGGGTGAAAAGCGAGACTACCGTCCCCTGCCCCCTCAGACGGATCTGACCCCCGGCCCCAAGCAGGCGCTGAGCGAGGCCATGGAGATTGCCCAGGGAAAGCTTGCCATGGGTTACGTCACCCCCATCACCAACCGGAGCACGGCGTTTCCCGCCATGCAGATGCTCAGCACCGTTTTCGGCGGCGGCATGACCTCCAAGCTCTTCCAGAACGTGCGGGAGAAGCAGAGCCTGTGCTATTCCATCGGCTCCGGGTACTATGGAGCCAAGGGCATCGTGCTGGTGTCCGCGGGCATCGACTTTGACAAGGAGCAGCATGTCCGCCAGGAGGTGGAGAAGCAATTGGATGCCTGCCGCCGGGGGGAGATTTCCCAGGCGGAGGTGGACGCTGCCCGGCATTCCTTAATCAGCGCCCTGCAGGCCGTGCCGGACTCCCCCAGTTCCATTGAAAACTACTATTCCACCATGACCTTAAACGGCTGCGGCATGGACCCCCAGCGCCATCGGGCGGCTTTGGAGGCGGTAACCGCAGAGGACCTTGTCGCCGCCGCAAAAACCTTGGAGCTCCACTCCACCTATTTCCTGAAAGGAGCCAGTCTATGACCCCGAAAACCTATGAAGCCCTGGACGAAACCGTCTACAGCCAGGTCCTGTCCAACGGCCTGACCGTAAAGGTGCTGCCCAAAAAGGGCTTTTCCAAGAAGCTTGCCTATTTCGTAACGGATTTCGGCTCCATCCACACCCGTTTCCATTTTGAGGGCACGGACCATCAGGTCAGCCCCGGCATTGCCCATTATCTGGAGCACAAGATGTTCGACCTGCCGGGGAACCGGGATGTCAGCGCGGAGTTTGCCTCCTTTGGCGCGAGCACCAACGCCTTCACCAGCTACGACATGACCGCCTACTATTTCTCCTGCACGGACCACTTTTCGGAGTGCCTGCACCTGCTGCTGGAATTTGTCAGCACCCCCTATTTCACCCAGGAGAGCGTGGACAAGGAGCGGGGCATCATCGACCAGGAGATCGGCATGAACCTGGATTCCTCCGACAGCATGGTCTTTGAGCGCCTGGCATGCGCTATGTATGTCCGCCACCCCATTCGGGTGCCCATTCTGGGAACCTCCGAAACCATCCGGGAAATCACCCCGGAGGACCTGTACCTGTGCCATCGGGCTTTCTACACCCCGGGGAATATGATTCTCTGCGTCATCGGTGACGTAGACCCGGAAACGGTCTCCGCCATGGCCCTGGAGGTGCTGGGGGATGCCCCCCGGGAGGTGGGTGTCAAGCTGCGGGACTGGGACGAAAGCATGACCTGCCCCCAGCCTCTGGTGCGGGATGCCATGGAGGTATCCATGCCCACCTTTACCCTGGCCTTTAAGTGCGAGCCCCTGGGCCGTGGGGAGAAGGCCATCCGCCAGGAGATGATTGCGGACCTGGCCGCCGAGGCCCTGTTTGGGGAAAGCTCGGACCTGTATCTTCAAATGTACGACGGCGGCCTCATCGACGGCTCCTTCGGCGGCGGCTTTGAAACCGTGGACGGCTGCGCCCTGTTTACCTGCGGCGGCGACAGCATGGATCCCCTGGCCGTCAAAAAAGCCATTTTAGAAGGGTGCCGAACCCTGCTTGCCCGGGGAATCCCAGAAGCGGATTTCGCGCGGATGAAGCGCAGTGCCCTGGGCCGCCGGATTCGGGGCCTCGATTCCTTCGATTCCACCTGCTTCCGGGTGTGTGCCTATCACTTTGGGGACTTTGACTATTTCCGTTTCCCCCAGGTATATGATACCATAGAGGCGGAGGACGTGCTTGCCTTCCTTCGCCGGGTGGTCCGGGAGGAGCGGGGGTGCCTGTCCATCATCGATCCTGTAAACGAGGAGAAATCACCATGCTAGTCAATCCTGCCAACTATTCTTCCATTTCCTTCCCCCTGCTGGGCATCGAAATCAACCCTATCCGCTATTTTACCCTGGGCCCCCTGACCATCCATCTCTATGGCGTGGTCATCGCCTTCGGCCTGCTGCTGGCGGGCATCTATTGCTGCCGCCGCAGCAAATACGCGGGCCTGACCGATGACGACATTTTAGACGGCATCCTCTGGATTGCCCCCTTCGCCGTCATCTGCGCCAGAATCTACTACTGCGTCTTCTCCTGGGCAGACTACGCCTCTGACCCCATCTCCGTGCTCTACATCTGGAACGGCGGCCTTGCCATCTACGGTGCGGTAATTGGCGCGGTGATTGGCGTTGCGGTGTACTGCAAAATCAAGAAGTGCTCCCTGCCGGCCCTGCTGGACCTGGTGGTCATGGGCTTTCTCATCGGCCAGTTTATCGGCCGCTGGGGCAACTTCTTTAACCGGGAGGCCTTCGGCGCGCCCACTATGGCCTTCTCCCGCATGGGCCTGTTCAATACGGTAACCGGCCAGTGGGAATATTACCACCCCACCTTCCTGTACGAGAGCCTGTGGAATTTCTGCGGCTTCTGGCTGCTGCACTTCCTGTACCCCAAGCGGGCCTACGATGGGCAGATTGCCCTGGGCTATTGCGCCTGGTACGGCCTGGGCCGGGCCATGATTGAGGGCCTGCGGATGGACAGCCTCTACTGGGGCTCCTTCCGGGTCAGCCAGGTTCTGGCCGCCGTGGGATGCCTGGTCTCCCTGTGCGTGCTGACCTACCAGCACTTCCGCCCCCACGACCGGGCCCAGCTTGCCGAATTCCGCTGCGCCGAAACCCTGCAGCAGCGGCTGGCCGCGCAGAAGGCAAAAAAGGACAGGAAAAGCGGCCAGGAACTGTAAAAAGGGACTGTTAGAAAACAATCTGTCATTGCGAGCCAGTGCACACACTGGCTCGCAATGACAGCGTCATTTAACAGCCCCTTTTCTCTTTGAAAACCGCGTCAAATCACATAGTCGTTGCCGACCTGCTTGCGGTCCAGCACATCCTGGAGGGTGATGCTGTCCAGGTATTCGTTGATAACCCTGTCCAGCCCCTGCCAGACCGGCAGCGTCAGGCACTCCTGGGCGCGCTGACATTGGGGCGCGTCCTTTTCCAGGCACGCCACGGAGACAAGACACGTCTCCGTCGTCCGCAGAATTTCCCCCACGGTGTATTCCTCCGGGCGGCGGGTCAGGCGATAGCCGCCCTGGACCCCCCGGGTGGTCTGCAGCAGACCCGACCGGTTCAGCACGGGGATAATCTGCTCCAGGTATTTTTTGGAAATCTCCTGCCGGGCGGCAATGTCCTTCAGAGCCACCACCCCGTCTCCCTGGTGTTCCGCCAGGTCCAGCATCATGCGCAGGGCATAGCGCCCTCTTGTGGAAATCACTTACTTCACCTTCTCCTCTTCCGGAATAAAGTCCAGGGTAATGGTTTTGAGCTTGGGCCGCAGCTGGGTGTATTTCACCCCGGCGGACTGCATCATCCGCTTGGAGGCCAGGGTTGCCATGGAGTCGGCGTATTTGTCCGACAGATACAGCACTTCCTTTACCCCGCTCTGGATAATGGCCTTGGCGCACTCGTTGCAGGGGAACAGCGCCACATACAGTCGGCTTCCCTGCAGGTCCCGGCCGTGGGCGTTTAAAATGGCGTTAAGCTCCGCGTGGACCACATAGGGGTATTTGGTCTGGCTCCCCTCCCGCTCCCAGGGATAGTCGTCATCGGAGCAGCCCTTGGGCATTCCGTTATAGCCTGTGGACAAAATAATATTGTCCTGGGATACAATGCAGGCCCCCACCTGGGTATTGGGGTCCTTACTGCGCCGGGCCGCCAGCATGGCGATGCCCATAAAATATTCGTCCCAGGTGATATAGTCTTCCCGTTTCATGGTCAAGGCCTCCTTTTGAGGATAGTATACCAAATTGCGGGGTATTTAACAAGTCCATAAATGTGAATTTGGAGCTGTTAGAAAAACATGTCGCTGCGAACCAGTGACCGATGTCACTGGTGTGGCAGCCCCCCGGTTGAAT
>OIZI01000317.1_pt1 | contig 25696 bp, 23 predicted proteins | sample 1588441 | NCBI WGS metagenome assembly OIZI01 (sample SAMN03283284) | human gut metagenome | biome: human-associated habitat; material: feces | host: Homo sapiens | place: Peru | collected 2012 | reverse complement strand
GATGGTGCCCACGTCCTTCCAGTAGCCGTCGAAGGGATAGGCCATCATCTTGTGGCCCTGGCCCAAAAGGTTCGGGATGATGTTCTTGCCGAAGTCGTTGGAGGAGTTGGGGTCGTCCTCGTCCTCAATCAGCGCGGCTTTCAGCACCTGCCAGTTGAATACGTAGATGCCCATGGAGGCGTTGGTGGACTTGGGATGGGCGGGCTTCTCCTCAAACTCGTAGATGGACATGTCCGGATTGGTATTGAGGATGCCGAACCGGGAGGCCTCCGCCAAGGGCACATTCCGCACGGCGATGGTGCAGGAGGCCTGGTGCTTTTCGTGGTATTCCACCATGGCGGCGTAGTCCATCTTATAGATGTGGTCACCGGAGAGAATCACCACGTAGTCCGGGTCGTACCGGTCGATAAAGTCGATATTCTGGTAAATGGCGTTGGCCGTGCCCTTGTACCAGCCGCTCTTCTTGTCGTGGCGCTCGTAGGGGGGCAGCACCTGGGCACAGCTATGGGTTTTGTTCAGATTCCAGGGCTGGCCGTTGCCGATGTATTCATTGAGCTCCAACGGCTGATACTGGGTCAGGATGCCCACGGTATCGATGCCGGAGTTGACGCAGTTGGACAGGGGAAAGTCAATGATGCGGTATTTTCCGCCGAAGGGGACGGCGGGCTTTGCGGTCTTTTCCGTCAAGACCTTGAGTCTGCTGCCCTGGCCGCCGGCCAGAAGCATGGCAATACAGCGTTTTTTCTGAAAGTACATGGTCACAGCTCCTCATATTGTTATTTCAATTAACAAAGGAAAACGGAAGACGATTGGTCAAAAAATCGTATTTTCTTCCACGCATAACATATCATACTTTTGCCGATTCCGAAAGTGACATTTTGCCTAAAATATCAGAAAACTTTTGGATATTTTTGCTAAACTCCTTCCATGGAATCGGGGAATTCCTGGGAGTTTCGACAGAATTCAGCCGTTTCTCCAACCAATAGACATCCAGCCAGCGGCCAAATTTCTGGCCGGAATTTACCAATTCCCCGCATTTCCGGTAGCCAAGGGCATAATGGAAGGCAAGAGACGGGGCGTTTTCCCCTGTGATGATGGCGTAGCTTACCACATAGCCCAATTCCAGCAGAATGGCCTCCAGGGCGGCATAGAGCCGTTTCCCGATTCCACGGCCTCGGGCATCGGAGCGCAGATAGATGGAGGGCTCGGCGCACCAGGCGTAGGCCGCCCGGGTAAAGGGCAGGCTTGCGTAGGCGTAGCCCAGGACCGCGCCCTTTTCCTCCCACACAAGCCAGGGAAGCTTCTCGGTAACGGCGGAAAAACGGTCCTCGAATTCCGAAAGCGCGGGAACCGCGTATTCAAAGGTGACGGTGGTTTCCAGCACGTAGGGGGCATAGATGGCCAGCATGGCAGGGACATCTGCTTTTTCGGCGGCGCGAATCATTTGTGTACACATCCCTTTCTTTTTGATACCATTTTATGCCCAAAGAAATCCACTGTCAAGGTTGACTTTTCCCTTTTGAGAGACTACAATAAAGATAATTTGTATAAAAACAAGGGGGAGTAAGCATGGATGCCGGCGGAAGCGGCAATATACCTGGCCGAAGTAGATATCTGCCCGCCATCCAGCGGGCTTACAAAGCTGCTTTGCGCCAATATTTCTAAATATTGGAGGTAACACTATGGCAGAACGTTTTGAAATCGTAGAAAAAGCCCTCCTCAAAATGCTGGAAGAGAAGAAGTACGCCTCTCTGCGGGATATTCTGGTTACCATGAATCCCAGCGACGTGGCGGGCCTTTTTGACGGCCTGGAGGAAAAGCAGATCCCCGTGATGTTCCGCCTGCTTCCCAAGGAGCAGGCGGCGGAAACCTTTGTAGAAATGGAGCCGGAGGCCCAGCAATTGCTGATTCAGGGCTTTTCGGACAATGAGCTGCGGGAGGTCCTGGACGAGCTGTATGTGGACGACGCGGCGGACCTGGTAGAGGAGATGCCGGCCAACGTCGTCCGGAGAATTCTCACCCAGGCGGACCCGGAGATGCGCAGCTCCATCAACCAGATTCTGCGCTACCCGGAAAACTCCGCGGGCGCGTTGATGACCATGGAATATGTGTCCCTGCGGCCGGATATGACCGTGGAGGAGGCCATTCTCCGCATCCGCCGTCAGGGCGTGGACAAGGAGACCATCTATACCTGCTATGTTCTTGCGAAAGACAGAACCCTGCGGGGCATCGTCACCGTCAAGGATTTGCTTCTGGCGGAGAGCGACGATACGGAAATCAGCGAGATTATGACCACCAATGTCATCTCCGTCACCACCCAGGATGACCAGGAGGAAGTGGCCAAGATGTTCTCCAAATACAACTTCCTGGCCCTGCCCGTGGTAGACAAGGAGAACCGGATGGTTGGTATCGTCACCTTCGACGATGCCATGGACGTTATGGAAGAAGAGGCCACGGAGGACATGGAAATCATGGCCGCTATGACCCCTTCCGAAAAGAGCTATTTGAAGAGCTCACCCTTTGACCTATACAAGCACCGGATTCCCTGGCTGATGCTCCTGATGGTATCAGCCACCTTTACGGGGATGATCATCTCCTCGTTCGAAAGCGCCCTGGCGCTGCTGCCCGCCCTGACCGCCTTTATCCCCATGCTGATGGACACCGGCGGTAACTGCGGCTCCCAGTCCTCCGTCACGGTCATCCGTGCCCTGAGTCTGGACGAGCTGGAGCTTTCCGATGTGTTCACGGTGCTGTGGAAGGAAATCCGCACCGCCGTGCTCTGCGGCATCACCCTGGCGGCCCTGTGCTTTGTCAAGGTCCTGCTGATTGACAGGCTTTTGATGCACAACAACAGCATCAGCCTGCCTGTGGACCTGGTGATCTGCCTGGCTTTGGGTGTGACCGTGGTCATCGCCAAAATCGTGGGCTGCACCCTGCCCCTGCTTGCCAAGAAGCTGGGCTTCGACCCGGCGGTGATGGCCAGCCCCTTCATCACCACCATTGTGGACGCGTTGTCCCTGCTTGTGTATTTCCTGTTTGCAAAGACCATTCTGGGCCTGTGAGAATGTGAAAAATCCCCGCGGCGTTTTGGAACGCTGTGGGGATTTTTACGTTATACTGTGAGGAATCGGGAAAAAACCACCTCGGCGGCGGCCAGAACCCCAAAATTCGGGCTCTGAGCCACGGGGGCAATCTGCAGGTTCATTTCCTTCCGATACAGAGCCTTGGCGTTGATCTCCCGGTGGAGCTGCCGGATAAGGGGCTGGCAGCGGTAGCAGATGTCCCCCGCCAGATAGATGCTGTCCAGAGGAACCAGGTTCAGCAGGTTCACCAGTCCGGCGGATAAATACCGTGCCTCCCGGGCCAGCCGATTCCGGGCGCTGGGGTCCGTTCCTGTATGGTCGATGAAATCGGCCCAGCTTTGATAGGGCGTGTCCTCCAGCAGAGCGGGGATGGAGGCGTAGGTCTCCAGGCAGCCACGGCTGCCGCAGGCGCACTGCCGACCATCGAAGCGAATGGTGGTGTGGCCCAGCTCACCGGTAAAGCCTCTGGAACCGCCCAGGAGCTTCCCGTTGGACACAATGGCGGCACCGATGCCGATGTCAATAAACAGCAGCAGAAAATTTCGGCTTTCCCCGGCTTCCAGCTGGTGCAGGGCCATGGCGCTGACATCGTGCTTTAAGCAGGCGGGGAGGCCCAGGGCATCGGACAGGCGCTTGCCAATCTCCACACCGTGCCAGCGCTCAAATTTTGGCGGGTTCAGAATCCGGCCATTGACGCTGTCCACAGGGCCCGGGGCACTGATGCCGATGCCCAGAAGCTTCTCCCGGTCAATCCCGGCGGCAAGGGCCTGGAGCTCCGCGGCGATGGCATCAAGCATGGCTTCCCTGTCCGGAACAGACCTGCATTGCAGCAGGTTCCCGGCAATGTCGCACAGGCCCACGGTACAGCCCTTCCGGGCCAAATCCACGGCAAGGGCATAGTAGGAATCCTTCCGCAGGGCCAGGGGGGTTGCGCAGCGGCCCCGGCCCACGGATTGGGGGGCCAGCTCCGTCAGAATGCCGGCACCCAGAAGCTCCTCCGCAATCAGGGAGGTGGCCGCCCGGGTCAGGCCGGTGGCCCGGGCCAGCTCGGCCCGGCTCATGGGCTGACGGCGCAGGATGCGCAGAACCGCCTTCTGGTTATATTCCTTCGTATAGCCCGCGTTTCGCGCCTTTTGTGCCATGTTAGCCCATGGCCTCCAGAACAGCATCCTTATTGGGAATGCTGGGAATGCCGCCGGAATGCTCGGTGGACAGGCTGGCGGCGGTGGCGGCAAAGGTCCCGATGTAGGCAAGGTCCTCCGGCTTCAGGGCGTCGATGGGCTTGGCCAGCTCCAAAAGCCGTGCCATGGCGCTGCCGCCGAAGATGTCTCCGGCACCGGTGGTGTCAATGGGGTGGACCTTGGGGCAGCGGGCACGGTAGGCGGCGCTTTTTGTCTTTAAAAGACAGCCATCCGGCCCCAGGGTGACCATGGCCAAGGACACGCCGAATTCCTCCAAGAGCTTTTCGGCACCCGCCTCCGGGGTGCAGCCCCAGAGGAATTCCACCTCGTTGTCGCTGATTTTAACCACATCCGCCTGCCGCAGGCTCCAGAGGATCTGCTCCTTGGCGGCATCCTCGCTGGGCCACAGGGGCAGACGCAGGTTGGGGTCACAGCTGACGAGCTTTCCTTTGGATTTCGCGTAGGCCACCGCCTTTTGGGTGGCGGTCCGGGCGGGCTCGTCCGTCAGGCTCAGCGTGCCAAAATGGAAGACCTTGGCATCGTCAATGAGCCGGGTATCCATCTCTTCCCACCGCAGCTGGGTATCCGCGCCGGGCTTCCGGGCGAAGGAGAAGGAGCGGTCCCCGTGCTCGTCAAAGGTCACGAAAGCCAGGGTGGTGAATACGCTGCTGTCCGTAACAATGCCCTTGGTTTCGATTCCGGCCTGCTCCAGGGTGGATAGCAGCAGGCGGCCAAAGGCGTCCTGCCCCACCTTGCCCAGAAAGGCGGTCTTTTTCCCGTAGGCGTTCAGGGCGGCTAAGAAGTTTCCCGGCGCGCCGCCGGGGTTGGCGGCCATGGTGGGGTAACCGGCGGCGTCCGTGGATTTGGCCGCGAAATCAATGAGCAGTTCGCCCAGCGCTACAACATCGGTCATGGGAAGTCCTCCTGTCAGTCCTTGGCGGCCGGATACTCGGTGCAGAGCAGCCGGTAGGGGGGCTCGTCCTCCTCAATGGCGGGGAAGCGGCCCATGGGGGGATTGAAGCGGTTGTCAATGCTGTCGTCGTTGCACTGGCTGACCTCGCCCAACAGCACGTCGCCCGTTCCGGGCTCTACCTCAAAATCGTGGTAAAGCCGCTGGGTGATGAAGATGCTCTCGCCGGGGGTCAGGCGAATCTGGGCTCCGGCGGGGACGGTGTAGGTCCGGCCGTCGGTGTGGACGGTGACATCGGAAACATAGTCAATTTCCTCGTCGGGGGTGGAATTGTACACCCGAATCAAAACATTTCCGCCGCCTCGGTTGATGATATCTTCGGTTTTGTACCAGTGGAAATGGTTGGGGGAGTACTGGCCCTCCTTCAAAAACAGCAGCTTTTCGGCATAGACCTTGGGATATTTGTCGTGCATGGTCTGGCTGCCGTTGCGGATGGTGATCAGGGAGAAGCCCAGCTCATCAAACCGGCCCTGACCGTAGTCGGTGATGTCCCAGCCCAGGCAGCACTCCCGCACCTCATCGTACTCGTGCCCCTTGGTCTGCCACTGCTCCGGGGTGAAATTGCAGAAGGGGGGCAGGTAGCAGCGATACTTTTCGCACATGGCCTCCAGCTCACGCAGAGCCTTGTTGATTTCGGAACGCTTCATAGACAGCTTCTCCTTTTCCAAAATAATCTAATGATACTGTAGCATCTCTCCTTGAATTTGTCAAGTCAGTTGACAAAAAAGAAATTTTTATCCAACATCAAGTCAATTATTCTTGCAATATGAACAATCTCCATATCCTCTTTTCGTACACATTCGCCAACTTTTTTGAAAATCCCGGATTTCGGAAAAATCTGACAGAATTCTCTTTTTTCAACTATTTCCGCTCCGTGAACATTTGCCCTTTGCAGAAACATTATGGAAAGGCCAAAGTCCCAAGGCATGTCTGCGGGGGCGTTTTTTCCGGATTATGCGGAAATCACGAAAAAGTTTTCAAAATTAGGGACGGAATCCATAAGAACCTGGGAATCTGAAACCACAAAAGGAGAAAAATGTTAATTTTGCACAAAAAACAGGGAGATAAATTGGAACATGTGAAAACGAGTTTCATGTTGACATCCTATCCGTTTCTTACTAAAATGATGCCAGGAAAGGGAACCCGACAGGACCCTGCCCTAGGTTTCCTGACTTCAATTTTTTCAACAGGAGGAACAAAAATGAGAAAGATTGTTACGCTGCTGCTGGCAGTGTGCATGCTTCTGACCCTGGCCGCCTGCGGCAGCTCCGGAAGCACCGCAGCCACCACGGCGACCACTGCCGCCGCATCCAGCACCGGTGATACCGCTGCCGCAACGGAAGCCGGCACCACCTATACGAACCCCCTGCAGGACGTTCGCGTCCGCCAGGCTCTGTGGTACGCCATTGACATGGATGCCATCGTAGAGGGCCTGTGGGAGAACAATGTGGTTGCCGCCCATAAGTCTCTGGTGCCTGATGGCTACTGGCAGGCAGACGGCCTGACCGAGTACACCTACAACCCCGAGCTTGCCAAGCAGCTGCTTGACGAGGCCGGCTGGGACAGCAACTACACCCTGAAGGCTGTTTACTACACCGGTAACCTGCTGGATACCATCACCGCCATCCAGGGCTACTGGGCTGAGGTCGGTGTCAAGATGGAGTTCCAGCTGCTGACCGACAACCTGACCGTTCAGCTGTGGACCCCCTCTCCCGACGGCAAGACCTCCGCGGTTGACTGGGATCTGTGCTTCGCCGGCACCAACGCCCTGACCCTGGGCGAGTTGTACAACCGTCACCACAGCACCGCTCCCAACAACTCCACCGTGCTTCCTGACGAGGAGCTGGATACCCTGATTGAGACCGCCAAGAGTGCCGTTACCCCCGACGACCAGAAGGCCGCTTATGATGCCATCCAGCTGTATGAGAACAAGGAAGTGGAAGTCATCCCCCTGTTCTACATCCCTTCCTGGGTTGTGACCTCCAAGCACCTGGATATGGCCGGCAACCCCGTTGGCAACGACCAGTTCTCCTACACCAAGAATATTTTGGACTGGACCATCGACAGAGCCGATAAGACCATGTACACCAACACCGGTGCCGTCAACGCCCTGGAGCATACCGCGACCAACCCCGGCCTGTTCTGGCATCAGGAGATCGTGTTCGACCGCCTGCTGAGCGCCGACACCAGCCTGACCCCCACCGACGGCTCCCTGGCCGAAACGTACGAAGTCTCCAGCGACGGCAAGACCATCTCCTTCACCATCCGTGAGGGCGTGAAGTGGCACGACGGCGAGGACTTCACCGCCGATGACGTGGCCTGGACCTTCCAGTATTATCCCACCGTACCCGGCGCAAACGCCGTCATGTCCGACGTTATGAACGACATCCAGGACGTGACCGTGGACGGCAACACCGTTACCTTCCAGTTTGGCAACCCCCAGCCCAACGCGCTGACCGTGTTCTCCCAGTGGCCCGTGCTGCCCAAGCACTGCCTGGAGAATGTTACCCCTGAGAACTTCGCCGCCGATACCTTCTGGCAGAAGCCCATCGGCACCGGCCCGTTCAAGGTGGATACTGTGAAGCTGGGCGAGTACACCATACTGACCCGCAACGAGGACTACTTCGTCCCCGGTACCGGCAATATCGAGAAGATTTACATGTACCCCTCCACCGATGCCGGTGACGAGAACCTGATTACCAACGCCATGGCCGACAAGATTGACTACGCCTTCTGCAAGGACTCCTCTCAGGTTCAGCAGCTGAAGGGTATGGACGGCTTCAACGTTGAGACTGTCAACGTTACCTTCCCCAGATACATCTTCATCAACATGTTTGAGAGAACCGCGAAGTAATCCAAAAAAGAACCCGGGGGCTGGCGTAAGCCGGCCCCCGACTGCTATCCGGCGCTTGCCGAAGCCGGCTGTGCTGCCCATGCAGCCGGAGAAATAACGAAGAAGGGGTAATTCTATGCTGAATTTTACGCTTAGAAAACTATTGGGAATGATCCCCATGCTGCTGATCATTACCTTTTTGATTTATTTGGGCGTCGAGCTGATGCCCGGGGATGTCATCGACTTTTTGATTCCCATGGATCAGCTGGCGGAAATGACGCCGGAGGAGGTTCAGGCCTTCCGGGTTGCCAAGGGTCTGGACGGTCCGATGATTGTTCGGTATTTCAATTGGCTAAAAGGTGTTTGTACGGGAGACTTAGGCTATTCGCTGCAAAACAACATGCCCGTCAGCGAACTGATGATGCAGAAGCTTCCCGCGACCATTGAGCTGTCTTTGGCGGCTTTGATTATCTCCACGGTGCTGGGCATTTTGCTGGGCGTGATCTCGGCGCTGAAAAAAGGGCGCGTCGCGGATAATGTACTGACGGTGGCGGGCATGATTGGTGTCGCCATCCCCCAGTTCCTGTTCGGTGTTTTCTGTATTATTCTCTTCAGCCTGAATCTGAAATGGTTCCCCGTGGGCCAGAGAGGCGGTGGGACGTTGCTTAGCGAGCTGCACCATCTGTTTCTGCCCGCCTTTGTCCTGGGCATCGCCCAGACCGCCGGTGTCATGCGCTACTCCCGGTCGAGTATGCTGGATTCCATGAACCGGGATTATATGAAGACCGCCCGGGCCAAGGGCCTGCCAGAGTGGAAGGTCAATATGCTCCATGGCTTCCGGGTGGCCTGTACGCCGGTTATGGTCCTGATTGGCTTCCGGCTTCCCACGCTGATCAGCGGTTCCATCGTCATTGAGAATATTTTCCAGTGGCCCGGCGTGGGCAGATGGTTCACCGACGCGGTGAAAACCCAGAATACCCCCATTATTATGTCTGTCGGCCTGTTTATGGTCTTACTCGTGCTGCTGTCCTCCCTGCTGGTGGATATTCTGACGGCTGCGCTGGATCCGAGGGTGAAACTGTCATGACAAATACAAAAGTAAAACGGACGGCTTTGGACCGTCAGATGGATAAAATCCGGGATATGGAGGAGAGCGGAAAGCTCACCACCAAGCTCTCCAACCGAGCCCTGCGCAAACTCAGCGCCAATAAGCTGGCGGTACTGGGCATCGTGCTGTTCTTCCTGATTTGCCTGCTGTGCTTTGGAGCGCCCCTGTTTACCAAGTATTCGCCCACGGCCTTCGCGCTGCGGGAAAAGATGTCGCCTCCCTCCTGGGGGCATATCTTCGGCACAGATCAGATGGGCCGGGATATCTGGTCCAGAATGCTCTACGGCGGACGGATCAGTATCATCGTCGGCCTGGGCAGCGCCCTGGGCGCCGCGCTTCTGGGTGTGACCCTGGGCATGTTCGTAGGCTACAAGGGCGGATGGCTGGACAATATTCTGATGAAGGTCGCGGATATCTTCCTGTCCTTCCCCCAGATGGTTCTGATTATCATCATGGTGGCGCTGGTAGGCCAGAGCCTGGAAAACCTGATTATTATCTTTATCCTTACGGGCTGGCCCAGCATGTACCGTATGGCCCGAAGCAAGGTCCTCTCCCTGAAGGAGGAGGAGTTCGTCCAGGCCCTGCGTGCCTTCGGCATTTCCGACGCGAAAATTGCCTTTAAGCATCTGCTGCCCAATACCCTGGGCCCCGTCGTTGTCAACATTACCCTTTCTACGGCGATGTTCATCCTCCAGGAGGCCTCCCTGTCCGTCCTGGGCTACGGCGTTCCCCAGGAGATTGCCACTTGGGGCAATATCATCAACGTCATTACCAATTCCGGCACCATTCGTTTCGACTGGCTGGGCTATTGGTGGATGTGGCTGCCCTGCTCTATTATGCTGATCCTGTTTGTGCTGTCCATCAACTTCATTGGCGACGGCCTGCGGGATGCCAGCGATCCCAATCAGATCGGATAAGAGGTGGAAGCTATGGAAAACGAGAAAAAAGACGACGTTGTCCTTCGGGTGAAGGACCTGCATGTAAATTTTTATACCAACCAGCGCTGCAACAAGGTCCTGCGGGGTGTCAGCTTTGATATCCGCCGGGGCAGAACCCTGTGTGTGGTGGGCGAGTCCGGCTGCGGAAAGTCCGTGACGGCCAACTCCATTCTGCGGCTGCTGCCGGAGCTTTCCCGGATTGAGTCCGGCTCCATCACCTATTACAAGGAGGATGGCAGCGAGGTAAGACTTGACCGGCTGGAAAAGAACGGAAAGGAAATGCGTTCTCTTCGGGGCCAGGATATCGCGATCATTTTCCAGGACCCTATGACGGCGCTGAACCCGGTCTTTACCGTGGGCTACCAGATTGAAGAGATGCTCCGGGAGCATAAAAAGGGCCTGACCAAGGCCCAGTACAAGAAGGAGGCCATTGAGGACCTGGCGGATATGGGCATTCCCGCCCCGGAAATCCGCTACGGCGAGTATCCCCACCAGTTCTCCGGCGGTATGCGCCAGCGGTCTATGATCGCCATGGGCATGTCCTGCGAGCCCAAGATCCTGCTGGCGGACGAGCCCACAACGGCCCTGGACGTGACCATCAGCGCCCAGATTTTTGACCTGATGAACGAGCTTAAGGAGAAGCACGGCACCGCCATTATGATGATTACCCACAATATGGGCGTTGTCGCCGAGATGGCGGACGAGGTGGCGGTCATGTACATGGGCAACATTGTGGAATACGGCAAGGCGGAGGACATCTTCACCAACCCGACCCACCCCTATACCAAGGCGCTTCTCAAGTCCATTCCCATTCTGGGCAAGGGCAAAAATCAGAAGCTGGAGCCCATCCGAGGCTCCACGCCGGACCCCTTCAACCGCCCCAAGGGCTGCCAGTTCTGCCCCCGGTGCGACTACGCCTGCCCCCGCTGCGAGACGGAGATGCCTCCGGAGCAGTGGGTCAGGGAGGGGCATTATACCCGGTGCTTTAACTATAAGGAGGTAATGGCAAGTGGAAAATGAAGAAAAAAAGGAGATCCTTCTGAAGGTTCGCGGTGCCAAAACCTACTTCCCCATTAAAAAAGGCCTGATGAAGCGGACGGTTGGCTACGTCAAGGCGGTGGATGACATCAACCTGGATGTCTACCGGGGCGAGACTCTGGGCCTTGTAGGCGAGTCCGGCTGCGGAAAGACCACCCTGGGCAAATCCATTTTGCAGCTTGTTCCGGTTACGGAGGGCAGCATGGAATACAAGTTCGAGGATGGCTATAAAGATTTGCGCAAGCTCACCCGCAAGGAGCTGGACAACGCCCGCCAGAAAATCCAGATTGTCTTCCAGGACCCCTACTCCTCTTTGAACCCCTCCTTTACCATTTTCGGCTCCCTGGAGGACCCGCTGATCAAATTCGGCATGAAGAACAAGGAGGACCGTGTCAAGAAAATCGGGGATTTGCTGGAGGCGGTCAACCTGCCCAGGGACTATATGGCCCGGTATCCCAACGAGTTTTCCGGCGGCCAGCGGCAGAGAATCGGCATCGCCCGGGCCCTGTCTGTCAATCCCGAGCTGATTATCTGCGACGAGGCGGTTTCGGCCCTGGATGTGTCCATTCAGGCCCAGGTTTTGAAGCTTTTGAATCAGCTGAAGGAAGAGTATAAGCTCACCTATATCTTCATCACCCACGACCTTTCCGTGGTGGAATACCTGGCGGACCGGATCGCGGTTATGTACCTGGGCCGGGTGGTGGAGCTGACCACCTCTGAGGAGCTGTTCAAAAACACGCTGCATCCCTACACCCAGGCACTGCTCAGCGCCATCCCCGTGGCGGATGTGACCCACAAAAAGAAGCGGATTCCCCTGCAGGGCGATGTGCCCAGCCCGGCCAATCCCCCCTCCGGCTGTACCTTCCATCCCCGGTGCCCCCAGTGTACCGAGAAATGCAGACAGGAGCGGCCGAAGCTGGAAGAGTATGTCATCGACGGAGTTAGTCACTTCGCCGCTTGCCATAAAGTAAAAGAAATGTACGCGGACAAATTGGCAAAGAAACAAGAGGAGTAACAGCAAATGAGCAACAAAATTACAGATTTTAAAGGGGTCATTCCGGCGGTCATCTCCGTGTTTGACAAGAACGAGAACCTGGACGAGGCCGGCACCCGTGCTTTTATCCGGCACCTGCTGTCCTATCCCATCGGCGGCCTCTACCTGACCGGCTCCACCGGCGAGGCCTTCCTGATGACGCCGGAGGAGCGCAAGCGCCAGGTGGAAATCGTCATGGACGAGGTAGGGGACAAGGTGCCTGTGGTGGTGCACGTAGGCGCTATGTCCACGAGGACCTCCATTGAGCTTGCCAAGCACGCGGAAGAGCACGGTGCGGCCGGCGTTTCCAGCGTGCCCCCCTTCTATTTCAAGTTTAACGAGGAGCAGATTATCGGCTACTACCGGGATATCGCCCAGTCCACCAGCCTTCCTATGATTGTCTACAACATTCCCTTGGCGGGGATGATGTCCGTGGAGACCATTGTAAAGCTCAGCCAGATTGAAAATGTCAAGGGCGTCAAGTACACCGGCACCGCCCTGTACGAGACGGCGCAGATTCGGGAAAGCTGCAAAGAGGGCTTCCAGATCTACGGCGGCTGCGACGAGCTGGGCTCTTCCAACATCGCCCTGGGCGTGGACGGCATCATCGGCTCCTTCTATAACTGCATCCCGGACCTGTACCTGCGGATTTGGGACGCCGTGAAGGCCTCCGATATTCCCGCCGCGGCGGCGCTGCAATGCAAGGCGGTCCACGTGATTATGGCCGGCATCCACAGCGGCAGCATGATGGCCTGCATCAAGCTGTGGCTCCGTGCCGCCGGAATTCCCGCGGGCTACGCCCGCCGTCCCTTCACAAACTTCACCCCCGAGCAGGAGAAGGCCCTTGTGGAGGAGCTGATTCGGATTGACGAAACCGACGGCCTGGGACTGGACCTGGTAAAGCGCATTCAGGCAAAGTAAATCATTCCGCTGGGACGGCCGTTTTCTCGGCTGCCCCAGCGTACCGCTGTAAAGGAGAAAAGTATGATCTATACGAAAAAGAAAAATCTGTACCGCTATCTGGGGCAGAGCCCCGCACTGGACGCGGCCATTCACGCGGCGCTGGAACTGGACCTGGAAAAGCTGCCCATGGGCAGAAACGAGATTGACGGCGATAAGGCCTTTGTCAACCGCTTTGACTACGATACCCTCCCCGAGGCAAAAGCCATGTGGGAGGGACACCTGGCCTATGGCGACCTGCATGTTCTTCTGGAGGGCTCCGAGAGAATCGGCGTTTCCGATGTGGAGAGCCTGGAAAAAACCGCCGCAAAGCCGGAGGAGGACTTCGTGGGCTTTGCGGGCCCGGTGCGGACCTGGTTCCACATGACCCCAGAGGACGCTCTGATTGTCTACCCGGAGGATATCCACATGGTCAAGGTGGCGGACGGGGAGAGCTGCCACGTGCGCAAGTGCTGCTTTAAGTTCCACGTATAATCAGAACCGGAAGGCGGGGCCTTCCAAGAAAGAGGGGCTTTAATGGCGTTTATCACGCTTCGATATTACAGCGAGGTTCTGGGAATGCAGCGGGAACTCTATGCCATTGTGCCTCAGCGCAGCCGCCAGGGGGAGATTGGCACCCAGCGCGGCAAGGCGCTGGAGGGGAAATGCCTGTATTTGCTGCATGGCCTGAGCGATGACCACACCATCTGGATGCGCCGTACCTCCATTGAGCGCTACGCGGAGGAATATGGGCTGACGGTGATTATGCCGGAAGGGGATTCCAGCTTCTATACGAATATGAAGCACGGCGGGGACTACTACACCCATATTGCCAAGGAACTGCCGGAAATTGCCCGGGAGTTCTTTGGGGTATCCGGCAGGCGGGAGGACAGCCTGATTGGCGGCCTTTCTATGGGCGGCTATGGAGCGCTGAAAATCGCACTGCGGGAAACCGGCGCTTACAGCGCCTGCGTCGCCCTGTCCCCGGTGACGGATTTGCGCTATCTGGAGAACCATCCCAGGCTGTACGACGCCATCCTGGGGGAGGGGGCCCCGATTCCACCGGAGGAAAATCCCATAGACCTGATTGACACCCATGCCGGGGACCCGGAAAAACCGGATATTTTTCTGGCCATCGGCACGGAGGACTTCCTGTACGAGCCTGCCCAGACATTCCGCAAACGGATGGAAACCCTTCCCTATACCTTCACCTACCGGGAGGGGCCGGGCATCCACAATTGGGTGTTTTGGGACGCCAGAATCCAGGAGGCGCTTGCCTGGCTCGCTGAAAAAAACCGGCGGCCCGACTGAAAATCAGGCGCTGTTGTAAAATAGCTTCCCATGGGTGAAACCACCCAAAAGAAAACTGTCATTGCGAACCAGCTATCAGACTGGTGTGGCAATGACAGTTTTTATTTGCGGGTATTGTTTTGGCTCGATTCCGGGTATCGTTACCGGTTTAGAAGCCCACGGTAGGTATCCTTCTCCGCTTCCGGAATCTTTAAAATGCGCATGGCGTCATCCAGGGAAACGGAAAGCTCCTCCATGACAGCACGGATCGCGGAAAGCATCCCTTCCTCCCGGCCTTCCATGAGGCTTTGCCGCTTTTCTTCCATAACAAGCTTTTCCACTTCTCTGCACATCGCTGTCGCTCCTTTCACGTCCTCTTTGAAATATCGTACACGCTCCGCCAAAACGGGATAATTCATCTCTTCGGCACTGGTACAGGAAAAATCGTGCATCAGCTTTCCCAAAGGCGTATCGTTTTTGTGTTGGGCATTGACATAAATAATGTGGGACCCATCACCAAACGCGGTGCCGGTCTCCTGCACAATTCGGTCAATGTGATAAATGGGAAGCCCCGCTTTTAGTACGTCCCGCTCGGTGATGAAGATCACGTAGGTTTCCCCGAGAGCGGTGTAGCAATCCCCTGGTTCCGTCAAATTGGCATCCAAAAGGCTGCTGTTGTAACGCGCCCGATGGGCATCCGCTCCCTCGTCCCGACGTTGGATTTCAATATTGTAGCGCTTTCCGTATTGGTCAATCGCAAGAATATCCAGCCGAACGGAACGCCCTTGTAGGTTTTTGATGGTGTATTGACCGTGTACCTCTCGGACTGTCAGGTCATCACGCTCCAAAATAATGTTCAGGAGAAGCTGCGCGCAGGCTGTATCTTCAAAGACCTTGCTCATAAAGTCATCATCCAGCAACCGAAATCCCCGAAGAAGTTTTACGTACTTCGCGTTTTTGCGAACAAATTCTTCCGGAAGGCCGAGAGCAATGGATTGGAGTTCTGTTGGCACAATATCCCCTCCTTACTTACAGTATCACTATAGCATATTTTTTCATTAACGTCCAGTGAATTTCGTATAATATAAAAAGGGCATGCCGCAGGGAAACGGCATGCCCTTTTGTGCTGTTTACTTTTTGATCTCGGGCAGGCTGGCGGCGGCCACGGACTGGCCGACGCGGCGGGTCTTCTCGTCGGGGAGCATGACCTCACAGTGCTTGGCAAGCTCGGGATGCTCATCGGCCAGGACCTTCTGGCAGACATCCAGGATGATGTCGCCGCCCTTGCCGGACATGACGCGGCCCATGAGCATCAGGTGCTCAATGTCGTAGAAGTGGGAGTACAGAACCACGGCGTTGGCAAGATAGACACCGATGTCGTGGTAAATTTTGGCGGCTCTGGGGTCGTCCTCGGCCATGAGGGCCTGAACAACCTTCAGCTTCTCGGCGGGGCTCAGGGCGGGGTCCAGCTCAATACCGGCCCTGGGGGCCAGCTTGATCACGGCATCCTGGGAGAAGTACTTGCAGCCCACGCCAAAGTCGGTGGACCACTCGTCCTGCATGGCGTCCTCGTTCAGGTCCACGGGGGCGAAGGCCAGCTCGGTGATCCAGCCCAGAACGTTCTTGTCCGCGTCCACGTAGCCCACGGCCTCGGAGGTGCCCATGGCCAGGCCCATGATGTTGCCGGTGTTCAGACCCATGGCACCGGCCAGGGCGGAGACATCGCCGTCGTTGGCGACCACAATGGGCACGTCACCGATTTCCGCGGCGGCCCGGTCGAAGCAGGTCTTTACCTCGTCCCAACGGCTGCGGGGGACCTTATAGAAGATGCTGGAAATCATGGGGGCGTTGCCGATGAAGGTACCGGCGGAGGAGACGCCGATGGCATCTACCCGGGGCATCTTGGAGGCGGCGGTGCGGAAGGCGGTGAGGATTTCGTTATACTGGTAGGTGGGGTCCTCGTTCAGCTTGGGGAACCAGACCACCTCCTCGGAGTAGACGCACTCGCCGTTGATCACCGCGGAGACCTTCCGGTCGGAGCCGCCCGCGTCAAAGCCGATGCGGCAGCCGTCCATATGGCCGCCCAGAGGCTGGGTGGACTCGTTGGGGGCGGGGCACTTGTCAAGAGGCAGGTCGATGATTTCCAGATTGACCTCATACAGCTTGTGGAAGAAATCGTAGTCAAAGGCCCGCTTGCCGTTTTCGGAGTAATCGGCCTGGAGCTGCTTGGCGATGTCGGAGCAGCCGCAGACATAAACCTTAAAGCCGCCGATGGACCACAGCAGGAACTTGACCATCCGCTCTACATACCGGTAGTCGGCCTTGGCCATGTCGGGGGTGCCGTGGATGAAGGTGTGCCGCACGGAGATCTGGCCCCGGTCCCGCTCAATGGCGATGGCAATGGGCTTTTTCGCACCCTTCAGGTAGGCATCCATCCAGACACCGAAGGGGATAAAGCCGGGGTCCAGCTCGGGAGTGGCCTTGATGGAGTAGTTTACACCAAGATAATTCATGTTCCGTTCCTCCAGATATGAAAATTTGATTTTGAAATGAAAATAATGGAACTCCCTGAAAAAGCGGAAATGAGATACCCAAAGAATTCAAAATGGTAAAAACGGAATCAAATCCAAGCTTTTTCGCAAAAATTATACCATAGATAGAGGGCGGGCGCAAGGAAAGCTTCGTGTGAAATATGCACAAAAAAGAGAGAGACAAATTATACTGGTTTTACAAACTTGTGCACTGAGGGGCAAAAATGCCAAATTTGCGCAAAAGAATGATTGACAATGTGGATAAGTTTGATATAATTTATTTGTGTAAAGCAAGTCCGCCGCGTATCGGGCTTGCGCAAACGAAAAAACAGGAGGAGAAAATTAATGAAAAAGCTTATGTCCCTGCTGCTGGTTCTGACCATGGTGCTGGCTCTGGCCGCCTGTGGCTCTTCCGGCTCCACCACTACCACCACCGCCGCTCCCGCAGCCACCGACGCGCCCGCCGCGACGGAAGCTCCCGCCGCCTCCGGCGACAAGGTTACCGTGAAGGTCATTGCCGCCCAGTACGGCCAGAACACCAATGCCTGGTGGGATGGCTTTGTCAAGGACTTCAACAACGACAACCCCAGCATTAACCTGGTGGTGGACGTTGTGTCCTGGAACGACATCTACACCGTGGTCAACACCCGTGTTGCCAACGGCGATGCCCCTGATGTTCTGAACATCGACGTGTTCGCGGACTACCAGGCGGAAGACCTGCTGCTGCCCGCAAAGGACTACGTCTCCGACGAGACTTACAACAAGATGTTCCCCTCCTTCCTGGAGCAGTCCAATGTGGACGGCACCATCTGGGCTGTGCCTGACCTGGCTTCCGCCCGTGCCATGTACTACAACAAGGACATCCTGGACGAGGTTGGCGTTGAGGTTCCCACCAACTGGGACGAGCTGAAGGACGTCTGCCAGAAGATCAAGGACTTCTACAATGGCGATGTTTACCCCTGGGGCATGGATATGACCACCGATGAAGGCCAGGCCTGCTTCGCTTACTACACATGGAACAATGGCGGCGGCTTCGTGGATGACGAGGGCAACTGGACCCTGAACTCCGGCGAGAACGTAGAAGCCATTGAGTATGCACTGGACCTGTACAAGAGTGGCTACACCAACTCTGACCCCGCGAACCAGAACCGTTATAACCTGCAGGATATGTTCGGTGCCGGCAAGATGGCCATGGTCATCGGCCCCAACTCCATCCCCACCTACCTGGAAGCTGGCGGATACTCTGTCAACTACGGTGTCGCTTCCATCCCCTCCAACGGCGATAACCCCTCCGTCTCCGCTGGCGTTATGGACCGCTTCATGTGCTTCAAGAAAGACGGCCGTACCGCGGAAGAGCTGGCTGCCATTACCACCTTCTTCGATTACTTCTATGAGGATCAGCGTTACTCCGACTGGGTCCTGATGGAAGGATTCCTGCCCGCTACCTCCACCGGCTCTGAGCTGGTTGCCCAGGCGGATGCCTCCATGGCTCCCTGGATTGAGATCGTCGGCTCCTCTAAGTTCTACCCCACCGCCAAGGCGGAGTGGGCAGATGTCAAGCAGGGCGTTATCAAGGTTGAACAGGACGCGCTTCTGGGCGGCGACGTTCAGACGCTGCTGGATGAGCTGCAGTCCGAAATCGCAGGCTAATTCCCGCATAACCACTACACACCAGCGGGCCGGAACCTTACGGGTCCGGCCCGCTTTTGCAATTGTCGCTAAGGCGGCTTTGATGAATCCTCCGGAAAAACCGCTGGGTTTATCAAAACTTCTTTGCGCGGAACTGTAACCGGATGCCGGAATCAGAAAAGGAGGCACACCATTGCGTAAACATCCCCGCTCTTTACAAAAGCCCTATGAGCCATATCTGTGGATTGCGCCAAGCGTGATCCTGATGGCCATTTTCATTATCATCCCAATTTTCTTCGTGTTCCGCATGTCCCTGAGTCAGGTGACCAAAACGGGCACCATTAAAGCGTTCAATGACTTCGCGAATTTCCGAAAGGTCCTGAACAGCAGCCAGTTCCCCATTGTTTTAAAGAATACCGTTGTCTGGACAGTGGTGGTTGTTGTCCTTTCTACGGTCCTGGGCTTTATTTTGGCCCTGATTTTGAACAATCAGTTCAAGGGCAGAAAGGTCGCCCGGGCTATTATCGTGTTCCCCTGGGCAACGACGCTGGTAATTCAGGCGAGCGTTTGGAAGTTCATTATTGATAAGGACTACGGCGCTCTGAATACCCTGCTGAAAACGCTGGGCATTATCAGCGCCAATGTGAACTGGACACCGACACCTGCCGCCTATTTCGGCTGGGAAATCGCCTGTGGTATTTTCGTAACCATTCCCTTTGTCTGCTTTACGGCCCTGTCCGGCTTGCAGAGTATTGACAGCACCCTCTACGAGGCGGCCACCGTGGACGGCTCCAACTACTGGCAGAAGCTGTTCCACATTACCCTGCCGCTGGTAAAGCCCAGCCTGACGGTTTCTACCGTGCTGAACATTATTTACGTCTTCAATTCCTTCCCAATTGTCTGGACGATTTCCAGAGGCGACCCCGCGAACCGGACGGATACGCTGGTTACCTATCTGTACAAGCTGGCGTTCTACAACGGCAAGCAGGGTGAAGCCGCTGCCGTATCGGTAATCGGCTTTGTGATTTTGCTGGTATGCGCCAGTATCTACATGGTTTCCACACTGAAAAAGGAGGATGCGTAATATGGAGCAGTCCATTCGTGTAAACTATAAAAAACTCCTGACCAGAATCCTTCTGTACTTTGTGGTGGTTGTGATCTGCCTGGTGACGCTGTATCCTTACTTCGTGATGCTTACAACGTCCCTGAAAAGCAGAGCGGAGATTTTTGCCAAGGAGGGCACGGTCTTCGCTATCAATCCCCTGTGGAGCAACTTCATTGAAATCTGGACACGGGCACCTATGGCGAAATACATGCTCAACTCTGTGATTATCGCCGCCGGGTCCACCGCCATCGCCATGGTCTGCGGCATCCCCGCGGCCTACGCCCTGGCCCGGATGAAGTTCAAGGGTCAGACCGCGTTCCTGGGCTTCATCATCGTATCCCAGATGTTTGCCCCTGTGGTGCTGCTGATTGGTATTTACAAGGTCATGCAGATGCTCAAGCTGACCAATAGCCTGCTGGGCTTGATCTTTATCAACGCTGCCTTTAACCAGGCATTTACCATCTGGCTGCTCCGGGGCACCTTTATGAGCATCTCCGCGGAGATGGAGCAGGCGGCCACCATCGACGGCTGCAACCGCATCCAGGCCATGTTCCGGGTCCTGCTTCCCGTAGCGGCTCCCGGCATCGTTACCACCTTGATTTTCATCTTCATCAACGCCTGGAACGAGTACACCGTTTCTCTGTGCCTGATTTCCACCGATACCTTGAAGCCTTTGACGGTTGGTATCAATATTTTCAATGGCTATGACATGATTGAGTGGCAGTACCTGTTCGCCGCCTCCCTGTTCGCGATTATTCCCGTTGTGATCCTGTTCATGTCCATCGAAAAGAACCTGACCAGCGGCCTGACCGCCGGTGGCGTAAAGGGCTAAAAATCAACAGGGGCTTGTTAGAATGCTGCAAAACCAAAAAAGCATTTTAACGGCCCCTGTTTTGAAAGAGAACCCCAATTTGCAGATTCCGTCTTTACAAGTTACAGATTAGCTGGTATTCTTATCAGCGGAAAGGAAATCGTTATGGAACCATTTTTGAAAGAAGTGCTGTCGAAGTTCTGCTTGGAAGGAACGCCTGTTTCCTGCGAAAAGTATGGCTGCGGGCACATTAATGTGACCTATCTTGTGGTCGAGGATACGGGCCGCCGGTATATTTTGCAGAAGCTCAGCAACCGGGCCTTCCCGGATATCGCGGGGCTGCAGGAAAACGTGGCCGCCGTTACACGCCACCTGCACAGCAAAACCGACAACCCCTACGGGGCCCTGACCCTGATTCCCACCCACGATGGCAAGACCTGGGTACATATGGAGGAGAACAGCGATTGGCGGCTGTATGATTTTGTGGAGGGGAGCATCTGCCTGCAGGCTCCGGAGAGCCCGGAGGACTTCTACCAGAGTGCCATTGCCTTTGGCACCTTCCAGCAGCAGCTTTCCGATTTCCCCGCCGAGACGCTCCACGAGACCATCAAAAATTTCCACAACACCCCGGACCGCTATCGCCTGTTCCGGGAGGCGCTGGACAAAGACGTGATGGGCCGGGCTGCCGGAGTCCAGCCGGAAATCGACTTCGTGCTCTCTCACGAAGCCGTAGGCGGAAAGCTCACCGAGATGCTCAAAAGCGGAGAGCTTCCTCTGCGGGTGACGCACAACGACACCAAGCTCAATAACGTCATGCTGGACGCTGCCACCCGCACCCCCCTGTGCGTCATTGACCTGGACACCACCATGCCCGGGCTCAGCGCCTATGACTTCGGTGACTCCATCCGCTTTGGCGCGGCCACCGCTGCCGAGGATGAGAAGGACCTGAGCAAAATGACTGTCAACCTGGACCTGTACCGGACCTTTACCCGGGGCTTCCTGACGGCCTGCCCGGGCCTTACGGAGGCGGAGCGGAAGGCGCTGCCCCTGGGCGCGCTGACCATGACCCTGGAATGCGGCGTTCGGTTCCTGACGGATTATCTGGAGGGGGACCACTATTTCGGCATCCACTACCCGGAGCACAACCTGGACCGGGCCCGGACCCAGTTCAAGCTGGTTTCCGAAATGGAAAAGCACTGGGATGAAATGGCAAAAATCGTGGAAGAAGAAACAAAATAAAGACAAAAGGCACCCCCTCCGGGGTGCCGACTTGTGCGGACCGGCTGGCAGGGAATTTGGATGTCTGCGCGGTTGGTCCGGAAAGGAGAAAATTATGGAAAAACCGATTCTGGTTGTGATGGCCGCCGGTATGGGCAGCCGTTACGGCGGACTGAAGCAAATCGACCCTGTGGGCTGCGAGGGGGAGGCCATTCTGGACTATTCCCTGTTCGATGCCCATGAGGCGGGGTTTGAAACCGCTGTGATTATCATCAAGGAGGCCATCCAAAAGGACTTTATGGAGACCGTGGGGGCCCGTCTGCAAAAAGCGCCCATGGAAATCCGCTATGCCTACCAGGAGCTTACGAAGCTGCCGGAGGGCTATTCCGTCCCCGAGGGTCGTACCAAGCCCTGGGGCACCTGCCACGCGGTGGTCTGCGCCCGGGAGGCCATCGGCAATGCTCCCTTCGCGGTGATCAATGCCGATGACTACTACGGCAAGGCCGCCTTCAAGGAAATCTACAGCTATCTCTCCACCCATGGCGATGACGACAAGTACCGTTACTGCATGGTGGGCTATGAGCTGGGCAAGACCGTTACCGACAACGGCTCCGTCGCCCGGGGCGTGTGTCAGGTAAACGAAAGCGGCTACTTAACCAGTGTTGTGGAGCGGACCAAGATTGAAAAACAGACCGACGGTGTGATTCGCTTCACCGAGGACGGCACCACTTGGACGGACCTGCCCGAGAAGACCACCGTGTCCATGAATATGTGGGGCTTTACCCCCAGCTTTGCCGCCGAAAGCCAGGCCCGGTTCCCGGCCTTCCTGGATAAGGCCCTGGTGGAAAATCCCATGAAGGGCGAGTATTTCCTGCCCTCCACGGTTTCTGCCCTGCTTGCCGAGGACAAGGCCACGGTAAAAATGCTCTACTCCCCGGACAAGTGGTACGGTGTCACCTACGCCGCCGACAAGCCCGTGGTGGTAAACGCCCTGAAGGAAATGACCGAGCAGGGCCTGTACCCCGACGGATTGTGGAAATAAAAAAAGAACCCAAATGGGCGGCAATTTTGCCGCCCATTTGAATTCTTCGGGAATTACCCTATTTTTTCCAGCTTTTCCAGAACCTGGGTAAAATACTCCGGCAGGGGGGCGTAGACAATTACCGGCCGTCCGTCCCGGGGGTGGCGGAAGGAGAGGGCCCCGGCGTGGAGGCACTGGCTGTCCTGGCCCAGCTCCGGCTTTTTGTGGCCGTAGACCGTGTCCCCCAGGATGGGGTGGCCGATGTAGGCCATGTGGACCCGAATCTGGTGGGTACGGCCCGTTTCTAGGTGGCAGCGGATGTGGGTATAGCCCCGGTAGCGCCTGACCACCTCCCAGTGGGTTACGGCGGGCTTGGAATTGCGCTGGGTGACGCACATCTTTTTCCTATCCGTAGGGTGCCGCCCAATGGGGGCATCCACGGTGCCGCTGTCCTCTTTCAAATTGCCGCAGACAATGGCCTCGTAGGTCCTCGCCATGGTGTGGTCCTTCAGCTGGGAGGCCAGAACCGCGTGGGCCAGGTCATTTTTGGCAATGGCCAGAAGTCCGGAGGTGTCCTTATCAATCCGGTGGACAATCCCCGGGCGCAGCTCGCCGTTGATGCCGGAGAGACTGTCCCCCATGGCGTAGAGAAGGCCGTTGACCAGGGTGTCGTCCTGGTGCCCCGCCGCCGGGTGGACCACCAGCCCCTTGGGCTTGTTGATGACCGCCAGGTCCTCGTCCTCATAGACAATGTCCAGCCGCATCTGGGTGGGCACCACGTCTACGGGCTTGGGCTCCGGAACCGTCAGGGAGATTTCGTCCCCGGGCTCCAGACGGTCATTTTTTTTGGCCGGTCTGCCGTTCAAACGCACATTTCCGTCGGCAATCAGCTTCTGGGCGGCGCTTCGGCTCAAATCCGCAACGGCTCTGCTGAGAAAGGCATCCAGCCGCTCTCCCGGTTGGTCCGCTGTCAGAATCATTTCTTTTCGTCCTTCCAAATCTCTTTGTTGCAAAAGGCCAGACTGGCAAACAGGGCAATGCAGCCGCAGGTGATAAAGCAGTCGGCCACGTTGAATACGGGGAAGTCTATAAACTGGGTTTCAATCATGTCCACCACATAGCCAAGCCGCAGCCGGTCAATCATATTGCCCAGGCCCCCAGCGTAGATGGCGGCAATCATCCAGCGCTCAAAGCCGGAAAAGGGCATTCTTTTCCGGAAATATTCGTAAAACAGCGCCCCGGTAAATACCAGAAAAATCAGGGCAAACATCCACTGCATTCCCTCAAAGGAGGAAAAGGCTGCGCCGGTATTGCGCAGGTAGGTGAAGTCCAGAAATCCGGGCAGGAAATCCACATGCCCGCCCAGGGGGATGTTCGCCACCACCAGCGCCTTGGTTACCTGGTCCGCCGCGACAATTGCGGCCACGAACAGGCAGTAATACAAAAAAGCCATAGAAAGGGTTCCTTTCAGTTGATTTACCACGTCAGTCCCTTGGGGTAGAAAAACCGTACTTTTTCCTCCGCTACGGACATGCGGATGTCCGTCTCCATTCGCAGCTCGCCGTCCAGGTTGACGGCGGTGGGGGTGGGGCTGTGGATGGTGAGAGTATCCGTGCGGTAGTGGGTGATGTACTCCGGAAGCTCCTTGTAGCGCCCGGCCTTGTATTTGCCGATGAGGCCCGGCACCTGCCGCCGGGTAATCTTTTTCACCAGCAGAACATCCAGAACTCCATCCGTGGGGTCCGCCTCCGGCACGGCGTAGAAGCCGCCGCCATAATAGCGCCCGTTGCAGACGCAGACCATGGTCATCTCCTCGTCAATGACCTTTCCGCACAGCTCCACCCGCAGGGGCTGGCTGACACCCCGGATGACGTTCACCACCGCCGAGGCCGCATAGGCCGAAAAGCCCTGCAAAAGGGGCAGACGCTTGTAGCTGGCCACATCGGTGCCAATCCGGGCATCCAGGCCCACGGAGCAGATGTTCAGAGCCAGTGCGTCATTGCAGCGAATCAGGTCAAATTGGGCTTCGTCCGCCTCCAGCAGCCGTTCCAGGTGCTGAAAGGCACGGGGCTCCGAAAACAAGCGGACAAAATCATTGCCGCTGCCCCCGGCCCAGACCGTCACCGCCGCGTTGGGGAAGCCCGCCGCGCCGGAGACCACCTCGTTGAGGGTGCCGTCGCCGCCGCAGGCGTAAATGCGGTATTCCTCTCCCGTCTCGGCTGCCTCCCGGGCAAGGCGTTGGCAGTCCCCGGGCTTTTGGGAGATTTCTACCCGGTAGTCCAGTCCCTTGCAGAGCTTTACAATGGCGCTGCTGCATTCCAGTGTCCGGTCCCGGCTTCCGGCGGCGGGGTTGATGAGGAACAGATGCTTCATATCATTTCTTCTTTCTCTGCTGGCCCAGGTACATATAGTAGTCGCATTTGATCATGCCGTTGTAGAGCTTCCGCTTCTTGTCCGCCCGGGCACCGAAATAGTGCTCGAACTCCGGCTCGGAGGTAATGATGTATTTTTTCCAGCCGTCGGCAAATTTCAGGTGCCGACCCAGGGCGGCGTACAGCCGCTGGGCGCTTTGCTGCTCCATCATCCGCTGGCCGTAGGGCGGGTTGCAGATGAGAATGCCCTCGTCGCAGGGCAGACTCATTTTTGTGGCATCCCCGTCTTTGAATTCAATTAGCTCCCCCAGGCCCGCCTTTCGGGCGTTGGCCATGGAGAGAGACACACACTTGGGGTCATTGTCAGAGCCCAGAATCCGGTAAGCGCCGTGGAACTCCCGGTCCTTGGCTTCTGTACGGACCTGTCCCCAGACCTTGGGGTCCAGCCAGGCAAAGGCCTCGGCGGAGAACCGGCGGTAGGCCCCGGGGGCCTTGTTTTTGGCAATCATGGCCGCCTCAATGGGGATGGTGCCGCTGCCGCAGAAGGGGTCCCACAGGAATTCCCGGCCCCGGTAGCGGGTCAGGGTCACCATGGC